>ERZ506931.93-NODE-93-length-42906-cov-6.792724_pt1 | contig 42906 bp, 46 predicted proteins | sample MGYA00512902_ERZ506931 | MGnify/ENA metagenome assembly ERZ506931 | reverse complement strand
CGTGAAGTGTTCGCTCTGATCCACAACAGAAAAGCGCCGTCTTGGAAGTGATTCCAAGGCGGCGCTTTTTCTATATTTCTGAAGCGTTCTAAAGCTTTACATTTGTATACCTTCAATGCTAAGGAGGGGTGTGCTGTGATGACTTTCCTGTATATGAATTGCGGTATTCCCTCATTTTCAAACTCAATTTAACCAAGGAAATAAAAAAGAAGACATGAAGTAATCAAACTAAAAAATCTGAATTCTAAGATACGGTTTTTACTTCTGCAATTCCCGTTTTTTGCAATAAATCAAAAAACTCATTAATTGCGTTGTGCTGCTGCATTGGATATCTCATACCTGTTCTTCGTTTACAGAATGTGAAAGTAACCGATTCCTTTGCTCGGGATAATGCCACAAAGAATGTGCAGCGATCTTCATCCGGCTGGTTCCTAAAGTTCCAGAAAGCAGAGTCTTCCAATCCAACAAAATATACAGCAGAGTATTCCAGCCCCTTGCTTTTGTGGATTGTCATTATAGGTACTGAATGTTCTCCACAAAAATTCTCAATGGCTAGATTCCAGTCCCCACACGCAGCAACATATTCAGTAAAAAAGAGGTTTTCAAATTTTTCAATTAAGTCATCAAAGCGAGTCCCTTGCTTATACGCCGGAAATTTCGCTTTGATTTTTTCAATGCTGAAGAATCTAATTATCGTCCCCAGAGTGTCATGCCATTGCACACCGTCAAATCCCTGCTGTGCGGTTTTCTTCACGGTATCTGCTAGGTTAACTAGCTTCCGCTGCATTTCATCATAGACACCATTCTCCTGTGTCTCACCAATACCCCAGAGTTCGACCAATGACTCCCCTATGAAGTTCCACTCATTTGGATGTTTCCTGTCATAAGCACACAACATAAACTTGATGAGCAGATCTACAATTGGCTCCTTAATTAGATCCTGGTAGTCAGTCTCAATGCGAGCTCGGACACCATGTTTCGCTAACTCCGCAATAATCGCGGAAGCATAGTTCTGCGGCAACTGTTTGCAGAGAATACATATTTCGTTAGGCTTTTTGCCTCCGGAAATTCTCTCTAGGATATCTGCTGATACAGCACCAGCTTCCAGCTGTTCATCGCCTGCAATAATCAGAGCAATATCTCCATCATCTTCTGCCCATTTATCGGAAACACAGACTTCTGTTGCCTTTTCTTTTAGAGAGGCATACATTTCTTGTTGTAGTACAACCAATCTTGGTGCCGATCGATGATTCATTAGCAAACGAACATCTTTAGGATTCCACTCATCGCAAAAAATTTTAAAGATTTGTTTTACTGCACCAGCCCACACCATGATACGCTGTTTGTTGTCTCCAACAGCCGTTACCTTAGTGTTTGAACCAAAGAAGCATTCCTTCACAAGGGCATATTGAATATCCGTCGTATCTTGAAACTCATCCAGAAATACATAAGAATATGTTATATGCAATGCACGCCTAATATATGGATTTGTTTTTACAATATATATGGCAAGCATCATAATCATCTTGAAGGTCAGTGTCGCTCTATTCCCGTTAAATCCCTTTAGCAACAGCGGCCATACTCTATGCCCTATTTCGCTCCCTGTTAGCGGAAGGCTTATCTGCGTCAAGAATGTGTCGTATTTGGATTTGAGTTTTGATGGTGTTAATCCATCAGGATTCTCATATCCAATATATCTGAATGCAGCATCGATTGTATCGGAATCATTAACTAAATAATCAGGTGCAGGGCGAAGTTCTTCAGGTAACGCATACTTGAAGTGATCAAGGACACTCTTTGCGAATGCATCATATGTCATCGATACAAACCTTCCCTTTATTTCTGCCCCACAACGTCGTTCAACGCGTTCTTTCAAATTCTGCGCAGCATCCGTTTTGAAGCTGATAGCCAGTATTTTCTGTGGTTCTTTGCATTGATTTGTTTGAAACAAGAATGCTGCCTTTTGTGCCAACAATTCTGTCTTTCCTGCACCAGGCCCTGCAATAACCAATACATGCCTATCGCTGCAACGAACAGCAGTATTCGCAGCTTCTTCCAATATAATCCCATCGCAAGGCAGCCACTTATCAGGATACACGATTTTCATTTCTTATCTCCTTTTAAGATACGCTCTGCCGTCTCAATTAAGCGCTCCAATACCGGAGGAATATTGCCTTTTATCGCTTCATCGCTCAATCGGGATAGTACTGCAATATGCGTGGAAGGCTTACCTCTATTCAGGAAGAAATATGTGTACCATATCATAAGGTTCTGCTGCTCCGTAGAATAGGTGCTCCCATCTCCTCCCTCTTCTTTCAGTGTGGATTTAATATCCTTTTTGATACGAGCCCCATATTCCGCTGGATAAGTACCAGTTTCCTCAATTGTTTGGATTAATATCCGTTTCTTTTTTCCATCCTCAGCAATCTCTAAACGTGGACCTTCGGCGGTATCTAGAGATTTCTTGTACTCCGATGCCATCTGTTCCAACATCATAAAGTCAATATCCAGCGGTGCGGAAAAGAAAACATTATATTGTTCCAGCCAATCGAGCCATGTTTGCATTGATGTCACATCAGAAACATCCCACTCAGACATCCCATCCAGTCGTTCGTCAGTCAAGACGCCACTCTTTGTATTGAGCAATTTATTCTTATCGTGCCCATTTGCAATGAGTTGCTTGAGCACATACTTAATGCGTCCCCAACCTCCGCCTTCTCTTTCTCGATCTAGGTCAAGTAAAGTAATATGAGGAATTTGCAGATCATTCAGCAATCTCCAGAAATGGTTTACATGTCGGCCACCAAGAGGAACGACTGATATACCGCCAACATCTACACTGCCGTTCACAGCTTCCCAATACTTAGGAAGAATGATTTCCTCACTGTCGCCTTCTCCCAAAATCACAAGTTTTGCAAAATATAGTTCAGGATAGGCCCGGACTGCCTCTTTAATATATTTATACTGATCTTGTGCACTTTCCTTCTCAGGCAAAGTAATTCTTCTCACTTTCGATGCAAGCTGGTCCTTGTCCATCCTGAAATATCTGAGATTCTCAGGATCAATCCGCTTAACAATAGCCGGCGAATGGGAGGTCATAATTGCCTGTGCATTGCTTTTGCCGGCAATATTACTAAGATTCTCCACCAGCTTACCAAGTAAATGCGGAGCGATATGGTTTTCGGGTTCCTCAAGCGCCACAATTGTCAGGATGGGCGGCCTACGACTAAAGGAAGTGTTTTCTGGGTCCGATTCAATTTCCTTTTGCATTTTGCCTTCCACATCTAAGATGCTGTCAACCAAGGAAATATAAAATAATGACCGCAAGCCATCACCCATCTGGTCTATGGTATATTCTTTCCCCGTTTCTGTAGGTTCGAAAACGACTTCCGTTTTCCTAACAGATGTCTCAATATCGGTACTGTTAAATCTCAAGCTGGCCGTGGAATACCTGTCATCAGAATCGTAGGCTTTCCACTGATTTGCCAAGGATGCACCAAACATGGAAACACCCTTTTCTCCAACAAATTGTTCATTTAATTCCTTGATTTTTGCCTTAATATTTCTCTTCGTTTCTTCGCTCCAATTAATGCTATTCATAATCTGGTACATCATCGTGCCAGACGCATTTTTCAATTGCCTAGAAGGATCTCGAACTGCGGGAATATACACAACCCGGATTTTGTCTAAATCCCGACGGGCTGCTGGAGTGCGATAATTCTCCTCAATTTCAACCGCCTCAGGACAGGTAATATAGCTTATCTTGCTATCGATTGAACCTTCAATCGTGCCACTTTTCTCCCACGTAGCTTCAAGACGAATCCGCAAATACGGCAGCCCACTAGGATTATCGACAACGAGGTGCTGGAAAAAAGTTGGTATAACATATTCTCCGCCACTATTCCCAGTTTTCAATTCTTCGAATTCGAAAACTGCTTCAACATAAAGTTTCTGGCTCTCCATTTCATCAGGAGCCATTTCCTTAGGCAGATGGAAGTCTCTTCTTTGCAGAATCCGATCGCCGCTGTTTTCGGAGAACATACAGTTTAGTGCAGACAGAGCAGCAGTCTTACCAGCACTATTGTTTCCAATGAACGTTGTTAAATTGTCAATCAAGATAATCTGTTCCTCTGAACCAAAGCAGCGATAATTCATCAGTTTCAATTTGGACAGTCTCATATGTATTCTCCTGTTCGGTACAGCTTTTCCTATATTTTATCATAATAACCAGAGAAAACAAGGGGATATTATTTCTGCATACATTGCCGCAAGACGAATGAAGGTATGCCTCAAATTTATCAGCAGGTTCTCGGGACGAAGCAAGACATGCGCTCATTAATTTCAAGTCACAATAGTAAAAAATATGAAGAAACATAGCTTGATTTCCAAGAATACAAATCCATCAAGCGAAAATGTGGATTTGTCTTTTTCGTACTCGCTTGACAAATAGGTATTGGTCGAACACCTATTTCTTCAGCGGCGCTTTTGCTATCCGCACATTCGATTTCCGTTAATCCTCCTGCTACAATGGTTGCAGTAACCAAAGGAGGAATAGCGCATGAAACAGAAATACTATGTAGAACTGAACCGGCAGGAATGGCGGCTTATCATTGAGGGGCTGAACCGGTTCCGCAACAAGCTGATTGCAGCGGGGCGGTACACAGATGCCGTAGATGAGATGCTGATCAAAGTTGCTAAGGCAAAGCCTCGGAAGTTTGGGCTGTGGGGATGGAGGATCTGATGATGAACAAATACATTACTGATGAACGCACAGGGCTGAAATATGAATTGATCGGTGACTATTACCTGATTGCCGGGGAGGATGAGCTGGAGGAGGAGCGGTCAATCGGGGTATGGGGGCAGCGGCATCTCCGCTATCTCAAGGAGCATCGCCGTGTGCGATATGCCACTCTGCTGGCAAGTGGCGAATTGAACGCCTATCTTGCGGACATTGACCGACAGGCAGAGGAGCTTTTTCTTCGGCTGGTAAAGCAAATGGCAGATGCTGAGGGCATTACGGAAACGCTGAAAGCCAGCGACCAAATGGAATGGGTCAGACGGATAAATTCCTGCCGAGACCGTGCATCCGAAATTATCTATCACCAAGTGATCTATACATAAGGCAAGGCCCTTCGTATCAAGTCAAGAAAATGATACGAAGGGCCTCTTTTTGCCTATTGCGCTTTCAAGAATCCGGATTCAAACGCATCGGGGAAAATAAAGCGCTTCTCGCCATGCTCAAAGCGGACGGTCACATATCCCCTGTTCAGCTCGATCACCTTGCCAATGCCGAACTTAGCGTGAGCCACAGCGCTTCCAACGGCAACGCCGGAAACATCGACCTTCGGTTTTTCGGGCTGCTGGGGCTTTGCGGGAGCGATCGGAGATTTCACGCCGAAGGCAGCAGTGACAAAATCCGGCTTAGCCGGTGGCGTCCAAGTTGGAACGGGGGCTTTGGGCGGCTCCGGCTCCTCGTCCGCTTCCGGAACATCGGCTTCGTCGATTTCCGGCGCATTCATCGTAGACTGCTGGTTATAGAACAGCAGCTCGTACTCCTTGCGCTTCACAACGGTATCCCAGCCGCCGACATCCTCGTTTTCGTGCTTGTCCAGGCCGGTGTAGGACAGGCTGGAATCCTCATAGCGCTTGAATTTAAAGATGGCATCATTCATCAGGCTGGCGTTAAATACATTCAGCTCCACCAGCAGATTAAAGTCCTTCACCTCCAGACCGGTCACTTTTTTGAAGAGCCCCGGCTCCAGCTGCGTGATCACATCCTTCAAAGAGCGCTCCCGGTAATCCGTCAGATACATAAAGATCGGCACACGGGTGGCAAACTTGATGAGCTTCTCCTGGATCTGCTTACGCATGGATTTGTATTCTTTTTCTTCCTCGGAGATTTCCTTTTTCTCCTCCTTGGTGAGCTCCTTGCCCTTTTCCTTCTTGGCCTTTTTCACGCTCTCCGATTTGTTGATGATGGTCTCAATATCCGAGTTCAGGCTGCGGAAGCCCTCGATTTTCATCAGGGCCTCCATGGCCTCCTTGTTCGCCATCAGTCGCCGGAGTGTATCATTGTCCACATTGACCAGCAATGCGGATTCCCAGCGCTTGGCCAGCAGCGTGGCCGAGGTACCGGCCATGGCGATATCCAGAATATCCTGTGCGTCGATCTGCTTCATGCTGCTGCCGTCGTAGGCCAGTACGGGCAGGAAGTTGATGAATTCCGCCACCTTCTTTTCCGGGTTGCTTTCACTCACATTCAGGCGGCAGGAATAATCCGAGATCTGCTTGAGGGCACGGTCCAGCGCAAAGTCAAAGACATAGCACTCATACTTCATGATCTGATCGGTGCCGGAGCCGGTACGCACCGTCCACGGGGACTGCACCCGGAACGCCGCTTGAAAATAGGTCTCCGGGCTTTTCAGATTCCGCAGCATAAAGATGCCCGTCCATGGTTTGACCGTGACGCCGGTGGTCAGCTTGCCGCAGGACAGCGTGATGGTCTTGGTGGTCAGCGGGTCACCCATGGATTTCTGCACCGGCTCCAGCGCATCCACGCCAATGCCCGCCTTGGTCCCGGCGCAGACATTGATGTGGTAATCGTGGTAAAAGCTGTTCTGCTTCTGCTGAAGCAGGTTATACATTGCATAGCAGCTGGCCACATTGGGCAGAAACCAGAAGGTGTGGGACAGCACATTCAGCAACCGGGTATCGGAAAACGGCATAGGCGGGCGCTTGTCCTGACCCAGCTTCATATCGTCCACGCTGGCGGGGAGATAGGAGCCGCGAATCAGGTCCAGCCACTTCTGCACCTCGTTCTCATAGACAAACCGGGCGGTCTCCGGCTTACTCTTCTCGCCGTATTTGGCGGAGAAAAATACATTCAAATCAAATTCGTCGAACTGCCCCTGCATGGCGATCTGCCGGATGCTGTCCGGGATGCGGTAGGTCATCATCACCATCCGGGGCAGTGCTGCATAGGGGTTGTCCGCAGCCCCGTCCCAGTTTTCTTTGGCCCGCTGTTCGTCGGAATAGGTCCAGTTGTAGATTTGATCCTCGATAAATTCGCCGCTGTTGATGGCGCGGAACGGCGTGCCGGACAGGAACAGATAGTACGATGTGGTGATGGGCAGGAAGGTCTCGTTGTAGGCGTTGTCGGCCTCGTCCTTCTTGTACTTCTCCATATCGAAGTCGTAATCCTCGTCCTCGTTGTCCATTTCAAAGAGCTTTTTGGCATTGTCCCGCCACGCGCCGAAATGGTATTCGTCAAAGATCACGATGTCCCAGTTGGTGGTATGTACCCATTCGTTCTTTGCCTTGATGCCGCCGCTCTCGTTGGTGCCGAGATAGTCCTGAAAAGAGCCGAAACAGACGATGGGGCGAGACGGGTCGGCGTCCTCGTAGCGCATTCCGTCCCGGCAGATGAATTGCCAGCCCTCAAAGTCCTTGTGGGTCATGAGATCCTCTTCCCACGCCGCCTCGACAGCGGGCTTGAAGGTCAGCACAAGCACCTTTTTCAGCCCCATTCGTTTGGCCAATTCATAGGCAGCAAAGGTTTTGCCGAAGCGCATTTTGGCGTTCCAAAGGAATTTCGGTGCACGGTCCGGCGCATCCTGCTTGCTGGAACGAAAATAGGCGATGGTCTTGTTGACGGCCTCCTCCTGCTCCGGGCGCATGGAAAAGGTGCGGGTGCGGTTCTCCTCGTTGAGGGTGTCGGTTTTCACCGCCAGCACCGCCGCTTCCAACTCATCCACCGTGCAGCGGAACCATTCGCCACCCACGCCGGTGATTTTCCTGCGGCGGAGCATACGATGCACATCGTGGTCGGTAAAGCAGGAGCCGTCCTCCCGCATGGCGGAGCTGCGGTACAGGATCTCATAGGGGAGCTTGCCGTCCGGGCGCTTGGTGGGGTACTGCTGCGCCACACGCCTGTCCACATCCTTTTCGGTGTAGCCCACCTTCAGCAGGCCGTCATAATCCGGATTTAAGTCCCGGTAGGCATAGATCATCGGATGGACTTCTGGGCGTTGGGGAAAGAAATCCATTTGCGGCATCAGTCCTCACCTCCGGTCAAGTCCATGGGCTTTATCATAGATTCGATGAAAGCAACTTCTTCATCGGTAAGGCCATACTTGGCGTAAAGTTCGGCATCAGTCCAAGGCTTACGCCAATCCTGAGCAGGTACAAAACTGAATGTCGTTTTTGTGATTTGCTGCGTCATCGCAATTTGGGCAACGAGGAATCTCGCAAACTTACTTTGGAGATATTTATAGTAGTTTTTGGCTTCATTTTCTGTATCAAAACAACCTGCAATTAAATATGTTTCTGAGCAGATTGTTTTAGGCGGCAGGATCTCCATTGTGGAAATAATACGGAACTGTCCATTTTTATCCGGCTGTCCAGCGTGTTCTGCGCTCAGCCTTGAAATCATAACTTTCCATTTGTCTATATTCTCATTGCCTGCGCTCACTTTTGAGCTTGGGAACTTGCCAATGCCATCTTTGTTCCGTAAAAGTAAATCGCCTTGGGCTTCAGGTCGGACATTGGTTGCGAGACCAAAGGGTTTTCTGCTTGAAACATATTCTGAAAGGTTTGGCTCGCAAAACGCTCGAACTTTTTTAATGATAGATTCAGCTAAAGGGTAACGGATGAGGGTCGGAAACTCATTCAATTCCTTTTCTATCGTATGAGATTCTCCGTTGCTATAATTGGTAAATGCACAAGCGCCGGTATAATGCTTATCCCAAAGAAAATAGCAAACGCCTCCGGCAACATCAACTCCAGGAAAACAATCGGCAGAGTTTGTATAGTCCATAATGTGTGAAATGCGCTTGTCATTGAGCATCGAATTTCTAAAAGACTCCAACCCTTTCCCACCCGAGTACCATCGTGCTGGGATTATCATTGTCAAATAGTTTGGTGACAGCTTTTTAGCCTGTTCCACAAAAAGGTGATATATAGGCGAGGCACTAACGCCATTTCCCCCGTCGCTCAACTGATACGGCGGGTTACTGATGATCACATCGAACTTCATCTTAAAAATATCCTCCGGCTTGGTGGTATGGATCAGTTCATAGGCATGGGTTTCCAGCATTTCGTCCCGGTCGTATTGGCTCTGGGCTGCGCCGCAAAAGACGCATTTTCCGTTTTTCCAGCGGTGGGGGATCCGCTTGTAGCGAATGTTGCCCTCCGCATCGTCAAAGCGGGACACCGAATACACGCTGTTGGGGTACTTGCTGCAATACACACCACGGCGGGAGAGCAGGCTAGTCAGCTCGGTGATGGCGATACCGTAAAGCTGGTGATGAAAGATGTGGTCAATACGCTGCTGCAGGTCGGGAAGGATCGGCTCCAATCCGGTCAGCAACCGCTTGGCGATCTCCCGCAGAAAGACACCGCTTTTACAGGCCGGGTCTAAAAACTTGGTATTGGGGTCCGAAAACAACTCCTGCGGGAGCATATCCAGCATCGAATTGGCTACCTCCGGCGGCGTGAACACCTCATCGTTGGACAGATTGGCAAGGCAGGACAACACATCCGGATTATAGATGCCGGAGTAGAAATCATTGCTCATTTTCCCATACCCTCCTGTAGTGCGTCACATATTTTTTGAGGAACTCGCCCTCGTCGCTGGGCTTCTCGGTGGGTTCGTCCGCGTCGAACAGGGTCATCTGCTCCTCCCGCTTTTTGCGCTTTTTCTTGCCGAACAGGTCACGGGCCTCGTCATCTCCCTGCATCAGCCTGGCAAAGGTGTAGTCACTGCGCTGGAGCTGATAGCCGGTTACAAAGGCCCATTCGGAGAACACGATGGGCTCCCCGGTATCCTGCTGGTTTTCATCCACGCACATCAGGCTCAGGGCGTTGCCGCAGACGATGTTGCGGGACAGAATAAACCGCACCGAGCGGCGGCAGTCCTCGCTGACTTCCTTTTTGCAGACGGCTTTGTACTCCTTGTCCCACATCCGATAAAGCCGCTCCCGGCAGGCCTCGCAGTTGTCCTGCAGAATATCCACACCGTACAGGCTGCTGACGGCCAGAACGGAGTTTTTTTCGTAGTCCATTGGGAACTTCTTGTATTTCTTTTTCACAACGGCCAGCTTCCGGGACAGGATCTCGGCGAGAAAATTTCCATCGCCGCAGGCTGGCTCCAGAAAACGGCTGTCGATGCGCTCTGTCTCGGTTTTCACGAGGTCGCACATCGCCTTGACCTCCCGCTCGGCGGTAAACACCTCGCCGTGGTCCGCCACCCGCTGTTTGGATTTCACTTGCTTTGTCACGCTTTTGATCCCCCCGGAAACATAATCCCGATTATGTTGTAAACAGGGCAGAAAAAAAGGCCTGCCACAGGTCGGACAGGCCAAAAAGGGTATGAAAAAGTAAGCCTTCTCTTATCGCTTCAAAAAGCGAGCCGGAAAGGCTTTCTTGTTGTGCTCGATTTTAGACAATTTTAGGGTTTTCACGCTTTTCGTCGATGCTTTCTTTACTTTTTCGCAGGTTGATGCTATAATACAATATGTATAGGTATGCTTCTATCAAAATGAAACTACAACATAATCGGGATTCTGTTGCTTATAAAATTAGGTGCATATTCTCCATGCGGCGGCGGTGCTCCGTGCCGCTGGAAATGATATAGATGCGGGTCGTATCTATGCTTGAGTGACCGAGAATGTCGGCAAGCTTGGCAATGTCCTTTTCGATGCCGTAAAACACCCGGGCGAACAGGTGGCGCAGGTTGTGGGGAAATACTTTTTGAGGGTTGACATCTGCCTCTGCGCATAGCGCCTTCATTTCCCTCCATAGGTTCGTCCGATTGACCGGCTTTCCCGTGCGGGTCACGAAAATCATCCCGCTTTTGATTCCTTGCTCCGCTGCATAGCAGAGCAATTTTTGCCTCAGCGCCTTCACAAGAAACACCGTCCGGGTCTTTGCCTTACAGCTTACCACCGCCTCGCCGCACCGTGCTGCCTCAATAGTGATAAATTGCAGCTCACTGACCCGGATGCCGGTGCCGCAGATGGTCTGCAAAATCAGACAGAGCCGTTCATTGTGCTTTCGCATCGCTGCCCGGCAGAGCCGTGTGTATTCCGCTTTCGTCAGTTCCTTTTCTTCGGGGCAGTAAACCTGCTGCTGCAATTTCAGCGTTTTTACCTTCAGGTCGTGCCAGCCGAGAAAGGTGAATAGACAGTTGATGCTGGCCAGCATGGAATTTACGCTCCGCACGGCGTAGATTTCTTGCAGGTGCTTTTTGTACGCGATCACGGTTTCCTTTGTAATTTCTCCATCCGGTGCGTATGCCGCAAAGGCGCAGACATCCCGAACATATTTTTCGACTGTTGCGGCACTCCGTTCCTCTAAGACAAGATGTTCCGTAAATTCGGCGATCTCCGCCGCCGTGAGTAATCGTCCCTTCATTGTGGATTTACCTCCGAGTATTTTCTCATTATTCTACCCGAAAAGTATGAAAACAAAATTGTCACCGTTTATTGTAAGAAAAACGGTGACAGGAATCGAATCTATGGATTTTCGTTTCGCCCCGGTGCGTTTCAGGTTTCCTGATCCGCACCGGGACTTTTTCGTTTTCTGCGCTTGTAGGGATTTTTATTGGACAGCAACTATGCTAAAATTATTTTTGAAAAGCAGGAACAATCGGTGCATATTCGTGCCGTTAAAAAATAGAGGGCGCTGGCCCTCTGGAAAGGAGACGATAAAAATGCCAATTATGCTGACCAGAAAGGACGGCCCACCTACGCCGTTCCGCAACGCAGAGTACATCCCGTTCTACTACTTCATCCCGAAAAGCATCCTGTCCCGCTGTGGGGCAGAGCTGAACGCCATTCCACGGAATCCGCAGGAGCTATTTCACAACCGTGCCGCCTGCGAGTTCGTGGAGAGCGACCTGTTCCGGCTGCTCATTATTGACGCCGCCGCCTTTATGGTTTGGCCGTATATGGGCTTCGGCGAGTATATGGAAATCTACTCCGGCTACGACCCGGCGTGGCGGTTTGCCCACTGCCCGGACTACTGGATTCAAGAGCTGACGGACGAAGGCATCTTGGCGTCCGCCGGCGAATTATTCAAAGGTTGCCACTCGGCGTTGGGCTATGTACCGGAATGGCAGATCGACATCTATCTGCGCTACATTGTGCCCAATGTGATGAAAAAGCGCCGGATGGACGAGATCATCCAAGTGGCACGGGAGTACCCCTGCTTTGAGGACTTTGACTTCCGAAAGAGCAACCAGAAAACGGACTTCATCCGCAAATGGTATCACACCCGCACCAAGCACCCGATAATCTCTCTGGAGGAATTTCAAGAGGCCTATGCCGACACCCACGGCGGACAGGAATACGAGGAGCCTGACCCATCGCAGAATGTGGAGGAAACAGCGGTAGCACAGGCACTGGTGGATCAGTTCAAGGCCACGCTCAGCGAAAAGGATATGCAGATCCTTGAACTGCGTATGAGCGGCGATACGCTGGAGGAGATTGCCGAAAAGCTGGGCTACAAAAATCACAGCGGCGTGCTCAAGCGCATCCGTAAGATCGGACAGGCCTATGAAGCCTATACCGGCGTGGACTACGGCTTTGAGAGCGGCAAAATCACCGGGTAACACCTATCGGAAATCGGTAGGTGTTATTTTTATGCCCAAACGGAGGTGGAGATTATGAAATGGAGAATATACCCGTCCCAGCGAGGGCGGGTCAACAAACTGGTGCGCCGGCGATGTTGCTGCTATGACCACGGTAACTGCATCCTGCTGGATGACGGAGAGCCGCATCGCTGTGTGCAGATCATCAGCCGGAGCGGTATCTACTGCAACTATTTCCGCCGGGCGGTGTTGCCGTCCGATAGTGAGTTATACGCACAAATCAGAGATCAGAATGAATGAGGAGGATACGGAAATGAAAACGATCCACGACACAAAAATCATCGGCATCGACCACGGGTACGGGAATATGAAAACGGCCAACTGCTGTTTTCCCACCGGCATCACCGCCTATGACCACGAACCGTTGTTCACGGCGGATATGCTGGTCTACGGCGGCAGGTATTATCTCATCGGCGAGGGGCACAAGGAGTTTGCGCCGGACAAGATCAAGGATGAGGATTACTATGTGCTGACCCTTGCGGCGGTTGCAAAGGAACTGAAAACGGAAAATCTCACCGAGGCGCACATTGTGGTTGCCTCCGGTCTGCCGCTGACTTGGACAAGCGGGCAAAAGGAAGATTTCAAGGCGTATCTGATGAAAAACGCCGAGGTGGAGTTCTCCTACAAAAAGGCGGACTACCACCTCTATATCGACGATGTGCGTATCTATCCGCAGGGCTACGCCGCCATTGCGAGCTTCGCAACGACTCTTAAAGGCGTGAACCTGATCGCCGACATCGGCAATGGCACGATGAACACCCTGTATATGATCAACGGCAAGCCGCAGCAGGGCAAAATGTTCACCGAGAAATTCGGGACTTACCAGTGTACCCTCGCTGTCCGGGAGGCATTTATGCAGAAAACGCAACGGGAGATCAACGATGCCATCATCGACGAGGTGCTGATCACCGGCACGGCAAATATTGCACCTGCTGACCTGAAAATCATCAAGATTGTCGCCGCCGAGTATGTACGGGACATCTTCCGCAGACTTCGTGAGCACGGCTACGATGAGAATACGATGACCTTGTATGTGACCGGCGGAGGCGGTTGCCTTGTGAAAAACTTTTATAAGTTCAGCGCCGACCGTGTGAAATTCGTCGAGGACATCTGCGCCGCCGCAAAGGGATATGAATATCTGGCGGAGGCGCAGATGAAGGCTGAGGCGAAGGGATGAGCAAGTATCGGATCAATGTGCGGTTCGATTTGGATAAGCCAAAAGAGGCGAACGCCGCACAGTATTTACAGGCGCTGGATAAATCCCGCAACGCTTTTATGGTAACGGCGATCTTAAACGAAATGCAGCGGCAGACATCCACAAATGGGGTTTTGCTGGATGATATTCGGCAGGTCATACGGGAGGAATTGCATGAGGTGTCGTTTGCTGCGGCACCTCCTGCCTTTGAGCAGGTACAGCCGAAGCTGACCGAGGAGCAGCAAGCTGAAAATGAAAAGAGTGTGCTGGATGACCTTGAAATGTTCGGCTGAGCCAAAACGCCGAGATTTGGCTCAAATTGCAGTATTTGAAGCAGAATCAGAGCCATTATGGCTCAAAAACAAGATGTATCCAAGGGGCAAGAAAGCGACTTTCAGTATCGTGCAGCGTAGAAATTCGCTGAAATCTCGGTATCTGACAGCCGCTTTCCTTTATGCCCTGCGGGGTGCGTCCTATGGTATAGCAAGCAGGGACTTTGTGTGCCACAAAAGTCCCAATCACAGCCGAAATCGGCTGACTCTTTGGGGGCGCAGCCCCCAATCCCCCAAAAGGAGAGATGTGTATGGGGAAAGATGTTCGTATTGCCGTCCGTGTGACGGCAAGAGAAAAGGATAAAATCCAGTCCAAAGCCCGAAAATGCGGACTGAGTACAACCGAATATGTGAAGCAAAGAGCGTTGGGGTACGAGCCAAGAGCGGTTCCGCCTGACGCTCTTTTTGCTTGTCTTGAAAAGCTTGGCGAGCTTGCGGATAAAGCCAGTTCCCCGGAGCTGGACAAAGAAATTTCAGCGGTGCTGAAACAAATCACAGCAGAGTTTCTGCTTCCCGGGAAGGGGTGATGCGCTATGGCTGTTACAGGCTTTTGGCCTGTGTTCAAAAATCTGAAAGCCACGCTGGACTACGCCGACAATCCCGACAAGACTACCGCCCCGGAATATCTGGACGAGGATCTATACGCCGCCCTGCGCTATGCGGAGAACGACGATAAGACCGACCGCAAAATGTTTGTCGGCGGCATCAACTGCTCGGCGCAGAACGCCTATGCTGAGATGATCGCCGTACAGCGGCGATTTGGGTTGCGTGGCAAAGTGGCGGGTTACCACGGTATTCAGAGCTTTCGTGAGGGCGAGGTCACACCGGAGCAGGCGTTTGCCATTGGCAAGGAGACAGCACGGCGGATGTGGGGCGACCGGTATCAGGTGCTCGTTACTGTCCATCTGAACACGGACAACATTCACTGTCATTTCGTGGTGAACCCTGTGTCCTTCAAGGACGGTGCAAAGTTCAAAAACAAAATCGGTGACCACAAGGAGCTGCGTAAAATCTCCGATGAAATCTGCCGGGAGCACGAACTGTCTGTGCTGGAAAACAGCGATTTCTACTCCAAGGGCAAGAAAAAAGAATATTGGGTTCACAAGGCCGGTAAGAAAACCCACCGGGATATGCTGCGCCGGGATGTGGAGGAGGCGCTGGCCAAGTGCGGTTCATTCCGTGAAATTGAATATTACCTGAAATGTTTGGGCTATCGCTTCCAGCGGGACTTCCATTATGCCCACCCCTCCGTCATCATCGACGGCTGGCAGCGCCCTATTCGCATTGACAGCCTTGGGCCACAGTTTAGCAGAGAAGCCATCCGGGAGCGGTGCCTTGAAAACCAGCGGAAGCCGGAGCTGTACGGATACGCCTATCCGCAGCGAAAACGAGCACCGCTGCTAGCTATTGAGTATCATCTGCGGCAGGCGCAGAGGCAAGATACCGTTACGCTGCTGTTCGAGATTTTCATTGAACTGCTGAAAATCTGCACCGGCAGCAACATTGAAAACACCAACCGCCGCCCTTTATCACCGGCCATGCGGGCGGAGGTACGGAAGCTGGATCAATATCTGGAAGAATACAAGCTCCTTTGCGACCACCGCATTGAGTCGCCAAAGGAGCTTTTGTCATTTCAGGAGGGGTTGACCGCCCGGATTTCGGCGCTGAAGGAACAGCGCTACGCCCTGCGCCTGAAGCTGCGCCGAGTGAAATCTCCGGAGGAAGAAGCTGGCCTGAAGGAACACTGCAAAAAGATTACAAAAGAGCTCACGCCTTTGCGACGGGAGAGGAAAACCGTTCTGCGTATCGCAGAGCACATTCCCAAAATACAGGAGCTTCTGGATGCCGAGCGTAAAACCGAAATGGAACACAACAACCTGACACGAAAGAAAGAGAGGAAGATTGAACGATGAAACAAACCAAAATTGCAGTTTCCAAGCTGCGCCCCTTTGAAAATAACCCCTATCAGGTCCGGGACGATGCGGAGATGAACACGCTGATTGAAAGCATACAGATGCAAGGTGTTCTCTCGCCGCTGATCGTCAGGCCGATTGAAAATACAGATGAATATGAAGTCGTAAGCGGCCACCGCCGCTTACACGCCGCACGAAAGGCAGGGATCACCGAGGTCCCTGCCTTGATTTATGCCCTTGACCGTGACACCGCTGCCATTGCGGTAGTGGACAGCAATTTGCATCGTGAGCATATTTTGCCCTCCGAAAAGGCGTTTGCGTACAGAATGAAGCTGGAAGCAATGAGCAGACAAGGACACCGCTCCGACCTAACTTCCGACCAACTTGGTCGGAAGTTAGAGACCGCTGAGATTATTGCACAGCAGTCCGATGACAGCAAATCTCAGGTACGGCGCTATATCCGCCTGACCTATCTCATCCCAGAGTTGCTTGAAAAGATGGATCAAGGCGAAATCGCCTTGTCTGTCGGTGTGGAGCTTTCGTTTCTTGACGAGCAAAATCAGCGAGCGGTTTTGGAGCAATGCGCCATCAACGACTGCACCCCGTCCTATTCGCAGGCTTGGCGGATGCACAAGGCTGATCGGGAAGGGACGCTGACCACGGCGGTCATTCAAACCATTATGTCGGAGGAAAAAGCCAACCAGAAGGTCCGTCTCAAAATTCCGATGGAACGTATTCGCAAGTTTTTCCCCCAGAGCTATACCGCTGCCCAGATTGAGGACGCCGTGGTGAAGCTCTGCGAGCGGGACTACCGCCGACGAACCGACCGGGAGCGATAAGGAGGTGCGGCCTATGGGAAAATATCGCAAGATCGACTACACGCAGGTCGCACTGCCGGAGGAACTGCTTACCTCCTTTGCCAAGGCCATGCTCCCGGAGCTGCGTAAGTTTTACGCCAGCGACGAGGGCAGGGCCTATTTTGCAAAGTGGCTTCTGAAGCACCCGGAATATGCGGCACATTCGACACCGGAGAGCGGATGACTATAATAAAAATCGGAGAGGAGGATTCTGTATGAATGTAGTCATTTACGCCCGCTTTTCCAGCCACAGCCAGACGGAGCAGTCCATTGAGGGACAGCTCAAGGTGTGCTATGAATATGCGGAGTCGAATCATTATACTGTTGTCGGAGAATATATCGACCGGGCCATCAGCGGCACCACGGACAACCGTGCCGAATTTCAGCGGATGATCTCCGACAGCGACAAGCACACCTTTGAGGGCGTTCTGGTATATCAGCTGGACCGTTTTGCCCGCAACCGCTATGACAGTGCTATCAACAAGGCGAAGCTGAAAAAGAACGGTGTTCGGGTGCTGTCTGCCAAAGAGAATATTGCGGACGACGCTTCCGGCATCTTGGTGGAGGGCGTTCTGGAAAGTATGGCGGAATATTATTCCGTGGAGCTTTCTCAGAAGATCCATCGGGGTATGGCCATCAATGCCGAAAAGTGCCTGTCTAATGGCAGCAACCCCGGCCTGGGCTTCAAGGTCGATGCCGAGCGGCGGTTCTACGTGGATGAGGAGGAAGCCGCCATTGTCCGTGAGATTTATGAGCGCTACGCCAGCGGCGAGACGAAAGCGGAGATCATCCGGGATCTGAAACGGCGCAGGGTCAAGACCTCCCTCGGCAAAGAATTCAGCCCAAATAGCCTAAGCCGCCTGCTCAGCAACAAGCGTTATATCGGCGTCTATCTTTACAAAGGAAAGGAAACACCCGGTGGGATGCCTCGCATTCTGGATAATGACCTATTTTACCGGGTGCAATCGATGATGAACAAGAACAAAAATGCGCCGGCCCGAACTCACGGCGAGGGCGAATACCTGCTGACCACAAAGCTGTTCTGCGGACACTGCAAGGAAATGATGGTGGGCTACGGCGGCACCAGCAAGACCGGCAGGCAATATCACTACTATATGTGCAAAAACGCCCGCAGGAAAAAGTGCGGCAAGAAGATCGTCAGCAAGTCTTATATCGAGGACCGTGTGGTCAACGAGTGTTTGAAAATGCTGACCGAGGAGAAAATCCGCTTCATTGCCAAGAAGGTGGCTGAGGAGTGCGCCCAAAGCCCGGATAACCTGACCGCCAAGGCACTGAAAAAGGCGATTCGAGAGGCGGACACGGCCATTGAGAATCTCTGGAAGGCCATTGAGAATCTCTGGAAGGCCATTGAGCAGGGGCAGGCCGTGGAAATGCTGACGGAACGGCTCAACAAGCGCATGGTGGAAAAGGAGGAGCTGGAAGCCCAGCTCGCCATCGAGGAAAACAAGAAGATCACGCTGACGGAGGCACAGATTTTGGCCTTTCTGGACTATGTCTGCGAGATGCCCGCCGACGATGTGAACAAGCGCCGAGCCATCATCAATATCTTTGTTCATTCCATCTATCTGTATGACGACCACTTTACCCTCATCATCAACGCCAGCAAGAAGCCGTTGAGCATTGACAATATCCCACTGGATGATATAGAAACGGCATTTGAAGGCGAAACCGGAGCTTCGGAGGGGTGTTCATCCTTGAGCACCCCTGCTCCACCACATATGAAAAATCCGAACTTATTCCCAATCGGGAATGCGTTCGGATTTTTCATTTTTATCAAGGATATTTCCTACTGATGATTGCAGAAAATCATTAGGAGGACGGAACAATGAAAAAAATCATCACAGACGAAAGGACAGGCTTGCACTATGAGCTTGTCGGGGACTACTACCTTATCGCCGGGGAGGACGAGCCGGAGGAAAATCAGCCAATCGGGGTATGGGGACAACGGCATTTACGCCATCTCAAGGAGCATCGCCGTGTGCGCTATGCCAACCTGCTGAAAAGATTACACCTTTAAACTAAGCAACGATTTCAATGTCTTGTTTCTATTAACATCCTAGCAGGTTAAGTGAAGGCATTTTATTTTTAAGATGGAGATATCTTTCCTGCCTGCAAATCGTTTTCTGGATACGAGTTGATGATATCAGAACCAATTTAATTATTTTTAGACATACAACAAAAATCTCCCGGAACTGATCTTAAAAAAGTCGGCTCCTGGTTTCATTTATGTCCATCTTTTCTTTATGTTTTCGCTTTTATCTCCAATCCTGATTTCATTTCCACCACAATTTCCTCATTGAAAATGGTAATTCTGTCTACTAACTTTCTGGCGAGGAGTTCACCGTAATTCGTAATGGCTTCGGGGATTTCTCCTAAGAAGATAATAAGTAAGAAATAGCGACAGCATTCAGGATGTCCCGAATGCTGTCGCACACTGTCAGTTAAGCAACATTGACATAAGGCAGACCAAAGAACACGTGTGTTTCCTTAACCTTCATTAGCCAGTTCAAAAGATACGGGCGATACCACAGGTGAAAATGCTGGAAGTAGCCTTCTTTCGGGCCACCACTCGCATCCAAGTTGATCTCGTAGTAAGAGTCGTAATCACGGCTCGAGCCATACGAATAATCACCTATACGGTTTTTTGCTCCACTTTTCGCACAAATATCGCGCATCGCACTCCTCCATACACCGCGCGCTTGCGATTTGTGTATTCGTTTCATTGTTCGCCTTGATGCTTGTCGGAGACTGCACTATCCACTTGAGGAAACGATTTGCCTCAAAGATGTCCATCGACTGGGGGTATATAAGTAACGCTCCGGAGTTGGGAATGGTACAGGCCTTATAATAGGCTCCGTCACCAGTACTTTGTTTCTCCATAAGCGACATACAGTCGTCTTTGGTGGCCAACTGAACCGATTCCACATCGACCTGGGTAGCCGATGCGGACACCGCCATGTATATGGCAAGGCCGCCAACAGTAACAACGGCTACCAACGGGAAAGCCGCTCCAGCAGCTACTGTAATGTCGCAGCCCAAAGACGCCAAAGCCGCTGCCGCTACCGGCAAGGAGGCGGTGAGTGTGGCTTCACCCCCCAAGCTTACTAACTGTGTGGCACCGCCCTTTGTTGTTGAAACAGCGCCGCACCGGCAGACGCTGAGTGCCTCATCAACAACGACATGAAAATCATGAGTATGCTTAGTAACATAGCCGGAGAAAATGTAGACAATTTTACCAGCCCACGAAACCTCGTACCAGAGGTTACTGTAGTCGTTTAAAGTTTCCGCCAAGACCTCAAAGCAGTCGCCGGGAGCAACGGCAGTAACAGCATCCGCTTTTGCGTAGGGCTCTTCGTGAAGTTGGCACGAGTTAACAACCTGAACCATGTCCCTGGCGGGTTCCTGCGCTCCACTAAGCAAAGTCGCTGAATAGCCGTCTGTCTGCGGCGAAAGAATAGAGACGCTTTCTCCTTGTACGCCTCCTTCTGCGTCACGAAGTTTGCCAGCTTTCGCCAAGTTCAGCAGGCGTTTATTTTGCGAAGCCGTACCATGATAATCGCTGATGCCATTGGCCTGCGCAATCACCTCACGGTGAGCATAGGAACTTTCGACGCCAATCGAATCAAGGGCATCCACGATGGACTCTCCGTCATAGCTGCATGCGGGATAATACAGGGCAGCAGCAAAAGCGTTGGAAGTGCAGAGGAAAGCCAAGAGAAACGCCAGGAGGACCGAGGTGAATTTTTTGAACATACATGAACCTTCTTTCTTTAATAGTATAGCGATAATATACCACTTGAGAAGAAGGGTGTTTTTTATTATGCTGGATGTATATAAGAAAAAAACGGTGGGTGACGATTCCCGCAAGCGGAGATGGGATGTTGTTCCGAGTAGACAAGGCTAAAAAGGGCGCTGTGCTTGGCACAGCGCCCTTTTTAGCAATCATTCCTCAAAAACAGCGCCGTTTTGCTCAAGGTAACCTTTGAGCGTTGGATCAACATTAGAACTGAATCGAGCTCCGGACAGGCCCATCGTCTTAGTAACCGCCAAATGTGTAGGACTTCTCCCTGGTTCATCAAGGCGAACTATCTGTATGATAGTACCTTCGATTAGGAAAAGAGCATCTTCACAAAATGATAGATGCAAACTAAACTCACTGTCCTTTGTTTTCACGGTGGTAATGTATTCCTCAACGAAGTTCAATTCATCTTCATCGAGTAAGACGGAAAAAACTTGCCACTCCATCCCGTCATCAATGTCAGAACTCTTTTGGATATAGACAAAACCTGTTTTCCGCTTGTAACAGATATGCTTTCTACGCAGAAGATTGACCAATTGCTTTGGACTCCCCGGTTGTGTCTCTTTTTTCGGTAGCGCTCGAAAATCATCGATTTCTGCGAATGAGTCTGTTTCAAGGTTGAAAAGAGAATACGCCCCAGGGATGATTAGCAGCATACCTCCTAAAAGTAAATATTTTTTTCCTAGAAGTTCATAGTCCCCCTTCCAAAATCTGAATTTAGATTTAACTTCGTGAGCATCAGCGTAACCTTCAGATTTCTTATAAATCTTAAGACCGGATGAGCAGCACAAAATTATGTAATCTCCATCAGATGTAACATTGAACTCATAGATGTTTTCATTCTCTGGCAAGGAAAGCTCTTTTTCTTTCCTTAGATTATTCGAATAAATAAAAAGAGTATCTGTTTTATATGATAATCGGCCAAAACACGAAATAGCTATAAATATAGTGTGCTCCAAGTCTTGTGCAGTACAGATGTTTACTACATGTTGACAATTGCAGATATTGGGAAACTCAATTTCATTCAGCAGACATTTTGTATCATACATAGAGATATAGCAGCAGTCCGTTCCGTAGAGAATGAACCTTGAGCTATCTACCCATGTGCAGAAGTCTGCGCTCCTATTGCCAAGAGCAGGAGGTAGGATTTTAAAATTCTGTCCATCATAGAGAACTAGATACCCGTTCGCCGAAGCTACAAAAAATTTTTCTGCATTGTAAGCGGATACGGTGACGTTGGCAGCCGTAAGGGGAACTCTTAATGCAATCTCGGCTCTATTACTGCTCCAATCCAATTTGTAAATCTCAATAATGCCCGAATCAAATCGATTAAAAATAAAACCGTTTGAATCGCATAGTGGGCGGTAGACAGCAAAATAAATGCCATTATCCGATAGTGCGAGATTTGTTATGAATTCCGCAATGTTTTGCTTGGTATATGCCGGAAGAGGTGCAGTAAATATACTTTTATCTCCACGGCAGAATGTCATCTGTAGGCCATGTTGCGTATCAGTTAGACCAGCAGTGACATGATTGGTCACAAAAACAGTTCCGCATCTCTGCCCTAGACAAATCGGTCTCGTTTTACCGTCGAACAAATCATATTCCACCATCTGGTAATGTACATTAGAGACATCACCTCGAAGAATCATCTTCCCCGCCTTGAAATCTACACTTTCAAGAGAATACCCTAAGTCTGGTTCCTGCGTGTATCCATCAGCCAATATTTCACCGGCATGGTTGCCAATAACTGAAAAACAAACATAGTAATATGGATCAAGTGATGAGCTCCCCTGTAATATTAAGAGCATTTTATTATCCCGAATCGATATTCCTCTAAACTCCAGCAAATCATCCTCATCTACCTCGCCCAAAGTTAAAAACTCACACGAGGGCAAAACTGCTCTTCGCGGTAAATACACATCTAGGGAAGCCACCCATTTGCGTACGGCATCATATGTATCGCTGTTTTGGGTAAGACGGTAAAAAACAATATTAGCGACATCACTAGGCCGATTGTCAAAATAAACTGCCAACGATGAGCTACTTTTATCCACAAAAATTCCCTTGATTCCGCGAGAATTGATGCCGTTTATCTGACCTGTTTTCAGGCTTTCGGTATCAAACCAGGTGATCCCGCCGGAGCGCGCTGCAAGGAGAAGCAAGTTTCCGGAAACATAATGAGCATCTGAGAAATCAGTAGCTTCTCGGAAAATGCATTGTCCAAAGCGATGATCATACACTGCTATGTAGTGATTACGAGACAACACGATAACAGATCCGTTATTCGTCACAGAGAGGGTTTTTATCATAGGATCAATGCTAAAAAAGGCATTCTCATTTAACTGCGCATTCACAAAATTACAGTCGTGCAACGAACAGTTCGCAAAAGAAACAAGATGCAAATCCAGAGCAGAGAAATCCACTTCAACAAGATCATTCCCTCTGCAGAGCTTCATCGCTTCAACTAGATTGTGGGTCGCAATGGCCGCTTGAGCGCTATACTTATTCTCTACGAACCCCGGAAGGTGCAGGACTGTTGCTATTTTCGATGGTTTTCCAGCACATTCACCGAGTATTTCCCCAAAAAGGGAAAGCACTTCGTCTGAAATTTTGCATCCACATAGAGAATCGGGAATGGCTATTTCCGTTTCTGGCTGGAATTTTGCATTATGCTCAACAACTTGCAGCTCTAAGTTCACATATTTTGCTGCAAAAAAGTCGGCGAATATTTGGTGCTTGAAGGTATAACGAATATATCGGCCATTGTCCTCACCGATAAGAAGTCCGGTTGGCAAAATGTTTTCGATGAGCATTTCGTCATCCGAAAAGGTTTTCACCTCAAAAGTCCTTCCGTTTTCAAACGCAAACCTGGGGAGAAGTTCTTGTATAGCTTGGCGAAGCTCTTTAAGTCGATCTGAGCGAGGATAGCCCCTTCTCATCTGATCAAGTAAATGGTTTATATGCGCTTGCAGAATATCCGCTTTTGTCTTTGCCCCCTTGCTATAGATTTTCAAGAAGAACGGAAAACGCAGCGGTTGAACTGTTGTTTCCTCTTTAGGTAAAGCAAGCTTCTTTTTCTCCAGATAGTCCATTACCGTCTCAAGTGGTAATGGCTCCAAATACCAGGTTTTAAAGTCTTTTGTGGCTTCCCATTGATAATCCTGCCTTGAGGCGATGCATATGACCGCCGCAGATGAAAGGTTGGCAATTTCTTCTTGGAGTCCGCCGGAGGGATCCTCGGCCTCATCAAGGCCATCAAGAAGCAGAATGCATCTGTTGTCAGCAAAAAAATTCGCAGGAAGACATTCTTCTTCGGCGGGGAAATAAAGTCTTTTTACTTCGCTTCTAATATAAGAGCTTCCTTTTTCTATTTTATAGGTTTTATAGGTATGAAGAGGGACATAAAGCGGAAGCAAAGTGGCATCAGCTATTAGTTTTTTCCAAAGCAGTAGAAGGAGTGTGCTTTTTCCCGAGCCACCTTCGCCAAGAAGCAAGGCGTTGCTTTCCGTATTAAATGCGTCCCAATCCTTCGGGCGGCAAACCAAACTTTCGTTGAAGTCATCATTTGCTCCAAATTTAGCCTGCCACTCATGCTCGTACAACTCACGGCTTTTCTCCAGTGCCAAAGCCTGATGGAACCCGTGTTTTTCCAATATTTGGATCATTCTATTAAGAACGTGATAAAGCTCCCGATCTTTCCCTCTTATGCTCGGACGATGTTCCATACTATTGTCCGTCAGATGGCAGATTAAATTTTTAATTTCGTCCTTAACAGGCTACGAAAGATCCAACTTACTACAGTTGGATTCTAAACAACCACAGTTGTATTTGCTTGCATTGAAAATCAAACAGTACAGCAATTGACCGACACCATAGACATCTGTCTTTTCGGATACGACATACTTGTTGCTGCTATACTCCGGCGGCTCGGTTCCTGAATACCCAGCAGGAGGGCTGGGGTCATTAATTTTTTTACTGAGCCCAAAATCGATCGCAAACGCGGTTACCGCATCAAGTCGGTCGGACCTAAAGTTAATATCTGCAGCGAAAACATTCGTGAGAGAAAGGTCTAGATGGGTATAGTTAAGTTCCGCCAACCGCGCAAGGAAATGGGCCAGCGAGCGCATGATATAAAGCGAAGCCCTTATGCGCTCGTAATCGGTAAAGTCTTTGAATTTATCCTGCAGCTTTTGCAGCGAAACAAGATCATTAGGCAGCTTGGTCTCTATGAACATATTCTTCTCTGCAGCTACAATACGAACAGGACTTTGGAATGTGTCATTGCCGACAGCTGCTGTTGTTTCTTTTTCGCCATGCATGACATTACTGTTGATTAGGGTTTGTCCGAAGGCGGCAAAGCCTTTGGGGTTATAGACTTTGAGCACAAGATCCGATAGGGCGCCCTCGTTCTCAAGCGGATAAACATCTGCACAGCCGCCGCAGATCGGCTCACCAGCAATCTTATAAGAGTTGCCATTGATTTGAACAATATCTCCTCTTTTATACTGCATATCTTATCCTCCCACTGAGCAAACAACCCTTGCGGCTGCCAGATTATTTTCTGAACGTGATCTTGAGATTTTTCTTTGTATTTATTGTAGTTTTCAGGTTTTTGGGGTTTATTTTCTCATCTGAAAAATTTGGTCGGTATAGAAACTCAAAATCATCCATGTAACATGCTTCTTGATGATCTCCTTGCCACTGTTGTCGTCCTCTAACCCCGCATTTTCTATTTTAGTTATGAGAGGCTCAAATGCTTCGTTTTCACAGAGCTTTTCGATAAATTTTTGCGAGAAGACGCACTCCTTATCCCGGTTAAGGATACAGCTAAATGTTTTCTTGTTGTCTCTTTTAGCTGCCGTCACTTCATTTGCAAAATCAGCCCGAAATTTTTGATATAAGTCCATAATTTCACGGTTTTCTCCCAGGCATTCACGAACGGCTTCAGAATAATACTTTTTTGCCACTTTGCTCTCGTTTAAGTCCTTTTGCTTTTGGGTCATGCTGCCCTTATGTTTTTTTCCAGCGTCAGAACGTTGCGTAAAGTAAAGGACAAGGCCTTCGCGGAAGGCGATGATTGTAAAAAGATAACACTGCTCAAGTGGGTTCTCAGCGATGAAAGGAGGTAGCATAGCTTCGCGCAGCACGGCAGTGGCCACTTCAAAAAACTCGGTAAAATGAGCGGATATATTTTCTGCTTCTACACTACCGATGTCCCACCAATTAGTTATACAGGCTCTGTACAGTGCAGCCAAGAAATCAGCTTTTGTTGGCTTCACTTTGCCTCTCAAGAGAGAATCGAAACTTTGGGGCGCCTGTTCCTCAACCTTTCCGTTGGAATCGACGCAGTAGTACTGAGAGAGGTGCACTCTGCCTTTGCTCAACAAATCCGTATCCGCCTCCGTCAAAGTATAGGGGCGCGTATACAGGAGGGAAATATTTTTGGCCATTTTAGAGGCTTTTTCCTTAGCTTCTTTTCCTTTATAAGGCGTTCTACGCTGGTCATTCAAAAAATCATTGATTGGTTTAGCATTGGCGGTTGGCGTCACTTGAGTACATTCGACAACATGCTGTAGCAAGCTGGTAGCTCGCAAAGAGACGCCGTTCAATCTGCCAAATCTTTTCTTTAAAAAATCCCTCACTTCCTGGAGAGCGACATTTTTCCCACGCTCTTTTGCAACACTTCTGAAATTGTTTACAGCACTGTCCTTGTTTACCTTCGTATTTGCTGCCGCATTGGGTGATTTCAGCAACTCATTATAGGTGAGCTTTTGCGTCTTTTTCTTTGCCAGATTTTTATAATACAGATGAAGACTTCCAAACTCCTCCTCGGTAAGAGACTCATCTGTATCATTCAGGGCCAAGGCGAAAAATTGCAATCAGATTTTCAGGATCATTATAATCGAAGCCAAAATTCGAAGTCTCCGTGATAAAGCGTTCTGCTTCTTGCACACTCATCTCTAAAGACAGGGGAACTTCGAGGTAATCTTCGCGTTCTAGGTTTCCTTTGAGCACATCTTCCCATTTTTTGCGGGAGAATCTTTTCCAGGAATTTCCATCCAATGAAGAAAGCAATTCTTCATCTGAGGAGCACGGCAGACAGCGAGATTTACAGTGGGATGTTAAAAGTTGTTTAGGCTGATTTCGCAGTTGCTCCTGGAGATTGGAAAATTTTCTTTCGTAAAACTCACGAATTTGCACTTTGGTATGGTCCGTCCTGAGGTTTTCTTCAGCTTCCTTCCGGAGACTAACCAATATTTCACGAGCTTTTTTTCAAAAAATTCCTTTTCCCCCGGCGTTTTGTACAGAACGCTATTTACATAGTCTAGCAATTCTTCATATGGAGTTGTTTCATGAATGTAGTTATCGTATGGCATATTGAAGCCTCCTTCGAAAGCTGCCGATATATAGTGACAGTATAGCACAGAAAATTCAATTACTCAATAACGCTTGGCAGAATTTCCAGTATGTCAATGCACGCTGCCCTGGGACAGTTCCTTCTTTCGTCGCCAAGACCAATGCAGTCGCCTGCTTTAATGGGTGCTCTCTTAACTTTCTTGGCATTTAGAAATGTGCCATTTAAGGAATCCAAATCATAAAGCATAGGTTCTTCACCAACCGCTAAAATGCAGTGCGCCCTACTTACAAAAAACATTCGGAAAGTGTCTTCGCCAATTCTTTATCTCCGAGGCGGCCCAAAATATAGTAGCCGGGTGGGAGGACAAAATCACCTCCTAACGAACCGCCTGTAATATGGATTCTCAAGCTTTGTTGAATATTTGGCTTTAATTTCATTAGATAACCTCCTTGCCGTTTTTGGTGTTCTACTATCATAACGCAAAAAGGCAACGCTGTTTTTTAGTTAATCCGCAGTACGGCAGTTGCAAAAAAAGCTCCCCAAAAGCCAAGCTATAATAAGGGTTAGAATCATATTCGTAGGGTGGCATATATATGAACGACATTATTAGTGGACACAAGCGTATTGCGAAAAAGAAAAGCTGGGCTATGAAGAACAGAATAAGCCTTTTTTCGACCTGCTGCAAACTGCCATCAATGCGCACTGCGGCGAAAAGATCGCACTGTATATTCACGGCGATACAGTCGACAGTGAGTTTGAAGAAATCGAGTTGCAAGACTTGATGCCCATCGAAAAAGTGATATTGGATTCAGAAAAGGTGGCACCGCGATCTATGCTGGATTTCCTGTATGTGAATGAAGTTATATTGGGAGGCAATGTTCGCTCTATTGCCAACGGGGCATTTGCTCAAAGAAGGTCGCCGTATATTCCGAATCTGAAGGCAATAAACATTATTGATCCGCAAGAGGAAGGATACTATTCTCATGATGGCGTCCTCTTATACAGGGATAGTGTTCACGATAAGCTTGTAAAGTTCCCCCCCGGGAAAATGCTCTCTAGCTATACAATCCCGGGAAAGGAAAAAAGGCTGATGCTGATCAACGGTGACGCGTTCGAAGATGCCTTCTTCTTGAATGAGATCGTAATCGAATGCCCGTGCCTTATTCCGCCGGATGCTTTTGCACATGCTCCGTATTTGCGCCGGGTGGTATTTCGTGGCAATGGGATTATGTCGAGCTTTCTGGAAGAAGACTTCGTGAATGATTTGGAGGGCGATTATGATATCGTCGTACCCATGAATGCACATGGCATCATTCGCTATGCACATACCCATGGTGGGCGCTTGCTTTTTAGCGAATAAAAAAGGGGCACTGCTACAATCAGAGGTAAATCGGCAAGGCGGCAATAGACAAAAGCTTCCCCTATGTGGGAAAATGAAAATCCTACATAGGGGAAGCTGTGATTTAAGAGTTGCTTAGTCCGGGGGGTGCGTTATCAATCATATATTCGCTTTCGTGCTCTGCTACAAGGTCTGCCAAGCGGCAAATCGCCTCCTCGAAGGTGTCTCCACCGCAGTCGAGGGATATATCGTGAGCGGGAACAAAATTTATCTCATAGGGAGAGAGAACCCAAGGGCCGCATTCAAGCCAAACATTTGTTTCTGTGTTGCGGACGGCATCGTCTTCAATTCTCTTTGTGAGGGGATCGACTTTCACAATGTACATATCAAGACACTGTGAAAAATGGCCTTTAAAAATGGGATGTTTTTTTAGAAAGTGATATGCATCATAAAATTCCATTATCGATACCTCTTTTATCCATCATTTGAGTTCCACTGTCACACAATTATCATGTTTAAGGGTGGCTGCCTCCGTTTGGAGGCAGCCACTGTTTTTAATTTCTGGATAGAATGACTCGTTACGAACATCACCGAGTAGCGTTTTTTTCATAATCCGGGCCATGATAACCTTCGCGCCCGGTGGCGATGTTTACATACATATGCCCACCGCCACTGTCCTTATGGTTATACTGATAGAGATTTCCAGTATGACGGTCATAATTGCCGTAATGTCCTCCGCCGGTCTTTTGAGTACTCTTGTAAGCGGTTACCTTGCCATCCTTTGCACGCATTTCAATATCCTTCTTTCATGTTATTTGGAAGATTCCCTTCCTGTATGTTTATTATATATGAAATGTGTAGGCGTGTTTTTTATTCCATAAAATAGCGAAAGCTTTTTGCAAAAAACGCACTCTTTACTATTTGGTATGATAAAAGCATAAAAACAAGAGGAGGCTACTTTGGAAATTATCGCTGACTCGCTGAAAGATAAATGGATCCCCGTTTTTTACAAATCATAACGGCGCCGCTTATGTTCAGGTTCCGATACCATTTGTTAACGCACTCCCACCTATATTGTTTCTTTAACAAATTTCTGCCTGGGATAAAAAACACGCCTGCGCACTGTGTATATTTCAGCATCGACGGTGTGTTATACTGCAAGGATAATGGCTGTCTGTTGACTTACCCCTCCGGCAAAAGCGGGTCATTCGACACACCTGCCTTTGTGCTGGAGTATGCGAGCGACGCATTCCGTGGATGCAGAAATTTAACAAGCATTCGGCTTGGGGCAAATGTGACTCGGATTGGTAACGGCGTGTTTGTCGGGTGCACATCGCTGACAGAGCTGCATCTCCATGCACAGATCGAACAGCTCGATCTGTTTGCCCTCTCCGGCTGCACAAACCTGAAGGATATTTATATCGATGCCCCGGCATTAGATATTTTATTCACAGACGACGCGTTTCTTTGTTATTGCAAAAAGAAATTTCTACATACCTTCAACCAAGGCAATCTAACGATTCACGCTCCCGCAGAGAGCACCGCTGCAAAATTCGCAGAACAGTGTGCAGTAAAGTTCGAGCCGGTGTTGGGGTGATGCGGGCAAACGATTGTGAGTTTGAGGCCCTTGATCTTGAATGCCTAGCCGTAGAAAGAGTGACCTTCCAAAATATAGAGGCGCTCGAATCTAAGTGCATTTTCGAACTGCACGGGGCGAAAGAAGTGTTCTTGTCCAGCGGTATCAGCGCTGTATCCGAAGACGAATTTACCCAAAGATTCGCCTCCTCCATACCGAAACTCGAATGAATTCACATTCTTGATGCTGCTGAAAATAAATTGAGCTTCTTTTCATCCGATGGTATGCTCTTTTACCGGGATGGTATGCGTAATGTTCTTATTTAATTTCCTGCCGGAAAATGGGAGCCTACCTATCTGATTCCGATGCTCGCCCACCGGCTTGCCCTAATCAGCAAGGGTGCCTTTGAGGGCGCATTCTTTGCAAATAAAATCGTTATTGATTCACCTTGTTTAATTCACCCCAGTGCCTTTGCTGGAATCCAAAACCTGAGGTGGGTAGTCTTTACAAGTGGTGGTGCCGTATCCTGTTTTGCAGATGAGCCTTCCGCTGATTGGGGTGATTTTGCCTTTGAAATTGTCGCGCCAATGGCAGCAAAAGCCGTCATCGAGTTTGCTTATCAGCAAGGCATCCCCACACTGTTCACAAAGTAAATGCGGGGCTGCCGGCAATCGTCGGCAGCCCCCCTTGACTTCTTTACTTTCCCTTGCCGCTACTGGCTCCCTTACCGCCGTCAGTAGTGGTCGGCGCTCCGCCGGAGTAAGTTCCGCCCTTCTGGTTGCCGCCCTGATAGATAGGCTTCATGTAAGAAATCTGCACGAAATGTTTCCTCCTTAAATTATTTTGGAAGGTTTACTTCCTGATGATCTTAGTTTATCATAATTATTCTGTGGTGTTTTTTAAGCATATGTGATAGAATACTCATTGTTAAGTTCGGAAATAAAAAAGAGAGTGAAAATGTTATGCTATACTTGCCAATCGATGGTAAAGATAGATCATCGCCAAAAAGGAGGAAACAACATGGTTATAGAGATTATCAGCTGGGCGCTCAAAATTCTGATTGTTATACTGATTGCCTCAGTGCTCTGTCTTGCTTGGTATGTATGGGATCGGCGAAATTTGCTTTTCAGAGGCATTGCTTTCCCGGAATCATTTATTGAGAATCCCTACATACTCGTGCCTAAAAAAGAAGGAAACGCACATCTTGCCTTTTTAGAGAAGGTGAAAGCGTGCCACCGGAATTACATCGAGGATTATAAGACGGTGAAAGAGGAAAGAAAGCGTTTCATTGAGTACATTCTTTTTCTGCCCAGCATAGTTGTTCCGGATAGAACAGAGGAATTTAGTGCGGCGCAGCTGCTCACGCTTGCAGAAGCACTTGTCGCTCCAGGAAAGCTCACGAAGGAGGAAAGGCCATTAGCCTTGGAGTTTGCAGCGGAAATACATCCGGTCAGTGGGATGAAGGATAAACCTGTTGCTTGTTATCGCTTTCGCCAACATTTGACAGCGACGGAGTACGCTGAGGCCTCTTATAGCAGGGGGAAAGCAAAGCGTAGCGAAAAAGCGTTCGCAGTCTTTTTGATAATTCAAATGGCCGTCATCTTTGGCGAGGTTTTCTTGAGCACATTTACCAATGCATATGTGAATTATGTGTCGACCTTTGCAGAAAAAATCGGGTGTTATCTCACCCTTGCACTGCTGTTTTCCGCCATTCTTTACAGCAGGTGTGTTAATGTGAAAAAGGTTTCGCTGGCCGAAATAATCGTCATGGCTTTTTTGTACACCGCGTGTGTGATTTTGCTCAATAATCTCTGGCGCTACATGCTGTCCGATATCTGGCTCAAAGACGAACAACTCTATTTCAAGATACTTCTTGCTGACCTTAAAAACTGTGCAGGGATGGCTGCGCTTCGATATCCCCTAGTGCTTTTGGCCTCCGCCTGCGGCCTGTTTGCGGAGGGGAAAATTTTCTCACGTGAGGGGCAAAAAGAGAAGGCCGCAGAGGCTGAACAGGTACAGCATGTTGATCGGATAGTTGAAAAGATGGTTTCGGACTGGGAAGACTCCTTCCAATTTGTATTTCTCTTTGGCGCTTCGGAAAATCGAAAAGGGCTTATTCAAAAGGCGGAGGATATCTTCAGGAAGCGCGAGGAAGGACAATGCTTCCACATATCGGCAGACGAACTCCCGCAGTTGCTTCAGAGTGAGAATGCAATTGCAGAGTATTCGCTCCTGATTATCGAGAATGTCGATGATTATTTAATGATTGACCCCCACAATACGGATATTCTTTTCAGTATTATCACTGAAGTGGCGGCTCGTAACGGAAAGGTCATTCTTTCTTCGACTTTACGTCCCGGTGACATGGAGGGCTTGAACGAACGCAATCTGATGCTTCTAAACTGCTTCCTGGCTGAGCAAGTATGAGCGGGATTCTATGGTTTCGCTATGCGCTTGCTCTGACATACAGTCCTGCCACATGATTCTTGAAGTCAAGGAGGTTGCTATATGGAGAAGATTTGGCTATCGTTTTTTCCGATCGATAACGATAATGCAGTTTTCTACGCGGAAGTTCCTAAAGGGCTGCTTTCGGAAGGAATGGTTTTGGCTCTCGGGAGAGACCACACGCTTATGCTTTATGGCGAAGATAAATGGGATTCGTTTTTGGAACGAATTAAGACGCTCCCGCCCGAGAATGCCAAAATGCTCAGACCATTTTTGACCTTTTCCGCACCCTGCTACAACTGCGGGGACACTGCGGTAAGGGTTTCCAAAACAATGCTTGATTACGCCGGAATAAAATCCAAAGCCTTATTGGAGCGGTCCGAGGATGGACATTTCATATTGCGAAGACCGTAAAAATGCAGTTCGTCAGTGGGGCTGCTTCAAAACGGCGGAATGACTGGAGATTGAAAAACACCTCAATGATGCTGTGATTTATATTAATATGTCTAACTTAAATCCTAATTAGGAGTTTCATCAAAGGGCTTTTGAGGTTGAACGGTTTTTTAGAGCCTAATAAATATAGAAGTCATAACCTTCACCCGTGTTATTCATTTCAAAAAAGCCAAAACGGGGGAACATCTCGACGTTTTCGTGGTGTGCCATCTTAGCAGATATGAGCGCTACGCCAGCGGCGAGACGAAAGCGGAGATCATCCGGGATCTGAAACGGCGCAGGGTCAAGACCTCCCTCGGCAAAGAATTCAGCCCAAATAGCCTAAGCCGCCTGCTCAGCAACAAGCGTTATATCGGCGTCTATCTTTACAAAGGAAAGGAAACACCCGGTGGGATGCCTCGCATTCTGGATAATGACCTATTTTACCGGGTGCAATCGATGATGAACAAGAACAAAAATGCGCCGGCCCGAACTCACGGCGAGGGCGAATACCTGCTGACCACAAAGCTGTTCTGCGGACACTGCAAGGAAATGATGGTGGGCTACGGCGGCACCAGCAAGACCGGCAGGCAATATCACTACTATATGTGCAAAAACGCCCGCAGGAAAAAGTGCGGCAAGAAGATCGTCAGCAAGTCTTATATCGAGGACCGTGTGGTCAACGAGTGTTTGAAAATGCTGACCGAGGAGAAAATCCGCTTCATTGCCAAGAAGGTGGCTGAGGAGTGCGCCCAAAGCCCGGATAACCTGACCGCCAAGGCACTGAAAAAGGCGATTCGAGAGGCGGACACGGCCATTGAGAATCTCTGGAAGGCCATTGAGAATCTCTGGAAGGCCATTGAGCAGGGGCAGGCCGTGGAAATGCTGACGGAACGGCTCAACAAGCGCATGGTGGAAAAGGAGGAGCTGGAAGCCCAGCTCGCCATCGAGGAAAACAAGAAGATCACGCTGACGGAGGCACAGATTTTGGCCTTTCTGGACTATGTCTGCGAGATGCCCGCCGACGATGTGAACAAGCGCCGAGCCATCATCAATATCTTTGTTCATTCCATCTATCTGTATGACGACCACTTTACCCTCATCATCAACGCCAGCAAGAAGCCGTTGAGCATTGACAATATCCCACTGGATGATATAGAAACGGCATTTGAAGGCGAAACCGGAGCTTCGGAGGGGTGTTCATCCTTGAGCACCCCTGCTCCACCACATATGAAAAATCCGAACTTATTCCCAATCGGGAATGCGTTCGGATTTTTCATTTTTATCAAGGATATTTCCTACTGATGATTGCAGAAAATCATTAGGAGGACGGAACAATGAAAAAAATCATCACAGACGAAAGGACAGGCTTGCACTATGAGCTTGTCGGGGACTACTACCTTATCGCCGGGGAGGACGAGCCGGAGGAAGATCAGCCAATCGGGGTATGGGGACAACGGCATTTACGCCATTTGAAACGCCACCACAAGGTAATCTATGCAAATTTGCTGACAAGCGGCAAGCTACCCGAATATCTTGCGGATATTGACCGACAGGCAGAGGAACTTTTTCTTCGGCTTGCAAAACAAACGGCAGATGCAGAGGGAATTACGGAAAAACTGAAAGCAAGCGACCAAATGGAATGGGTCAGACGAATGAACAGCATCCGAAACCGAGCTATGGAGATCGTAAATACAGAACTGATTTTCTCATAAGGATATATGACCAAGGGCGGCGGGGAGTACCAACTCTCTACCGCCTTTTCTTGTATTCGCAGCAATTATATAAGAATATTCCAAGCATAGCGGAAGCACCGAAGCCCGATGGGGGACAGGAGAATCAGTACACAGCACACAATCCCGAAGCAGCAAACAATAATTGCACATGGGAGTTTAACGCAAAGCCATATTATTGTTGCAAGCAGCGCACCCGTGATGTGATATCCGATCCATAGTAGTATGGTTAGGATTGTCAAACAAAGTATTATCATAAATGGTCCTTTCTCAGCAGCGCTATAAAAGCAAAATTCTCTTCGACTACAATTTTATTATACGCACTTGCCCCGTCTGGAAAAATGACTGCATGTGCAAAATACCGGCTTCTATTTTATTCGTTTCAGAGCAAATGCCGTGCTGCATTCAAAAACCCAGTTTGAAATTCGCTGATGATAGACTATGTATTGTCCACCGAATACTGCGAGGAGGTTAATGCGTCTCGACCAAACACTGCGCTTTGCAGAGTATGGTCTGCTGCCGGTGGAATTGCGGCAGAGCGAAAACTGCAAACTAAAATCAAAGAATGTGAGGGACAACAATGAAAAGAGCAATATCCTTGCTGCTGGTCATCGTAATGACGACCATAGCGCTTGCCGGATGCGACAGCAAATCTGAAAATCCTGCCGGAAATGCGAATAGCAAGCAGCCCACCGACGAGTCCATTACAATCAAGAACTCGCCTGACAAATACACGTGGTACATTAAAAACTATGTCGGTAAGAATTGTGCTTCGATTGGGTACACCTCTATGGGCGGCGACCGCATGGACCACTACGGAGCAGGCTATATTGAGTTGGTTATGGTCACACCGGATGGAGCATATATTGACATTGAAACGGATGATGATCTGAAGCAATATGTCGTCACCGCTCAGAGCTATGCGCCCAATACGGAACTGAAATATGTTTTTGACACGGATGAAGACGGAAATGAATATGAAAACCTTGTCCAGTCACAGAATATTGAAGAAATCGTGCTGTGCGTAAAGAAAGTCGGCAGCAGCGAGGAAACCTCCCTTGGCTTGACAGAAATCACACCATCCCCGGATAAATACACTTGGTACATCCGGGATTATTCCGGCAGAAACCTTGCGAGCTGCGGCTACCTGTCAATGGGCGGCGACCGGATGGATCATTACGGGGCTGGATATATTAAATTTGTGATCGTGTCCGATGATGGCAGCTTTATCGATCCGGAAGATACGGAATTGCTGAAAAATTATGTCATCACCGGCCAAAGCGTTTCGCCGAATACCGAGCTGAAGTATGTCTTCAGCACCGACAGTGAAGGAAATGAGTATGATAACCTTGTCCAGTCTCAAAATATTGAGGAGATCGAGATCACAGTAAGGCCGGTAGGCGGTAATTAAATTCTGATTGACGATTTAAGGAGATGTTAAAAATGCAAATGTGCCCATTTTGTGATAAAGTTTATGATGAGTCCGAATACAGCCACTGCCCGTATTGCTCCGGCGAATTGCAGGAAGACACGAGCCCTCGACCTTTTAAGGTTTGTCCTAACTGCGATGGCGTTATGGAATGGGATGGTTGCTGGAAGTGCTTAAATTGTGGCGAGGAAGTTTATTCCGACGAGGATGATAATGACGGAACAATAGAGGGCTAACCAGATTATACACCAAAAGGGAGACGGTGCTGAACCCGTCTCCCTTTTACTAATGATACAAATTAGGTCAGTCTACGATGGAATGAACTTCAAAGTCGGTTGCTTCGGACAGTGCGGCAGCTCTTTCCTTTAGCAACTCTCCCAATTCATCGCGTTCAGTTTCAGACAACTTTTTCGGATGAGAAGAAACATACTCATCGATAGCGTTTTGCGCATTCATCAAACGCTCCATCGCTGCGGGGTCATCCCTGAATTTTAATTCCTGCATAATGCTTCCTCCTATTCTTCGCTTATGCTTTCGCTTTGCTGGTTTGCGATGCTTCTATCTTCCACTGTTGAATCGTTTGAATCACATTCATCCGATTCTGCGGAGGCCTCCAAAATCGGAGTATTTGAGAGCTCTTTCTTAGTTTGGCAGTAATCAACGATGCTCTTAATCGCTATGCCTCCAAGAGCAACCGCGCCAATAATGCTTGCAGCGATTATCGAGCCCTTTCCCACACCGGCCTCATACACTTTAGCAATACCCGCATCCATTTTTCCGTTACCATACAGTTTGAGTTGGCTGGTCATATCAGCTGCGGTACTCCCAGCACTGTTCAGAAGTGAATCAAGGATCTGCTTATTAGAATATTTCATGTGCTTTCCTCCCGTAAAAATAAATCTTTCGTCGTGCAACTGTATTGTACGACAATGCTTTATATAGTTGGGCTTTCAACTGCATACCGAACACTCTGATCCGAAGTGGACTGAATTATCAGCCCTCTCCGGTGAGCTTATGCGGCAATATTCTGCCGTTTCGCGGTACGCTTCAGCACAGCAATCCCATACTCAGATTCAATATAGTGTATGGCTCCGGGTAGTCTCGAGATCGTCTTACTGATCTGGTCACTGCCCTTGGCCTTTGCATAGGAAAGCGCATCGTCCAAAAGCATCGGTCTAGCATAAAACTGGTATACTTGCCGACGATAAGGTTGGCAGAACAAGTAATAAGGTTTCCCACGGAGCAAAAGATAGAAATGAAGCTCGCCATGCTGGGGGTTCGTACAGTAAATTCGTGACATCATATGTAGTTCCTCCTTCATCATTTCATACTTCTTACTGTTCAAATTCCTGCTCACTTCCCGTGTAAATACTTCTTCCTGTCAGCCATGTGCCGGGCCGCCTCCGGACTGCCGTGCCTGAGGCCGTCGGATATTGCGCCAAGAAAGTATTCATCCTTTTCAGCGCAAAGCGATTCAAGTTGCCTGATTCTTCTGTCCTTCTTTTCGATCTCCCTTTCCAAAGAAGAGATCTTTTGTTTATCTCTGCTGCCGAAGATACTCATGACCATTCCTCCCTTAATCTTCATCCTCGTTATGTTTGTTTGCCTTCAGCATATCTAGGGTTGCATCCTGCTGAATAAGTCCAACATACAGGATTTTGTCCGCCATGGATGACTTGTAGTAATTGACAAAGGTTGCGCCCCCTTTCATTTTGCCAATCACACAAAGGCCTTCAATTGGCATTTCCACCAGTGCTTCCAGCATTTTTTCCAAAAATCCGGCGTAATTCTTCTTGCAAATGTCTTCCATACTATCCCCCCAACAAGATTTTTTCGGCTACATCATACGCCGATTTTATTTGGCTCTGGTTTTTTGACTGCCTCCGGCTTTCATCCTGCTCAGCTTGCAGGTCAACCCAATTTGTTCTGCCAGCTTCTGATTTTGCTTTGACTTCTCCACCAGCCGGGAGGCCAGAACTCTTTCTTTCACATTCATTTTCTGCTCCTTTCCTGTACTCAACAGCTTTTCTGAATGTGATTAAAGTATACATCTCTGCCGCATTTGGAAAAATGACTGCAAGTGCAAAATACGATGCCGTATTTCCTCTATTACAGCAAAAACCACTTCGGCTAATTGACCGAAGTGGTTTTCAACAACTATGTTTACCTATTTGCTCTTAGCCGCATTGTAAGCCTCGATATCAATCGATCCATTGGCCAGCATCTGCTCTGACCAAAGCTGAAGCGTTTCCACGGTGATAGAGATTTTTTCAAGTTCCTCCTGGATATGTATAAAGTCCTGAATCTCATCGCCTGTAATCTGTCCGTCAGCTGTTATTTCGATCAGCCGCTCCTGCTTTTTGTGCATGGCATTCAAAGATGCCAGCATTTCAAGGACTATCTGTGAAAGGTCTTTGATCTTTACCTCGGGGACATATTGCTGGCCTATCGGACATTCCTTGGCGCAGTAATGGTTACACAGATTGGGGTTCTTATAGCCGATGGACATCTCCAAAACCTCATCAGAGCGAGGGGTAGACTTTTCATTTTCGATTTTCTCAATTCGTTCCGGGGAAATCCATCCCAGCATTTCGCTGGCCTTTTCTCTGGAATAGCCAAGCGCCTCGCGGCTAATCTGATAGACGGTTTTATTTTCTTTTGTAGATATTCGTCCCATAAATACGATCCTCTTTTGAGTTACAATTCGATATATTCCGCCAATGACCCGCAGAGTTTTCGAGGCTTTATATGAGGCGCTGTTTGATAAACGGCCCCACTTTTGTCCTGCCATAGAACAATACCGTCGATATTGGCCTGCTCCAGCACATACCAATCCAACGGAACAGTAGTGTTGCTGCGTTCCTCTAAGGTAACAGGCACAACATTTAACCGTTTGGACCCGCAAACGCCTGTTAGCTCATGCCCAGCAAAAGATGCCGCTCCAAAGGCAGCGACATATTCTCGATAGTCTTGCGCGAACTGAAGACCAAGCGTAATCTCTGCATTTTGAATGTTTTTATCGGAAGCTCCATTTAATGCGCAGAAATTCTCTTTGCGTTGCATTTTCGTTGCAATGTCATTCATAGTTATGTGGTACCTCCCATCATTTTCGCTAACTGTTTCCAGAATTGCTGGCGTTGTAAATCCCAGGTATTTCCTGCGCCATGCACCTCAGAAGGCTCACCAAACACATGCCATATCTTGTTGTTACCGCCCTGCATATGTTCGGCCTTGGTTAACACTGCCAGAGTTGAGTCTGCATGCTGACCGATGTGATGTAATTCATACGATGTCCCGGATGGATCAAGTGCTGCTATTCCTTGCTCCATTCTCTGTAGATTTGTCCTCCCCATATCATCGACATAATTTAAATCTATTTTCCGGATGAGAGCAATGTTACCATTGACCATATGTGGAGACAGACCGGCTGATTGGCAAATCTGATACTGTTCTATACTGGAAAATTGCTTGATGACATCCAGCGGATATCCAGACTCTTTTTGGATCAGGGCGGCCTCATTCATTGTCAAGCCATTCAGTGTAGCACCCTTTAATGCAATCGCTTCGCCGGCACCTCCGGCAATCGTGCCTGAAATTGCGCCCCATTTGAAGCCTTCGCTGCCTGCCAATGCTGCAGCCTTCATAGATTCATTTAGATCACCGGTTTCAATTCCTTTGACAACACCTGCGGATACGCCACTGAACACACCGGATGAGAGTGCCATAATTGTGCCCGTTTTGGCAGAGGCCGCAAAAATCATACTGACAGCCGGTGCACCTGCGCCATAGGTCACAATAGAAACCGTAACACAAACTAGAATAACGCCAGTTCCGATCGCAACATTCTTGAGCATCTGATCGTAGGTATCATCGTATTTCTGGAATTCTGTGACAACGGTTTGTCCGTCGTCGCCAAGGGTAAACACATATCTTGTTCCCTGAAAGTAAGAATCCAGTTCTGATAGCGTGTAGCCAAAGTAGATGTTTTCCTGCGAATTGTATGCGACCTCTTCCAAATACTCTTTTGAGATATATATGGCATTTACATTTTCTACGAAGTAGTCTTCGCTATTGAGTGCCGTTACAAGCTCGGAATAAATGCTATCCTCCAAATATGGCAGAAGATTCACATCATTAAGGTCAGAGAATTCTGGCGGCTCTTCTTCGGTAAAAGAATATGCCGATTCCGGTTGACTCGTCGCTGGGGTAGTCGTCTCCTCTTGACTGCCATCGCTATTCGTTTGCGGTGCACACCCGGTCAATAAAGCACACGCAAGAATCAGGGCAATCAATCGCTTCATCAAACATCACCCCCATTATCGGCTTTGTCTGCTGAATCTATTCGTGAGATGTTTTTCGCACGGCGCTTTTTCTTGCGTTGGGCTATTGCGATTGCCGACCCAATAAATGCCGCTAAAAGTGTAGCACCTCCTGCATACAGCCACATGCCAGCTGGCATGTGGTTTTTTGATGCATCATCGGATGAAGAAACCTCACTGTTAGGTTGCTCGCTGTGATTATCTTCGTCTTTTGTCGTTGTATCATTTTCTTCATTTGGGTTCGTAGGCTCAGCCGGTGGTAGCGACTGCTCAGATGCTGGAATCAGCGTACCATCTGCCGCAACAGTTGCTCCCATTGACAGTTGATATTCTACATCCGAAATGGAAAGTCCTGTTGCAACGTGAGCTTTGAGTACATCATCCGTTCCGACATAGATAACTTTCGTAGTTGTTTGATTTGTATATTGATTACTTACGGTAATTGTATAGATGCCCTCATCTGTATACTTCTCGCCATCTTTGGCAGGCTTATTGAAGCGAACATCTTCGGTTAGTCCCTCTGCGCCATCCTTGCGTACTTCTTTCTTAATATCAATGTTAAGGTATCTGGATTTTGCAAGATCAAGGTAGAAACCGTTTTCGGTAATCGAACTGTTTGTTAATTCGGCTCCTGTAACAACATCAAATGGATAAACCATACAATTACCATTGCGGACAGAAAAGCGGAAGAAAATCCGGTAGTCATTGTATGATGGAAACGGATTCCAACCGAACACATCGAGATTGTTTTTACGCAACTCATAATCCAAAGCAACCTCATAATCTCCTTCCTCACAGAGCTTTACCTCCACGGCAGCATTCTGTGATGCAGTTGCCGCCAAATAATCAGTGTAGATTACAGGGTCGCCGGCATGATTTTGGTAATCTGTATGGCGAATAATCAATGTGCCACGCCCCATATCGGTCTTTTCAATACCGAAATACTCGTCGTGGCCGTTGGCATCATCGTTGATCGAAAGCGTCTCACCTCCATTGAGCTTTGTAATGTCCTGCTCCAGTTTAAACCACAGTGTGACTGTATCACCGACTGTTTTCAAAAATACTGGAGTGCCATTCTTATCCTCTGTGACACGTGTGTATCCATTTACGTAGAACTCTCCAAGTTTCCACCCGAAATGAGGATCGTTCTCAGAGATTGCATTGTTTTCGGAAAAGCCGGTATCGTGGCCTGCATTCACAACAGTACCCAAGTAGTGTTTGGATTCATTCGATTCTTCGGTTGCATACGCAATAGGTGGCGAAATCGCCATCATTGCTATCACAATGGAAAACAGCAGCGCAAAGAACGGTTTAGAAGATTGTACGACTTTTCTCATAATCTTCACCCAGTCATCCGGGCAAGTGCCGGACCTCTTTCTTTAAATAATAGGAGAAATGCTGTTTGAGGGTAGTGCAGAATCACATTGGAATGCTTTTTACAACGCAAGGATCTCTTTCTTTTTGGCATCAAACTCATCCTGAGACAGAATGCCCTCATCGACAAGCTGCTTCAATTTACGCAGCGTTTCGATTTTCTCGTCATATGAGATCAATGCTTCGTCTGCCTCTTTTGCGGGCTTTTCGCTCTTGATCTTGTTCAGCAAGGATGCAGCACCGGAGGACGCCTTTTTCCAGCCCTCCTGAAGGCCACCTTTTGCCGTGCTTGCGAACCGAGAGAGCTTGCTTGGCTGTGCGTTTTCGGATGCTTCTGCGTCAATGCTTTCGACCATCTCTATATCCGCAGCCATTTCCTCCTCAGAGTAGTTGAAACAAGCCTTATCCAGCGCTGCATTGAGGCGGTTTGCCATCGGCATCATTGACACATAATTCAGACTCCCCGAAATCACGCCGCCCACAATGGGAACCGCCTTGGAAATTCCCTGTGCTACCGTGGTTTTTGTTACCTTCACGCCAATGGCCTTGCCGATCTGCTTGATGATCGGATACCAGAAGGTCTTGGTCAGTGCCTTCTGCGGCAGCTTCTTCAGTGTTGTTTTTGCAATCTGTGTGGAAAGAACCCGCACGCCTGACACAGCGCCGGACACGCCGAACATCACACCGCAATACAAGATCAACTGGTTCCTGACTCGCTCGTCATCAAGCTGGTCCTCTGTCCACAGATCCGACGCACCGTACAAGTAAGACAATTCCTGCGCAAGGCGCAGGGCCATGCCAAAAAACTGTGCCACATCCGCTGGGATTGTCGCCGCCATCGCAAATCCGCCGGGAATACCGGCAACAAAAGATGCCACAGAAGACTGGCTGGTACGAACGAAAATCAGTTTCGCGGCGGCTTTCTCAATACGCTCTTGGGGAATTCCGGCACTGACCGGCCCCATATCAATGATGGTCTGCAAATCGATACCGTCGCCTGCAAAAGTCTCTGCAAGAAATTTGCTGCGGTTGACCTTTACGCCGGGTATCTTGACTGCATTGGTAATGATCGTTTCCAGTGCTACGGAGGTCGTTTCGTTTTTAGCCTGTTCCATAATTCTTATTCCTTTCT
>ERZ506931.87-NODE-87-length-44509-cov-8.220678_pt1 | contig 44509 bp, 39 predicted proteins | sample MGYA00512902_ERZ506931 | MGnify/ENA metagenome assembly ERZ506931 | reverse complement strand
CCTTCGGGACATTTCCCCCTGATAGGGGGAATCGGCCCCTGGAAGGGGAGCCTTTCTACCACATATCAAACAGCAAGAAGGAATCCATTTGAAAACTGTTTATTTTAAAGACCCCACAAAAGAGAATATTGAGGCGGCGGCAAAGATCATCCGGGACGGCGGTCTTCTCGCCATCCCGACCGAGACCGTCTACGGCCTCGGTGCGGACGCACTGAATGAGGACGCGGTCCTGCGCATCTTCCTGGCCAAGGGCCGCCCGCAGGACAACCCCCTCATCATCCACGTGCCGGACAGCTCGTGGCTCGCGCGCTATTGTCAGAACGTCCCCGACGCGGCCTACGCCCTGGCCGAAAAGTTCTGGCCCGGCCCCCTCACGATGATCCTGCCGAGAAAGCCCATCGTGCCCCTGCGCACCACCGCCGGGCTCGAGACCGTCGGCGTCCGCTGCCCGGACCATCCGGTCACGCGCGCCATCATCGCCGCCGCAGACGTGCCCATCGCCGCGCCCTCCGGCAATACCTCCGGCCGCCCCAGCCCGACCTGCATCGCGGATATGATCGAGGATATGGACGGCAAGATCGAGGGCATGTTTGACGGCGGGCCCTGCACCGTCGGCGTCGAGTCGACGATCATCGACCTGACCTGCACGCCGCCGCGTCTGCTCCGCCCGGGCGGACTGCCGCTCGAATCGCTCGAGGCGGTCCTCGGCCATGTCGACGTGGACAAGGCTGTCGTCTCCCTCCTGAAGGACGGGGAGCGGCCCAAGGCCCCCGGCATGAAATACCGCCACTACGCCCCGAAAGCGCCCGTCACGGTCGTCACCGGCGACCCGGCGGCCTCTGCGGCCTATATCCGCGCGCATCTGCCTGCGGGCGCGGGCGTCATCTGCTTCACGGAGTACAAGGACCTGTTCCTCGGCCGCAGCATCCACGATCTCGGCTCCGCGCACGACAAGGCGGAGCAGGCCCGCCGCGTCTTCGACGCCCTGCGCGAATTTGACCACGAGACCGTGACCGAGATCTATGCCCAGTGCCCCGACACGGCCGGCCTCGGCCTCGCCGTCTCCAACCGGCTCAAGAAGGCAGCGGGCTTCCACGTGATCGAGGTATGAGCATGCTTGTCATCGGCATCACCGGTCCGACCGGCTGCGGCAAGACGACGCTGCTGCAGGCCGTGCAGCAGCGCGGCGGATATATCGTCGACTGCGACGCGCTGTATTACGAGCTTCTGGCCTCTGAAGAGGGGGCAGACCTGTGGCGGGAGCTGCAGACCGCATTCCCGGCCGCGTTCGACGCGGACGGGCGCCTGCGGCGCAAGGCGCTCGGGCAGCTCGTCTTCGGCGACCAGGCGCGCATGGCGCAGCTCAACGAGATCGTCTTTTTCCACATCGGCAGGGCCGTGCGCGCCCGGCTGGTGCAGGCGAAGCGGGACGGGCGGCAGCTGCTTGCCATCGACGCGATCAACCTGTTCGAATCCGGCCTGGCAGGGCTCTGCGATACGACCGTCGGCGTGCTCTGTGACCGTGAGACGCGCATCCGGCGCATCATGGCGCGCGACAGCCTGACGAGGGACTATGCCGCTTTGCGCGTGGACGCGCAGAAGCCGGACAGCTTTTATAAAGATCACTGCACGACCATTCTCCAGAACGCCGGGACGCGCGAAAGCTTCGCGCGCGCGGCTGACCAATATCTAACCAACACAGTGAAAGGAGCTTTCCCCATGACAAAACAGGAACGAGAGGCGCTGCTCTACCAGCCGAAACACGGACGCGACCGCCTCAGCCCGGCCGATGAGGCCGCGATGCAGACCTACTGCGAGGCCTACAAGGCCTTCCTTGACCGCTCGAAGACCGAGCGCGAGTGCGTCGTCTCCGCGGTGGAGCTGGCCGAGCAGGCGGGCTTCCGTGCGCTGCAGGACGGCATGGCCCTGCAGCCCGGCGACAAGGTCTACTCCGTCAACCGCGGCAAGTCCATCCTGCTCGCCGTGATCGGCAGCAAGTCCCTGGCCGAGGGCGCGAACATCGGCGCGGCCCATACCGACGCGCCGCGGCTGGACTTCAAGCCCAACCCCCTCTATGAAGACGCCGAGCTGGCCTATTTCAAGACCCACCACTACGGCGGCATCCGCAAGTACCAGTGGGTCACGGTCCCGCTGGAGCTGCACGGCAAGGTCGTCCGCGCCGACGGCAGCGAGATCTTCGTCAAGATCGGCGCCGATCCCGCCGACCCGCAGTTCGTCATCAACGACCTGCTGCCGCACCTGGGCCGCGAGCAGGGCAAAAAACCCCTCAACGAGGCCATCCCGTCCGAATCGCTCAACATCCTCATCGGCAGCTGGCCCGAGCCCGACGACGACGGCCCGGACCGCGTCAAGCTTGCCATCATGCGCATCCTGCACGAGAAATACGGCATCGTGGAGGAGGATTTCATCTCCGCCGAGCTTGAGGCCGTCCCGGCCGCCAACGCGCGGGACCTGGGCTTTGACCGCAGCATGATCGGCGCCTACGGCCATGATGACCGCGTCTGCGCCTACGCCGAGCTTGCGGCCATCCTGCAGCTCGAAGCGCCGGAGAAGACCGCCGTCTGCATCTTCGCCGACAAGGAGGAGATCGGCTCCGAGGGCGTGTCCGGCATGCAGTCCGAGGCGTTCGAGCACTTCATGGAGAAGCTTTGCCGCACGCAGAACGTCCCGCTGACCGACTGCCTGGCAAAGTCCTTCTGCATCTCCGCGGACGTGACCGCGGCCTACGACCCCAATTTCGCCGAGGTCTACGAAAAGCGCAACGCCTCCTACCTCAATTACGGCATCGGCCTGTGCAAATACACGGGCGCGGGCGGCAAATCCGGCGCGTCCGATGCCTCGGCCGAGGTCGTCGGCCGGCTCCGCAAGCTGTTCAATGACAACGGCGTTATGTGGCAGATGGCCGAGCTCGGCAAGACCGACGCGGGCGGCGGCGGAACGGTCGCAAAATACATGGCCAAGCGCAACATCGACACGCTCGACGCGGGCGTCCCCGTGCTCTCCATGCACGCGCCGTATGAGACCGTTGCGAAGCTCGACTGCTACATGACCTACAAGGGCATGAAGGTCTTCTTCGAGCAGAATTAAATTTACAGAACAAAATTTACCGCGATCAGGAATATACGAACACCCTCCGGCATATGGATATGCTGGAGGGTGTTTTCTTCATGCAGAACCTGATTTCCGTTCCTGTTCCCATGACCTCTTGCCGGCAGGAGGCGTATCTTCAGCGTCTTCGCCGGCAATTTCCTTTTGTCTACATCCGGCCGCTCACGCGCACGGCCTTCGGCCGCCGCGTCTGGGCGCTGCAGCTCGGCGGCGGCAGCCGCAAGGTCCTCGTCGCCGCGGGCCACCACGCCAACGAGTGCATCACGTCGGACGCGCTCTGGCAGTGGCTGTTTGCCTACTGCGAGGCGCTTTTAAGCGGCGGCGCGCTGGACGGCGTCCCGGCGCGGGAGCTGTATCACGATACCATGGTCTATCTGGTCCCGCTGACGAATCCGGACGGGGCGGATCTGGCCGCGGGCGTCTGTGCGCCCGACAGCCCGGAATACCGCGCCGCGGCGGCCATTGCCGCGCAGTACCCGGAGGTCCCGTTCCCCTCCGGCTGGAAGGCGAACCTGCGCGGCGTTGACCTGAATCTCAACTATCCCGCCCGCTGGGAGACGGCCCGGCGCATCAAAAAGGAGCAGGGCGTCTGCACGCCTGCTCCGAGGGATTTCGTCGGCTTTTCTCCGCTGGACCAGCCGGAGTCGGCGGCGCTCGCCGCCTTTGCCCGCTGCGTCCATCCGGATCTGATGCTCGCTTTGCACACGCAGGGCTCCGTCATCTATCCCGGCCCCGCCGAATCGGCTCCGGCCGGGTCCGCCGCGCTGGCGGCGGCAATGTCCGAAGCGTCCGGCTACCCGGTGGAGCCGGTGCCGGAGGCCTCGGCCAACGCGGGCTTCAAGGACTGGTTTCTGCAGTGCTTCCGGCGTCCGGCATTCACCATCGAGATGGGGATCGGAGAAAATCCCCTGCCCATGACGCAGCTGCCCGCGCTCTGCAGGGCGCTCCGCGCCATCATGACTACGGCGCTTTTGTGGTGATCAGCCCTGCGCTTCCTTCGTCATCTCGTTGAAGGCCGCTGTGTCGAAGGTGATGACGAGGTGGTAGACCTTTTTCCCATCCTGCAGCTGTGCTTCGACCTCGCGGCGCAGCTGCGCGGTCTTGTCCTCGTATTCCGCCGGGATGACCATGTCGAAGATCACGTTCGCGTGATGCGGGCCGGAGACCATACGGAAATCGTGGATGGACAGCCGCGGGTCGATGCCGCGGAGGATCTGCGTCACGCGCGTATGCACGGCTGTGACCTCCGGATCGTCGGTCACGATGGGGTCGTAGTGGATGACCAGATCGACGTGCAGATCGCGTTTGGCCTGCCGCTCGATCTCGTCGAGGATCTCATGCGCGACGAGCGGGTCGATGCGGTGGTCAAGCTCCGCGTGGACGCTGGCAAAGCGGCGGCCGGGGCCGTAGTCGTGCACCATCAGATCGTGGATGCCGAGAATGCTGGGGTGCGAGGTCATAAGATAGGCGATCGCGTGGACGAGCGACTCGTCCGGCTTCGCGCCGATCAGGGGATCGATCGTATCCTTTGCAATGCCGACCCCGGACCAGAGGATGAACAGCGCGACGAGCAGCCCGACGTATCCGTCGATCTTCAGTCCCGTCAGCTGCCCGACGATGCACGCGAGCAAGACTGCGCCCGTCGAGATCACGTCATTGCGGCTGTCGGCGGCGGCCGCGGTGAGGGCGGCGGAGTCGATCCGCCTGCCGAGCTTCCGGTTGAAGACCGCCATCCAGAGCTTGACCAGAATGGAACAGACCAGAATGACGACGATCAGCGCCGAAAACTCCACGGCCTCCGGATGCAGGATCTTGCCGACCGAGCTTTTGACCAGCTCCACGCCGATGACCAGAATCAGAACCGCCACGGCCAGGCCCGACAGGTATTCCATGCGCGCATGGCCGTAGGGATGCTCGTCGTCGGCAGGGCGGGAGGCCAGCTTGAACCCGACGAGCGTCACGATCGAGCCGGACGCGTCCGACAGGTTGTTGACGGCGTCCGCCGTGATCGATACGCTCCCGGAGATCGTCCCGGCCAGAAGCTTGAGCGCGAACAGCAGAAAATTGCAGACGATGCCGGTCACGCCCGCGAGCCGGCCGTATCCGGCGCGGACCGCAGGGTCGGAAGTGTCCGAGGCATGTTTTACAAAGAGCCGCAGCAGAAGATCCGTCATGACGCTCCTTCTTTCCAGTGAGTATTATTTTTATTATATCGCGGAACCGGCTTCCACGCAAGTATGCAGTTTCCGGCGCACGGCGGCAGCCGTGCGCTTTTTTTCGGCAGGGGGATTGGAAAACGGAGATATCTGTGATATGATTAAAAAAATTGCGATTTTTCGCCAGAATGTTGAGTAAGGAAGGATCCGGAATGGAACAGAATCTGACATTTGCCGACCTTGGACTGTCGGAAGAAATTTTGCAGGCGCTGGAGAAGAAGGGCTACGGCTACCCGACCCGCATCCAGGCCGAGGCGATCCCGGAATTTTTACAGTGGAAAGACGTCATCGCCAAGGCGCCGACCGGCACGGGCAAGACCTTTGCCTTCGGCATCCCGATGATCGAGCATATCGACGCTGAGAGCGAGGACCTGCAGGGCCTCATCCTGGCCCCGACGCGTGAGCTTGCCATCCAGATCTGCGACGAGCTGCGCGGGCTGCTCACATACTATAAGAATATCCGTGTGGCCGTGGTCTACGGCGGCGCGAAGATCGAAGGGCAGATCAAGCAGCTGAAGGCGCACCCGCAGATCGTCGTCGCCACGCCAGGCCGGCTGATGGACCACTATAAGCGGCATACGATCTCGTTCGACAAGGTGCAGACCGTCGTGCTCGACGAGGCGGACCGGATGCTCGACATGGGCTTCTTTGACGACGTGACAAAGATCATCGAGAAGGTCAAAAACCGCCGCAATCTCGGCCTGTTCTCCGCCACCATCTCGCAGGAGGTCATGACGGTCTCGTGGATGTACCAGCGCGACGAGGTGGAGATCACCGTCCCCGCCGACACCGACAACCGCCCGGACATCACGCAGTATTCCATCACCTGCCCGCCGCTCGAGAAGATCGACATGGTCAGCCGCCTCATCCGCACGCTGCGGCTCGAGCGCACCATCGTCTTCTGCAACACGAAGGTCATGTGCCAGCGTCTGCGCGACGATCTGGTCCGCATGGGCCTCGACGCCGACTGCATCCACGGCGATATCCCGCAGCAGAAGCGTGAAAAGACCATGCGCACCTTCAAAGACGGCAAGCTCCCCATCCTCATCGCCACGGACGTTGCCTCCCGCGGCATCGACGTCGACGACGTCGACTGCGTCATCAACTATGATGTGCCCGAGGAGAACGAATATTACATCCACCGCATCGGCCGGACCGGCCGGGCCAAGAAGAAGGGCATCGCCGTGTCCATCCTCGGCACGTTCCCGGAGCAGGCAAAGCTGGCGGAGATCGCGAAGTATTCCCACTATGTCGTCCAGCCCGTGAAATTTGCGGAGGACGGCGCACTCGTGGAAGAAGAGCCGCCGAAGCCCAAGAAGGCGCCGCCGCGCCGCCGCTTCCGTTGACGGCAGCGGAATGGGGCGTGCTGCTTCTGTGCTGCGCGCTGCCGGGAGAGGAAAAGCCGCTGAGCCTGCCGCAGTTTCAGGAGCTCGGGCGGCGGGCGCGGGCGCTCGGCTGCCGGGGAGACGATCCGCTCAGGGAGCTGACGGCCCGGGATCTTGCCCGCCTCGGCTATGACGCGGCACAGAGCGCGCGCATCACGCGGCTGCTTGCGCGGGAAGCGCAGCTGGAGCAGTATCTGCGCGCTGCCGCGGCGCAGGGCATCACCGCCGTCACGCGGCTGTCTTCGCAGTATCCTGCGCGCCTGCGGCACACGCTCGGGCCGCGCTGCCCGGCGGTGCTGTTTGCAAAGGGCGAGGCGGAGCTTCTTTCCGCGCGCTGCATCAGCGTGGTCGGCTCGCGCGAGCTGAGCGGGGAAGGACGGGCCTTTGCCGCGGAGGCCGGACGCCGTATCGCGGCGGAGGGCTTCGCGCTCTGCTCCGGCGGAGCCGCGGGGGCGGACCGCGCGGCGCAGGACGCCTGTCTGGCGCACGGCGGCAGCGCCGTGATCTTTCCGGCCGGACGGCTGACCGACTGCCCGGCGCAGGAACACGTTTTGTATCTGGCGGAGCAGGCGTATGACGCGCCGTTCTCCACGCCGCGGGCGCTGGGGCGGAACTACCTCATCCACGCGATGGGGGAGAAGACGCTCGTTGCGCAGTGCCAGGCCGGCTCCGGCGGCACCTGGGACGGAACAACGGAAAATCTGAAGCACGGCTGGAGCCCCGTCTTCGTGCATGACGATGGGACGCCCGGCGCCAGGGCGCTGATCGAGCGCGGCGCGGCCGCGGTCCGCGCGCTCGGACGGCTGGACGAGCTGCAGCCGGAGCAGCTGCATTTTTGAGGAAACGATGCGATATTACTACGGACAACTGACAAAGCCGCTGCAGGGCGTGTACGACACGCTCCTGAGCGGCTTTCGCGTATATGCGCCCAGCATCCGGATCCCGGATGTGGAGCAGGGGCAGCTGGCGGAGGTCTATCTGCGGCTGAAGCTCGACGAGCCGCTGCTGTTTTATGTGACGGGCTACCGCTGCCGGTGGATGCCGGGTGCGGCCCATCTGGAGCTGCTGCCGGAGTATCTGTTTGACAAGAGCAAGATCCGCACCCACCAGCAGGCGGTCGAGGCACGGCTCTCGCGCCTGACCCGGCCCCTGCAGGGCAAGCCGGAGCTTGAGCAGGAGCTCGCCATCCATGATTTTATTTTGGAGCAGGTGCGCTATGACAAGCTCAAAAAGCCCTACTCCCACGAGATCCTCGGCCCGCTGACGCAGGGCGTCGGCGTGTGCGAGGGCATTGCCAAGACCGTCAAGGCCCTGTGTGACCGGCTCGGCCTCTGGTGCATCGTGGCGCTGAGCGAGGCCGCGCCGGAGCGCGGCATCCGCTACCGCCACACCTGGAACGTGCTGCGCATCGGCGGACAGTATTACCATCTCGACGCCACGTTCGACAATTCCCTGCAGCGGGGCGTCAAGCGCTACGACTACTGCAATCTGGACGACAGCCGCTGCTTCCGCGACCATGAATCGCTGGTCTTTCCCATCCCCGCCTGCACGGACGGCCGGGCGTTTTACTACCGGAACGTCTCGTTCACCAAGCCGGAGGAGCTGGAAAAGCGGCTGGCGCAGGCGCTGCGCGAAAAGCAGCCGGTCTTCGTCTTCCACTGGCGCGGCGGCGGGCTGAACCGCCAGATCCTCTCAGAGCTGCTCGCCCTGGCCGGGACGCTGGCCCAGGCGCGGGGAAAACAGGCGTCCTGCTCCGTCAATGTGCCGCAGGCCGTCATCCAGCTGCAGTTTTCCGACGCGCCGGAGCCGGACATCACCATCCAGCAGGCAAACGAGGGTGAGGCCGCGCCGGAGACTCAGACCGTCTCCGAGTAGCTGCCGAGATAGCAGACGTGCTCGCAGACGCTCTCCAGCTCGCCGAGGAGCTTCGGCAGCTCCGGGGAGTAGACGGAGGCTTCGAGATCGAAGTAGAAGCGGAAGGTATCGTCGGAGCCGGGGATCGGGCGGCTCTCAAGCTTCGTGAGGTTGATGCCGCAGCCGTAGATGCGGGCCAGCACCTGATAGAGGCTGCCGGGCTTGTTGGCCAGCGTCACGAGAAGGCTCGTCCGGTCAGCGCCGGGGTAGACCTCAGGCTTGGCGGCGATGCAGATGAAGCGGGTGTAGTTGCCGTGCTCGTTCTGCACGCGGTCCTGCAGGCTCTGCAGGCCGTAGATCTCCGCGCAGGCGTTCGAGGCGATGGCGGCCAGGTCCTTCCGGCCGGATTCGGCGACCATCCGCGCCGCCGCGGCGGTATTTTCGCAGCGGGTGACGGTGACGTTCGGCAGCTGCTTCAAAAATTCGGAGCACTGCTCCAGCGCCTGCCCGTGCGAGACGATCTCGCGGATGTCGGACAGCTTCGTGCCCGGGAGCGCCAGCAGACTGTGGTCGACCCGCAGGCGGACGCTGCGCACGATGGAGAAATTGTGCTTCTGCATGAGATCATACACCGCGTTGACCGAACCTGCCGTGCTGTTTTCCAGCGGCAGCACGCCGTACTGGCACAGCCCCTGCTCAATGGCGGCGAAGACCTTGTCGAACGTCGCGCAGAAGAACACGCTCGGGTGCTGGAACAGCTTGTCGCAGGCCTGCTGGGAATACGCGCCCTCCACGCCCTGGCAGGCGACAGCCGCCGAGGTGGGGAACAGCTGCGGCGTCGTGACGACGGCCCGCTTTAAGATCTCCGGCAGCGTACTGCTGCTGCCGAGCAGCGAGCGCTGGTAGCCGCGGCTGAGCGAGAACAGCAGCCGGAACAGGCTCACGGCCTCCTCCTGCAGATCCTCCGGCGCGGCTTTGACGATCCCCGCCAGCTTTTCACGCTCCCGGCCCGTATCCAGGACCGGCAGGGCGTGCTCTTTTTTATACGCCGCGATCCCGGCCGCCGTCTGCATCCGCTCGGCGAACAGCCGCAGAAGCTCTGCGTCGATGCGGTCGATCTGTGTTCTGTAATCCGAAAGTTCCATTCTATATTCCCATCCTTTCAAAAATACAAACAAAAAAACGCGGCACAGCGTAATCTGTGCCGCGTTGCGAACCAGCCTTTGTTTCCGCGCATCACAAATTACCCTTACTGAACGGCAGTAAAGGTAAAGATAAACGCGAACATAGCGGAAACGTACATCGTAACGACCTCATTTCGAAGATGGCATCATGGTAGCAGACCGCGCCGGAAAAGTCAAGCCCCCGCGCGCAGCTTTTCCAGAAGCGCGGTGAAATAATCCGGCAGCCCGCAGCTGACCGTCACCGGCTCGCCCGTGCGCGGGTGCACGAAGCGAAGCTCCTTCGCATGCAGGCACTGGCTGCTCTGCCCGAGCTCCGGCTTTTTGTGGCCGTAGACCATGTCGCCCAGAATCGGGTGGCCGCGGTAAGCCATGTGGACGCGGATCTGGTGCGTCCGCCCGGTCTCCAGCCGGCACTCGACGAGCGTATAGCCCGCGAACCGCTCCAGCACGCGCCAGTGCGTGACGGCGCTGCGGCTGTTTTTCTGCGTGACGGCCATTTTCTTGCGGTCGGTCGGGTGGCGGCCGATGGGCGCGTCGATCGTGCCCGCGTCATCTCGGATCCGGCCGCAGACGAGGCAGACGTAGGTCCTTGCCAGCGAATGGTCCTTGAGCTGCGCGGCGAGCGCGGCGTGGGCGGCGTCGTTTTTCGCCGCGATGATGAGGCCGGAGGTATCCTTGTCGATCCGGTGGACGATGCCGGGGCGCTTTTCCCCGCCGATGCCGGAGAGCGAGTCGCCGCAGTGTGCGAGCAGCGCGTTGACCAGCGTCCCGTCCGCGTGCCCCGGCGCAGGATGGACGACGAGTCCCTTGGGCTTGTTGACGACGATGACATCCGCGTCCTCGTAGCAGACCTCCAGCGGGATCGGCTGCGCCTCGATCGGGACCTCGCGGGCCTCCGGGAGCGTCAGCTCCAGCGTATCTCCGGCTGAGAGCTTTTCGTTTTTCTTCACGGGCCGGCCCCCATGCGTCACCGCGCCCTGCTCGATGAGCCGCTGGGCCTGGCTGCGGCTGAGAGACGGCACGAGGCGGGCGAGAGCGGCGTCCAGCCGCTCGCCGGTCTTATCGAGCGTCAGCGTCATGCCCGGCCTCTGGTTTCTTCTTCGGCTCGTCGGCCAGCAGCGCCTTGTCCTTGACCAGAATATAGACGACGAGGATGAGCGCGCCGAACGTGATGAACAGGTCCGCCACGTTGAACGTGGAGAACCACGGGATGCAGATCATATCGATCACGAGGCCGGAGGAGATCCGGTCGATGAAGTTGCCGATGGCGCCGCCGGTGATGGCCGCGATGCACCACAGCTCCGGCGTCTTTTTGAACCACTTTTTGACCAGCACATAGACCACAACGGCCAGATACACCGCCGTCATCACCACAAACAGCCACCGCGCCCCGCGCAGCAGGCTCAGCGCCATGCCGTCGTTCGTGATATAGTGCAGCTGCAGCCAGCCGGGGATGAGCGTGATGGTCCGGCCCACCAGATGGGCCGCGGCCAGATATTTTGTCAGCTGATCGACAGCGACGATCGCCGCCGTAAACAGCGCAAGCGCAAGATACAACAAGGACAAATCCTCCTTCCGGTAAGTAGAGACATCATACCATATTTTTGCGGCGATTGCAACGCCGCAGGGCAGAGCAGAAACAGAAGGGGCGGCCCTGCGGGCCGCCCCTTGTTTGCAGGATGAAATTATACGTACTGCTGCGTCTCCACGTCGATGACGCCGCGCGTCGTGATGCGCAGCTTCGGGATGACCGGCAGGGCCATGAAGCTGAGCGTCATGAACGGGTCGATGCCGCGGCTGACGCCGAGCTCGAAGGCCGCGGCCTTGGCCGCCTCGAGCTGGTCGTTCACCTCGGTCAGCGGCCGGTCGGACATGATGCCCGCGATCTCCAGCACGACCGAGCCCTTTACAACGCCGTTTTCGACCACGACGATGCCGCCGTGATGCTCGACGATGTAATTCGCGGCGAAGGCCATATCGGCGGAGTTGGTGCCGACGACGATGATGTTGTGCGAGTCATGCGAGATGCTTGTGGCCACCGCACCGGACCGCAGGCCGTAGCCCTGGATGTAGCCGAGGCCGATGTGATGCGTGCCCTTGTGGCGCTCGACGACGGCGATCTTCAGAATATCCTTCTCCAGATCGACATGGTCGGCATAGCCGTTGTCGGTGGTGATGATCTCGCCCGGGACCATGCCGAGTACGCCGCGCTGGCGCGTGTCGCGGAAGTCGTCGGGGGTCAGCGTGGCGACGTGGAAGGTGTCGTGCGCGCGCTTGTCGAGATATTCCTCGATCTGCGGGGCGTCAAAGTCGCGCAGCTCGCCGTTGTTCCAGTACAGAACGCCCTTCTTGAACACCATCTCGACGTTGAAGTCCTTGAAATTGTCGATGACGGCGAAGTCGGCCAGATAGCCGGGCGCGATTGCGCCGCGGTTATTGAGCAGGAAATAGCGCGAAGCGTGGTGGCAGGCGGCCTTGACGGCGATGATGGGGTCGACGCCGTATTTGTTGATGGCCTCGCGGGCGATGTAGTCGATGTGGCCCTTTTCCAGCAGATCGCTCGGGTGCTTGTCGTCGGTGCAGAACATGCAGCGCTCGGCGTACTGCGGCGTGAGCAGGGGGACCAGCGCCTCGAGATTGCGCGCGGCCGTGCCCTCGCGGATCATGATGAACTGGCCGCGCTGCAGCTTGGCCAGCGCGTCTTCCAATGTGGCGCATTCGTGGTCGGAATAGACGCCGGCGGCGACGTAGGTATCCAGATCCTTGCCCTGGAGGCCCGGCGCGTGGCCGTCGATCTTCTTGTGGTGCGCCTGCGAGGCGACGATCTTCGAGACGACCTCCGGGTCGTTGTGGATGACGCCGTAGGAGTTCATCATCTCGGCCAGACCCTGCACTCTGGGGTAGTCATAGAACGAGTCGATGGCACGGTAGTCCAGGTTCGCGCCGGATTCGTCCATCGGCGTGGCCGGGACGCAGGACGGCAGCATGAACCGCACGTCGATCGGCAGACCCTCGGTTGCCTGGAACATGTAGTCGATGCCGTCGGTGCCCATGACGTTCGTGATCTCATGGGGGTCGGTGATGACCGTGGTCGTGCCGTGCGGCAGCGTCGCGCGGACGAACTCCTTCGGCGTGACCAGGCTGGATTCCAGATGGATGTGCGCGTCGACAAAGCCCGGGCAGACGATCTTGCCCGTCATATCGTATTCGACTTCGCCCTCATAGCTGCCGAGACCCACGATCAGGCCGTTGGCCACGGCGATATCGCACGTCAGCAGCTCGTTGGAGAACACGTTGACGTAGGTCGCGTTCTTGAGGACCAGATCGGCCTTCTGGCGGCCGGAGGCAGCCTCGATCACGCGCTGCTTCTTGATCAGCTTCCGCTGGATCTTGCCCGCATAGCTTTCAGTTGGAACAGACATATGACAGCTTCCTTTCTGCGTTCAGTTTTGCTTGTATCTGATATTAGATGGAATTATAGCACCGCTGCCGGCGCTTGTCCATGTTCATTTTCCACGGAATGTCGCTGTTTTTTTCGGCAATCTGTACAGGAGCCGGGAAATGTGATATGCTATCCGAACGGGAGGCGAGTGTTATGAAACTGTTGATGCACATCTGTTGTGCGCCGTGTGCGAATATGCCGATCGATGCGCTGCGTGCGGAGAGGGTGGAGCTGACGGGGTATTGGTACAACCCGAACATCCATCCGTTCACCGAATACCGCGCCCGGCGCAACTGTCTGCAGGAATACGCGAAGACGATCGACCTGCCGCTGCTCGTGCGCGACGATTACGGCCTGCGGCCGTTCGTGCGTGAGGTCGCGGAGGATATCGCGGGCCGGTGCGTCAAGTGCTACGAGATGCGCCTGTTTGAGGCGGCCCGCGCGGCGAAGGAGGGCGGCTTTGACGCGTTTACCTCCTCGCTGTTCATCAGCCCCTATCAGAAGCATGAGCTGATGCGCGATGTCGGCTACCGCGCGGCGGAGGAATACGGCGTCCAGTTCTACTATCAGGACTTCCGCCCCATGTTCCGCGACGGCCAGCAGCGCGCGCGGGAGCTCGGCTTCTACATGCAGAAATACTGCGGCTGCATCTTTTCTGAGCAGGAGCGCTATCAGAAGCCCAGCCGGATCATCCCCTGAAAGCCACGCCCGTCCTTCACGCACGGAACGCGGAGGACGGGCGCTTTTTGCAGAAATTTGCAACCGATATGAATTTACTAAAATTTCAGCTTGCAATTTCGACTGCATATCGCAGAAATTCTGCAGGATACAGAAAAAAGATTGCATAATTCAAAAATTATACTTGCATTTCACGCGGATATCGTGTACAATGCGGGAAACGGTATGCAGGAGGGTGTTGATCCATGACGGAACAGACGACGCTTCTTGAAAACGACATTGCGCGGCTGAGCGAGAATATCGCGGAGCAGTACGCGATCGACGCGCATTATTTTGAGGACCAGAGCATCAAGCGCGGTCTTCGGAACGCGGACGGCACCGGCGTGCTCATCGGCGTCAGCAAGGTCGGCAGCGTCCAGGGCTACTATATGATGGACGGCGAGCGCGTGCCGATGCCCGGCAAGCTTTACTACCGCGGCATCAGCGTCGAGGATATCGTCACCGCGCACCAGCAGAACGGCACCTTCGGCTATGAAGAGGTCGCCTACCTGCTCCTACTCGGCAAGCTCCCGACCCGCGCGCAGCTGCAGCGCTTCAATGACGTCATGGCCCAGGCCCGGCGGATGCCCGCCGCCTTCACCGAGGACATGATCCTCAAGGCCCCCAGCCGCAACATCATGAACCAGCTGGCCCGCAGCGTGCTGGCCCTGTATTCCTACGACGAGAGCGCGGACGATACCTCGCTCGAAAACGTCCTGCGGCAGTCCATCGGCCTCATCGCCCGCTTCCCGCTGATCGCGGCGAACGCCTTCGCCGCCAAGCGGCATTACTTTGACGGCAAATCCCTCATCCTGCACAATCCGGAGCCGGAGCTCAGCGTGGCGGAGAATATCCTGCGCATGATCCGCCCGGACAAGGCCTACACCCCGGAAGAATCGCACCTGCTGGACCTCATGCTCATCCTCCACGCCGAGCATTCCAGCAACAACTCCACCTTTGTCTGCCGCGCCATGTCCTCCTCCGGCACCGATACCTACAGCGCCATCGCCGGCGCCGTCGGCTCTTTGAAGGGCCCGCTGCACGGCGGCGCGAATGCCAAGGTCATGCAGATGTTCCGCGATATCCGCGCCCACGTCGGCACCGCGCCGACTGACGACGCCCTCGGCGCTTATCTCGATCAGATCCTCGACGGCGAAGCGGGCGACCGCTCCGGCAAGATCTACGGTCTGGGCCACGCGGTCTATACCATGTCCGACCCGCGCGCGGTGGTCATCAAGAAATACGCCGCCGCGCTTGCCCGCGACAAGGGCCGGGCCGGCGATCTCGAGCTCATGGAGCGCGTTGAGGAGCTCGGCATCCGGAAGATCATGACGCGCAAGCACCAGTCGATCCCCATGTGCGCGAACGTCGACCTGTATTCCGGCCTCATCTACAGCATGCTGGATATCCCGGAGGATATGTACACGCCGCTGTTCGCCACGGCCCGCATCGCCGGCTGGTGCGCCCACCGGCTCGAGGAGCTGGCCACCGGCAACCGCATCATGCGCCCGGCCTACCGCGCCATGCTCATGAAGGTCCCGTACATCCCCGTGGAAGCCCGCGAATAAAAAGCAGCCGCAGCCCCCGACAGGGGCTGTGGCTGTGTTTTATATGCTTCATTCATCAATTTTTACGATATCCACCGCGGATTCCAGCAGCAGATTGATCAGCTCGTTGCGGGAGCGATTCGACTTTGCGGACAGCGCGTCCAGCCGCTCAAGCAGCGTTTCTTTCATGCGCACAGATACGATCCGGTAACCATCGTCTCCCTTGCGTGGAAGCTTTTTTGTGATCCTGATTTCTTCTGCCATATGCTCACCTCATTGTGCTTAGTTTACCTTGACAGAAGATGAAATAATATATTAAAATTATATAGGCAACTATATAATACAAATATATATTCATATGAGGTGGGCGCGATGATGAGCAATGCATTTGAAGCCGCGTTTGACGCGTTTCTGGAGCGGCGGGAGTACGACGAGGCACAGCAGGCGCAGTTTGCGCTGGTCCGGGCGGCCTTTCTGGCGGGCTGGCTGGCCGCCGGCGGCGACAGGCCGCAGCAGGCGCGGCTGTTTGAGGTCCTGCGGCCCGAAAAAGACGAATGACCCGCGGGCGTGCCCGCGGGTCTTGCTGTCGGGGCAGTACCGCGTAATTGCGTCTGCTGCCTTAAATCTTTTTTGGCTTTTTGTCGAAGCCGTGGACCCAGTCGGAGAAGTGGTAGTAGAGGAAGTAGACGATCGAGCTGAGCGACCAGGTGATGGGGTAGGCCATGTAGATATACTGGATCTCGTGGATGATGCGCATGACGATGGTGATATACGTGATCCGGACCACGCACCAGAACAGCAGCATGATGACCATCGGCACGAAAGCCTTGCCCGCGCCGCGGCAGATCGATGCGACGGCATGGGAGTAGGCGAGCAGGCAGAAGAACAGCGCGGTCGTGCGCATCTGCCGCGTGCCGAGGGCGATGACGTCCGGCGTGGGGCTGAAGAAGGCGACGAGCTGCGGCGCGAGCAGATACATCGTCACGCCGATCAGCTCCGCGATGACGACGGAGGCGATGATGCCGAAGCGCGAACCCTGCTTGGCGCGGTCATGCAGACCGGCACCGAGATTCTGGCCGACAAAGGTCGTCAGCGCCATGGTGAAGCTCGTGACGGGCAGGAAAGCGAACCCCTCAAGCTTGGAATACGCGCCGTAGGCGGCCATGGCGACCTTGCCGAAGGAGTTGATGTTGGACTGCACGATGACGTTGGCAAAGCCGATGACAGAGTTCTGCACGCCGGAGGGCAGGCCGTAGCGGACGATCTGGCCGAGCATTTCGCCGTCGATGCGCAGCTCCTTCGGCTTCAGCTGATAGATCGTGCCCTTTTTCATCAGATGGATGAGGCACAGCACCATGCTCACGGCCTGCGAGATCGTCGTGGCGACGGCCGCGGCCCACACGCCCCAGCCGAAGCCGCCGATGAACAGCAGATCGAGCACGATATTGGTCAAAGACGAGATGATGAGGTAATAGAGCGGCCGCTTGCTGTCGCCAAGCGCGTTCATGATGCTCGTGCACATGTTGTACATGACGACGGCCAGCACGCCGAAGAAATAATACTGGAAATACGCGATCGCGTCCGGCAGGACCTCCGGCGCGGTGCCCATCCAGCGCAGGAACGTCGGCGTCAGCAAAACGCCCACGACGGTCAGCACGATGCCGCTGAGCAGACCCAGCATCACGTCGGTATGAATGGCCTTGGATACGCGGCCATAGTCGCCCGCGCCGAAGTACCGCGAGATCGTGACGCCTGCGCCCATGGAAAGCCCCGTAAAGAAGCTGATGAGCAGGAAGATGAGAGGCCCGGACGCACTGACGGCCGCCAGCGCCTCATCGCCGAGAAACCGACCGACGATCAGCGCGTCCGCCGTATTGTAAAGCTGCTGAAAGACCTGACTGAGGAACACGGGCACGGCAAACTGCGTGATCAGCTTCCACGGACTGCCTTTCGTCATATCCAGCGTACTTCCGCCCAAGGAGCATCCTTCCCTTCTGTGCAGCGTCAACTGACGCGATATTTATCCGTAAAAAATACCGCGTCGACCGCGGTAACATTCAGCATACCAGAAATGCGGACAAAAAGCAAACCATTGTCTTCCAGACACATACAAAGGAGGTAAGAAGTAATCGTGAATAGGGAATAAGTGATGTGTGCCGCAAAGCGGCATGTTTTCCATTCGCTGTCGGAGCCAGCACCACACTTCTTCATGATCCCTTATTACCTGTTCCCGATCTGTCTATCCTGTTTTTTGACACGTAAAAAGCGGGGGACCTGTGAGGTCCCCCGCTTAGGAGCTTTTTCAGCTGCGGATCAATACATGCCGCCGCCCATGCCGCCCTGGGCTGCTGCGGCCGCCATTGCGGCGTCAGCCTTGGGATCGGGCTTGTCGGCGACCAGAGACTCGGTCGTCAGCACGCAGGAGGCGATGGACGCCGCGTTCTCCAGCGCGGTACGCGTGACCTTGGTCGGGTCGACGATGCCGGACGGGATCATGTCGCAGTAGGTCTCGGAATAGGCGTTGTAGCCATAGCCGACCTTGCGGCTCGAGCGGATCTTGTCGTAGACGATGGAGCCGTCGACGCCGGCGTTCTCCGCGATCTGGCGGATCGGGGCCTGCAGGGCGCGGGCAATGATCTGCGCGCCGGTCTTCTCATCGCCGGAGAGCTTGGCGACCAGCTTCTCGACAGCCGGGATCGCGTTGACGTAAGCGGTGCCGCCGCCGGCGACGATGCCTTCCTCAACAGCCGCACGGGTCGCGTTCAGAGCGTCCTCGACGCGGAGCTTCTGTTCCTTCATGGCCACTTCGGTCTGTGCGCCGACCTTGATGACGGCGACGCCGCCGGACAGCTTGGCAAGACGCTCCTGCAGCTTTTCCTTGTCGTAGTCGGAGGTAGTGACGGAGATGGTGTTCTTGATCTCGGCGATGCGGGCCTTGATCTCGTTGGCGTCACCAGCGCCGTCGACGATGACGGTGTTGTCCTTGGTGACCTTGATCTGGCGGGCCGTGCCGAGGTCGGTGATCTGCGTGTCGGGCAGGTTCATGTTGAGCTCGGAGGAGATATAGGTGCCGCCCGTCAGGATGGCGATATCCTTGAGCATTTCCTTGCGGCGGTCGCCGAAGCCGGGTGCCTTGACGCACACGCAGGTGAAGTTGCCGCGCAGACGGTTGACGAGCAGGGTAGCCAGCGCGTCGCCCTCGACGTCCTCAGCGATGATGACGAGCTTCTTGCCGGTCTTGACGATCTGCTCGAGCAGGGGCAGGATCTCTTGGATGGAGGAGATCTTCTTGTCGGTGATGAGGATATACGGATCGTCGATGACGGCTTCCATCTTATCGGTATCGGTGACCATGTAGGGGGAGATGTAGCCGCGGTCGAACTGCATGCCTTCGACGACTTCCAGGCCGGTCTCGGCGGTCTTGGACTCTTCGATGGTGATGACGCCGGACGCGCCGACCTTATCCATGGCTTCCGCGATCAGCTTGCCGACGGACTCGTCGCCGGAGGAGACGGCGCCGACTCTTGCGATGTCGTCGGAGCCCTTGATGGTCTCGGAGTTGGCCTTGATGGTCTCGATGGCGGTCTCAACGGCCTTTTCCATGCCCTTGCGCATGACCATGGGGTTTGCGCCTGCGGAGACGTTCTTCAGACCCTCGTGGACGATGGCCTGCGCCAGCAGGGTAGCGGTGGTGGTGCCGTCGCCGGCGATGTCGTTGGTCTTGGTAGCGACTTCGCGGACGAGCTGCGCGCCCATGTTCTCGAACGCATCCTCGAGCTCGACGTCCTTGGCGATCGTCACGCCGTCATTGGTGATCAGCGGAGAGCCGAACTTCTTGCCCAGAACAACGTTGCGGCCCTTCGGGCCCAGGGTGACCTTTACGGTATTGGCGAGCTGGTCGATGCCGGACAGCAGGGCCTTGCGGGCCTCTTCGCCATAAACAATCTGCTTTGCCATAAGAATTGCTTCCTTTCAATCAATCACGAATTATTCTACTACTGCCAGAATGTCGGCCATCTTGACGATGACGTAATCCTCGCCGTCGAGCTTGAGCTCCTGGCCTGCGTATTTGCCGGTCACGACCTTGTCGCCCTTCTTGACGGTGACCTTGACGTCGTCGGTGCCCGGGCCTGCGGCGATCACTTCTGCGATCACGGATTTTTCCTTGGTGGCGGTGGAGAGGATGATGCCGGATGCGGTCTTTTCCTCAGCTTCCATGTGCTTGAGCAGAACATTGTCTGCCAACGGGGTCAGCTTCATAACAATTACCTCCAGTATCCAGTCGCTGCACGAAGCAGCGCGTTTTACGATTTTTAGCACTCAATGCTTCTGACTGCTAACACCTATATAATAGCCGGACGCGGGAAAAAGTCAAGGGGTAATTTCGGCAAATTTGTGACCAGACTGTGAATTTTTCGCGTGATAGGTCAGTCCCTTTGGATAGAAGAAGCGGATCGCGTGCGGCACGACCTCGATTTTCGCGTCCGTCGTGTAGACGGCCTCGCCGTCGACATTGACGACCGACCGCTCCGCGCACTCGATGCGCAGCGACCGGCACCGGGCGTGGTGGATCAGCTCCGGGTATTCGGCGTAGCGGCCCTTCTGGTAATGGCCGATCACAGAGGCGACCTGCAGCAGGCTGACCTTTTCGACCACCAGCACGTCGAGCAGCCCGTCGTCCGGCTCCGCCTCCGGCACGGGGTTGAAGCCGCCGCCGTACCACCGGCCGTTGCAGATGCAGATCATGGTCTTCTGTCCGGAGAGCACCTCGCCGGAATCCAGCGTGACGGTATAGTCCGCCGACAGCCCGTGCACCATATTGGAAAGGATCGAGAGCACGTACGCGCCCTTGCCGGTCACGAGCGGCAGACGCTTGAAGCGGGCGATGTCGGTGCCGACCCGCGCGTCAAAGCCGATGGAGAGCACGTTCAGCGCATACGAATCGTTGCAGCGGATGAGATCGAACGGCGCTTCCTCGGCGCTCAGCAGCCGCTCGATGGAGGTGAAGGCGGCCGGATCGTCAAAGATCTTGATCGCGTCGTTGCCGGAGCCGCCCGGGTAATGCGTCACCGCCGCGTTCGGACAGCCGATCACGCCGTTGACGACCTCGTTGAGCGTGCCGTCGCCGCCGCAGGCGTAGAGACGGACCTCCTCGCCGGAGGCGGCAGCCTGCCGCGCGAGCTTCCGGCAGTCGCCGGGCGCCTGGGAGACGAGCAACTCATACTGCAGGCCGCGGGGCACAAACGCGGCGTCGATCAGCTTGCGGTAGCTTTCGCTGCGGTCAGATTTTCCTGCGGCGGGATTCACAATAAAAACGTGCTTCATAGCGCGGAACATTCCCCTTTCTCTTTCGTCTTATCAGTATCCGGACGATCAGTAGTACATGTACACGTTGCACTGCAGCCGGCCATTGTAGAGCTTGCGCTTCTTGACGGCCTGCCTGCCGAAGTAATGCTCGAACTCCGGTTCGGAGGAGATGATGTATTTTTTCCAGCCGTCGGCATATTTGAGATGCCGGCCGAACGCGCCGTACAGCCGCTGCGCGCTGCGCTGCTCGAGCATCCGCTCGCCATAGGGCGGATTGCAGACGAGAAGGCCCTTGTCCGTGGGCAGGCTCATCTTCGTGGCGTCCGCCTCGCGGAACTCGATGAGCTTGCCGACGCCCGCCTTGCGCGCGTTCTGCTGCGCGATCTCGAGGGAAGCCGGGTCAATGTCGGAGCCGAGGATGTGGTATTCCCCGCGGTATTCGCGGTCGAGCGCCTCGGTCCTAGCCTGCTGCCAGACGGTCTCGGGCACGCAGGACCATTTCTGGGCCATGAACGACCGGTTCAGCCCCGGCGCGCGGTTCAGCGCGATCATCGCCGCCTCGATGCAGATGGTCCCCGAGCCGCAGAACGGATCCCAGAAGAAATCCCGCCCGCGATACCGGGCCAGATTCACCATGGCGGCCGCCATCGTCTCGTGCAGCGGCGCGAGATTGGCCTCGCGGCGGTAGCCGCGCTTGTGCAGGCTCACGCCGGAGGTATCGAGAAACAGCTCCACATGATCCTTCATGATGGAAAAGCGCAGCTGGTACGTTTCGCCGGTCTCCGGCATCCAGCCGAGGCCGTATTTCTCGCCCAGCCGGGTCACGGCGGCCTTTTTGACGATGGCCTGGCAGTCCGGCACGGAGTGCAGCTGGCTGTTTAAGCTGTAGCCCTTGACAGGGAAGGCCCCGTCCTTCGGGATGAACCGCTCGAGCGGCGTGGCCTTGACGCCCTGAAACAGGTCCTCAAAGCTGTGCGCGTCGAACTCCGACAGCAGGATCATCACGCGCTCGCCCATGCGGCAGCAGAGGTTCGCCTTCGCCATGGCGGCGAAATCGCCCTCAAAAAAAACGCGCCGGTCCTCGACCCGGACGTTCGAAAGCTCCAGCCGCCGCAGCTCGTCGCCGACCAGGCCCTCCAGCCCGAACAGACACGGTACGCAGAAAGTCATAGTTTCCATGTTCGATCTCCAAGTTTATATAGTATCGCTCTAAGTATAAGGAATCCGCGCGCAAATAGCAAACGGTATCTGTTACGTTTTTGTAAAATATGAGGAAAAACTTTATATTTATTTGCAGTGACAAGCCGGAAGGAATCCGTTATACTGGATCCAGACAGGAAAGGGGGAGTGGAGCATGTCTTATGAAGTGATCGGATGGCTGATCGCCATCGTGGTCTTCATCGCCGCGGAGGCGGCGACGGTCGCGCTGGTCTCGGTCTGGTTCATCGGCGGCGCGGTCTGCGCGCTCGCCGCGGCGATTTTGGGCGCGGGGCAGGCCGTGCAGCTGGCGGTCTTTCTGGCAGTGTCGGCAGTGCTTCTGGCGTTCGTCTGCCCGATCGCCCGGAAGAAATGGACGAAAAAGCCCGAGCGCATGAACGCCGACCGGCTGGCCGGTCAGACCGCGATTGTGACCGAGACCATCGACGCCTGCGCCGATACCGGTGCGGTCCGCGTCAGCGGCGTCCTCTGGACGGCCAAATGTGCGACCGGCGAACGCATCGAAAAAGGCCGCCACGTGACCATCGAGCGCGTCGAGGGCGCGAAGCTCTACGTAAAACCGGCAGAAATGCCCTGTGAGAAAGCATAAACCACAAACAGAAGAACAGAAACCTGAAAAACTGAAGGAGGAACCATTATGCCCATCGGATTGATCGCGATCGCTGCCCTTGCAGTCATCGTGCTGCTCATCATCGTCAGCAACATCCACATCGTCCAGCAGTCCCGCGCGTACGTCATCGAGCGTCTCGGTGCGTTCTCGAAGGTCTGGCAGGTCGGCATCCACGTCAAGGTCCCGTTCATTGAGCGCGTGGCCAAAAAGGTCAGCCTCAAGGAGCAGGTGCTCGACTATCCGCCGCAGCCCGTCATCACCAAGGATAACGTCACCATGCAGATCGATACCGTCGTCTACTACCAGATCACCGATCCCAAGCTCTACACCTACGGCGTCGAGCGGCCCATGATGGCCATGGAGACGCTCACGGCTACGACGCTCCGCAACATCATCGGCGATCTCGAGCTCGACCAGACCCTTACCTCCCGCGACGTCATCAACACCAAGATGCGCGCCATCCTCGACGAGGCGACCGACCCCTGGGGCATCAAGGTCAACCGCGTGGAGCTCAAGAACATTCTCCCGCCGCAGGACATTCAGAACTCCATGGAAAAGCAGATGAAGGCCGAGCGTGACCGCCGGCAGGCCATCCTGCAGGCCGAGGGCACGAAGCGCAGCCAGATCCTCGTCGCCGAGGGCGAAAAGGAAGCCGCCATTCTGAAGGCGGACGCCGAAAAGCAGGCCGCCATTTTGAAGGCCGAGGCCGAAAAGCAGGCCGCTATCCTCAAGGCTGACGGCGAAGCGCAGGCCATCATGGCCGTGCAGAAGGCCATGGCCGATTCTCTGGCGCTGCTGAACGAAAAGGCCCCGAACGATCAGGTCATCAAGCTCAAGGCGCTCGAGGCCATGCAGAAGATCGCCGACGGCAAGGCCACCAAGATCATCATCCCCTCCGAGCTGCAGGGCTTTGCGGGTCTGGCCTCCGGCATTGCCGAGACAGTAAAGGAGACGAAGTAATATGGCGAAGCAGGACGAGCGCTTTATCAAGGTGCTGAACGAGGGCAGTACCTGGACCACGAACCGTGAGATTTGGGTCGACAAAACGACCGGCGTCAACTATCTCTGGGTCGCCTCCGGCTACGCCGGCGGCCTGACACCGCTGCTCGACGCTGCCGGCCATCCCGTCGTCACGCACGTCCCGGCAGAAGAATAACCCCCAAACCAGAAACGGTGCAGACCAGCCTTGCTGGCCTGCACCGCTTGTTTCAGGCGCTCCTTCCAGGGGAACCCTAGATGTGTCTGCTGGCACATTTTCAGCATTTCCCCGCTTTATGCAGCTTCCGGATCAGCACGACAGCCAGGGCGATGACGAGGATGGAGAATATCCCGACCCCGCCGATGCGCAGCAGGAGCTTCCAGTGCGCGGTCTGCCGGGCCTGCTTCGCGGCGGCTTCTTCCGCGGCCTTCTGCTCTTCGGCCAGCCGCTGCTGCTCCTCCTCCTGCCGCTGGAGCTCGGCCTGCCGGGCCGCTTCCGCGGCGGCTTCCTCTGCGGCCTTCTGCTCTTCGGCGAGCCGCGCCTGTTCTTCCGCCTCGGCCTTTGCCTCTTCCTCGGCGAGGCGGGCGGCCTCCGCTTCCTTTTTCGCCTGCTCCTGTGCCAGCCGCGCCTGTTCCTCCACATAGGTCTTGAACAGAACTGCCAGCTGCCCGCAGATCACCGACCCCGCGCTCTGCCCGTCGGCATACGCGTTATCCACATTCCCGCCCGCGCCGTAGGACAGGCCGGAGGTATAGACCGCCAGCAAAAACGGCTGCGCGGCCCAGATGATGCCGACGTCGTTCTCTGCGCCGTTGTAGCTGCCGTATTTGTGGGCGATGGGCGTCTCGTCCACATCGATGTACGTCTTGAAATACGCGTCCGGGCAGGCGATCTTCAGATCGTCGATGAGCTCGGTGTAGTTCTCCTGCCCGTCCCACACGACCTTCAGCGTGTCCATCATCATCCGGGTACAGAAGAGATGGTCGTAGTAGTAATTCTGCGGGATCTCCTCATCCGTCATGGTGAAATATTTCCGCATGGCCTGCTTGTATTCCGGCCAGTCGCCGATGCGCCGCCAGAGGGAGTAGGACAGCTCATTGTTGGAATAGACGAGCGACTGGTAATGCGCCTCGTCGAGCGTCGAGCCCTTCGTGATCATCGTGTCGCCGGTGATCTCGCCGGCCAGCTGCATATCATAATAATAGAGGTTCAGCGGCAGCTTGTACGTGCTCGCGCCGTAGAGCATCTTCGTCTCATTGAAATCATAGCTCTCACCGGTGACGGTGTTGTAGTAGCTGAGCTCAAAATTGTCCTCGGTCAGGTCATGCTCGGCGCGGAACGCGTCGATCAGCTCCTCGACGGTCTTGCCGGAAACATCGGGGGCCGGGTAGTCTTCCGCGGCAAGGACGGGCGCGGCCGTCTGCAGCAGGCAGACCGCGCAGAGCGCCAGCGCGGCGGCGGTACGGAATTTACGCATAGATGCAAGCCTCTCTTTTCTCAGATAACGGACGTCGGTTCCTGACGGCCCGTGACAGAAAGCATCATAGCGCATCTGGATGGTTTTTGCAACCGTGCACCAAATGAAGCACCGCGGCATATGGTAGGGAAGACAGAAACAATTCTTTAAGGTTGAAGGAGGGGTTTTATGAATCAACCCTGCAATTATACGACGACCGGCGGCGTGCAGGACGCGCAGGAAAGCCAGGCCTGCCAGACCTGCCAGCAGCCGTGCCCGCCGCCTCCGTGCCCGCCTCCGTGCCCGCCTCCGTGCCCCGGACCCGCGCCCTATCCGCCCTATCCCCCGTATCCGCCTCCCTTCCCGCCGTTCCCGCCCGGTGAGCGCCCGGTCGCCCCGGCGACGGAGGCGGATATCAGCTGCGGCTGCGGCTGTTCGTGCGCGCCGGGGCTCGTCGCGGCGCTGCAGCTGCTGTGCCGCCCGCGCTTTGCCGCGCTGACGGATTATAAGCAGTTTGCCTTCGTGACGCGGGATTTTGTGCTCGGCTCGTCTTTGAACTGCCCGGCAAGCGTCACGACTCCATACGACAACCTGACAGGGCCGCTGGATGGGGAATTTGTTAAGATCACGCCGAATTCGTGTGAGAATTTAGAGGTTTCCGGCCAGATCTATTACCCCAATCCCCTCTGTACCGGCGGAACGGAGGCGCCCTGCTGCGCGGAGGGTCCGTATTTTGACGCGGACTCGGTCCGGCTGTGCAGCCTGACCGCCGTCGCCTTCGGCGTGGCGGAAACGACGGATTTCCCCAGCGCGGAGGCTGCCTACAACGAGCTTGCGAAGCTCTTCTATCAGGCGACGCACGCCGGCTGCGGCCCTGCGCCGACGCCGCCCGCCAAGCCCACGCCGTGCGACCGTTCGTCGGATGACCTGGCCGGCCGCGGGACCGTGTCCGTCACGGCCGGGCCGCTGGTCGTCGGCAACGCGAGCGTCCTCGGCGAGATCGGCGATGTCGTGATCCTCGGCAACAGCGAGGACCACCTGTTCTACTTCGTCTGCCGCAGCGCAGTCGGCTTCATCGGGTAAAGAAACACCCCGCCGCAGGAAAAACCCCGCGGCGGGGAAATTTTTGTATAAAGAAAACCACCGGCCATGCCGGTGGTTCCAAAAAGCTTTAGCTATGCATAGAAAAAATGTCCTCCTTTGATAAAATGAAGATGGTCAGCCAACCAAGAACAAAAATCAAAGGAGGAATCAAGTCCAAATGAAACTTGATGTCAGTAGTTTAGCACACACGAAGTGGGAATGTAAATATCATATCGTATTTGCGCCGAAATACAGGAGACAGATCATATACGGAAAGATCAAACAGGATATCGGACAGATGCTCAGAAAGCTGTGCGAATATAAGGGTATCGAGATCCACGAAGCAGAAGCGTGCAAGGATCATATCCATATGCTCGTATCGATACCTCCGAAATACAGCGTATCGCAGATTATGGGATATCTCAAGGGAAAGAGCAGCTTAATGATCTATGAAAAGTATGCAAATCTCAAGTACAAGTATGGGAACCGGCATTTCTGGTGCCGGGGATATTATGTCAGCACAGTGGGACGAAATAGGCGCGCAATAGAGGAGTATATCAGAAATCAGCTCCAAGAAGATTACACAGACGACCAGCTCAGCATTAAGGAGTTCGTAGACCCGTTTACGGGTGAGCCGGTAAGAGGAGGCAAATAAGCAAAAGCCCCTTTAGGGGCAGCCCGGGAAAACTGCGCGGTTGGCAGACTTTTCGACGAGCCTATAGGCTCAGCCCGGGTCATGCCCCAAGGGGGCTAGTGCAAACCACCGGCACGGCCGGTGGTTATGATTTTTTTCGCTTCAACTGAGCAATCAGTTCCGGAAGGATAGCGGCGAGCAATAAGCAGAAACCGATGACCATGCATAAAGTACGCTCCGTCTTTGTTCCGATATACATCAGAATCAAAGCTACGATGCAGGCAAGTACAGACATGGCCTGCCGAAAAAGGGTTCGATCCATTTCGTCTCCTTTCAGATATCTACGCAAGCAGCTGTGTCAGGGCGCCAAGCAGCAGGCAGGAAATCAGCGTAAACGGCAGGACCTTTTTCAGGACATCATCCTCCTGCCCGATGATACCCGCGGCGGTCGTGCCAAGGATCAGCTTGCTCGGCGAAATGATACTGCCGAGGGAAGCGCCGGCCGTTTGTGCTGCAAGAATTATTGCGGTATCTTTGCCAAGAATGTCGGAAATCCCCTGTTGGAACTGGGAAAACAGAACGTTCGATGAAACATTGCTTCCGGTGACGAAGGTTCCCAGCATGCCGACAAACGGAGCCAGAATGCTATAAATCCCGCCTGCAATCGCCGCGGTTCCCTGTGCAAGCGCGAGGATCTGTCCGGAGCCGCTCATGATCCTGGCCATAACAACAAGGGTGATGATGCTGACCGACGCGGGGATCGCCTTATGCAGGAGTCCGTTTAGGATTTTCTGGGCACTGTCCCTACAATAGCAGCCCTTTCGACAGAAAAATACGTATCCGGTAACGGCAGCGACAAGAAGGAAGAAACCGGAATTTGTGAACGGCACGATCGGAGAAAAGTGCTCAACCGCTTCATCCACAAGCCCAAGCGCTGTGCGCGTCTGCCCAAAGGACAAGGATACGGAACAGCTTCCAAAGTACGTGTGAACCGGCGGGATCAACAGCACCGCCAGCGTCAGGACGGTCAACACATAATACGGCAAAAAGGCCTGGTGGAAGGTCAATTTGTGTGTTGTTGCACGTTGCTCCGGCTGTGGAGCAGACGTATCCATCATAGGGCTTGCTGCTAACGACCATGGCTCCCTGTATAGCTGTGTGCGCCCTAATACGAACACAGCGCACAGGGACAGACAGGACGGAAGGAAACAGCATAGAGCAGTATTGTATTGTGACAGGAGCACTTCTCCGCCGCCCTGTATGATCGAGACCAGCAAAACGGCGGGAAGACCTTTTTTGACTGCTGTAGCCCCACCGTAAATGAGGCAGATAAATATGCCGGTCAAAAGGTTGACGACAAACAGAAAGACAGCTGCCCAGAGCGCTGTGCGGGAAAGCACAGCAGCGTCGAGCGAAACTTGCTGCGCAAGCGCGTCCCAGGCAGCAGCAAGGGTACCGAAGGTGTTTCCCCACGCCTGCCCAAGCAGCGGGACGACAATTGCCCAAACTGGGCGAAGTCCCATTGCCATCAGCAGGGGTGCAATCACAGCGACCGGGACGCCAAAGCCAGTCACGCCCTGAAGGAAGCTGGCGAAAATCCAGCCTATTGCGAGGATCTGCAGCAGCCGGTTGGGAGAAACGTGTGCAATTGCGCTGCGAATCGCGTCGAAAGCGCCGGCCTGTGCAGTGACCTCATAGATCAGGATCGCGGGCCAGATCACGATCAAAATGCCCAGAGCACTCCAGATCCCCTTTGCGGCTTCTACGCTGATCAGCGGCAGCTCCGCACGATAAAAAAATACGCCAACTGCAACGCTCGCCAGCATGCTGACCGCAGCTGCGCCGCTTACGCCCCAATGGCAGCCAAGCATCAATAAGAACATCAGAGCAACCGGAACAGCTGCCATCAGACACATCATCGGTGTATAGTCAATCTGCATCATACGTTGTTATCACCATTTGTTTGTACCCATTTACTCAGCGGAGTTCAACGGAAAAGGCAGACTTGCGTCTGCCTTTTCTGCCTATTGATCGAATTTCAGGCTTTCTTTGCGGCTTTTTTCCAGAGCGGCTTTTCGTCCTTGTCCCACATACCGAAACCGGTAGCGGCGCAGATAAGGGAGAATACCGGGACGGCGTAGACGAGCCACGTGTACGGGATGTACTCCGTATTGCTGACGCCCAGCGTACTGGAAATGTACATTGCGGTAATGCCCCAGGGAACCAGCAGGCAGCCAAGCGTACCCGCATCCTCGAGCGAACGGGACAGGACTTTTCTGCTGACGCCAAGCTCATCATAGGTTTCTTCAAAGGTCTGCGCAGTTACAATGATCGTAACGGTCTGCACGCCAGCGGTAGCAAACGTGATGATATAGCCATAGAGAAGCGTGAACAGAACGAGCGTGAAACGGTTCTTAATGACCTTCAGCAGGCACTTCTGCGCGATCACGTCCATGATGCCGGAGGCATTGATAAACGCGCCCATCGTACTTGCAAGGATGTAAATGACAAGCAGCTCTGTCATGCTGGCGATACCGCCGCGATTGAGCATCTTGTCGACAAATGTGCCGGTGTCGATGCTGAAGCCATTGTAAGCGTAGTTCAGAAGGTCAATGAAGTTGACATGCTGGAAAACCAGCGCGAATACGATACTGACGAGAACGGACAGCCCCATGCCGAGCAGCGCCGGGAGCCGGAAAACGGAAACCAGCAGGACCAGAATAGCCGGGAGGATCAGCAAAATGGAAATATTGAAGTTGTCAGACAGCGTTGTGCAGATCATGTTTGCGCGCTCTGCATCGATCGAACCGCCACCATAAATGAAGCCGAAGATCGTGTACATGATGAGGCAGACGATGGAGGCAGGAATGGTCGTATAGCACATGGAGTTGACATGGTCATACAGACCGACCTTGCTGACGCCAGCTGCCAGGTTTGTTGTGTCAGAAAGGGGAGACATCTTATCGCCGAAATAGGAGCCGCTGCCGATCGCACCGACGACCAGAGGGAGCGGAAGACTCGTGGTAGAGGCAACGCCGACAAGAGCCAGACCCATTGTTGCAATCGCGCCGAACGACGTACCGGTAAAAATAGAGGTCAGGCAGCACAGTACGAACGTGAGCGGAAGCAGGATCGCCGGAGAGATCAGCTTTGTGCCATAGTACATCAGAGCCGGGACTGTACCTCCGGCCATCCAGATGCCGACCAGCATACCGACCATGATAACGATCAGGAACGTTACAGAGCAATCGGCCAGTGTCGAGATAATGGTCTTCTCGGTATCTTTCCAACTGACGCGGAGACTGAGCGCAACGATGCAGGCAAGCACAGCGCCAATAAATACAGTCAGTGCGGTGTTGACATTCAGGTTAATGAGGACGACGACAATTGCGATGATTGCCACAAAGCTGATAGCCGCAAAGGCCAGCGATGGCTTTTTCTGCGCGGAGGTTGTTTGCTTTTCTTGCGAAAATTAAATATGTAGGAATTATAGAATTATAATTAAATTCCATGATGCCGTCAATTCACAATGCATCACATTTTTTGTTCTATTTTTTGTATATATTCCACAATTTCTTCATCTTCTGTTTCCGGATTTGCTTGTGCTTCCCATCTGCTTGTGTTAAAATATTAAAAAAGCCGGTTTTTTGTGAATTGGCATTCAGAACCCGAAGGAGCAACTTATGAAGTTTATTGGACTTGACAGCGTAGATGAAGCGATCCTGAACCTCCTCATTCAAAATGCACGTGCGTCCTATACGGATATTGCAAAGGAGATCGGGCTTACCAGCGCAGCGGTTAAGAACCGTATTTTTGCGTTGGAGAGCAAGGGCATCATTGATGGTTACAGCGTGATCATCAATCCGCAGCGGATCGAAAATATGTCGTCTGTCTATTTGGATATCCAGGCGCAGCCATGTCATCTGGAAGCGATTATTGCGATGCTGGAGGCTGACGAGAATATCACACAGATATATCTGCTTTCCGGCTCGGGAAGACTCCATGTCCATGGGATCTTCCGCACCGGTGAAATGCTGGATTCCTTCCTTCGAAAAAAGCTATACCCGATGGAAGGACTGCTTGATGTGCGATGCGACATGATCTTTTCCCGTATCAAGGACACAAAGGTCATTCGTCTATAAAGAAAGACCTCTGGGCACCATGTTCTGGTGCCCAGAGGCTTTTTTACTTCGCTTATTCTACCGTGACGCCTCGCTTGGCGAATTCTTCGACCATGAGGTCGAGGTCGGGTTTGATGTTGATGGGCTCGCCGGCGGACTTGATGGCGTTGGCCACGTCCTTCAGGCCGTTGCCGGTCACGACGGAGACGACCGTCGCGCCTTTTTCGATGAGACCAAGCTCGCAGGCCTTCTTGACGGCAGCTGTGCCGGTGACGCCGGCGGGCTCGCCGAAGACGCCGCAGGTGCGGCCAAGCAGCTTCTGCGCGGCCAAGATCTCCTCGTCGGTGACGTTGATGGCAAGGCCGTTGGACTCGCGGATGGCCATGAGGGCCTTATCGGCGTTGCGCGGCACGCCGACGGAGATGGAGTCGGCGATGGTGTTCTCCTCCATCGGCTCCCAGGGCTTGTTCTCCTGGATGGCGCGGTTGATGGGGTAGCAGCCGGTGGACTGGGCGGAGATGAGCCGCGGCAGCTTGTCGATGAAGCCGATGGCGTACAGGTCCTTCAGGCCCTTCCACACGCCCGCGATCGTGCAGCCGTCGCCGACGGAGATGGCCAGATAATCGGGCATTTCCCAGTTCAGCTGCTCGGCGATCTCGAGCGAGACGGTCTTCTTGCCCTCGGAGAGGTACGGGTTGATGGCCGCGTTGCGGTTATACCAGCCCCACTTTTCGATGGCCTCGGCAGACATCTTGAAGGTCTCTTCGTAGTTGCCCTTGACGGAGATGACGTTCGCGCCGAAGATCATCAGCTGCGCGACCTTGCCCTTCGGGGCGCGCTCGGGGACGAAGATGTAGGTCTTGAAGCCCGCGGCAGCGGCGTTGCCGGCCAGGGAGGACGCGGCGTTGCCCGTGGACGAGCAGGCGATGATCTTCGCGCCCGCCTCATGCGCCTTGGCGACGGCCATGGCGGAGGCGCGGTCTTTCAGGGAAGCGGTGGGGTTGATGCCGTCGTCCTTGACCCACAGACGGCCAAGACCCAGCTGCTCGGCGAGCTTCGGCTCCTCGTACAGCGGGCTCCAGCCCACGCGCAGCGGCGTGTCGGGCGTGGTCTCCTCGACGGGCAGCAGCTCGCGGTAGCGCCACATGGTGGGGTTCACGCGGTTTTTGAGCGTCTCCTTGGTGAGATGTGCCTTGATGTAGTCGTAATCGTAAACGATATCCAGAATACCGCCGCAGGAGCAGTTGGTCAGGTTCGGCACCGCCTCATATTCCTTGCCGCAGCGCACGCAGCGCGCACATTTGACGTTTTTCAGCATAATTTTCTCCTATTTTCAAAAAGATGCGGGGATGGGGCGAACCCCACCCCCGCAGATGTTGGTTGGATGATATGGATCAAAGCGCCTTGAGCAGGCCGACTTCGTCGTTGAAGGCGTTGATGAGCTCGTCGAGCTCCTTGGCCTGGGCGTGAACGGCGTCCCAGGTGTTCTTGGTGTCGTACCACTGGGCGTTCAGGTCTTCGACGGTCATGCCCTGCTGCTCGACCCAGGTGTAATACTTCAGGTTATGGACGCGCTTGCGCTCCGGATACGTCAGCTCCATCATGTTGTCGGTCTTGAGGTTCAGGATGTGCAGGTTGTGGTCCAGCTCGGCAGCCTGTGCGGAGTAGGCACCGTACATCTCGTTGAGCTCCTCAACACGGGACTTGTACATGACAGCGGAGTCGGTCAGGACGGTGACGACAACGTCGTCCTCGGTCAGCTCGTAGAACTTGGCCATCTTGATGCAGCACAGCACGTTCGCGATGCCGGAGATGCCCATCCACGTGAACTTCTCGATCTGCTCGTCAGACAGGCCAAGGGACTTCAGGTAATCCTGGCCTTCCTTGCAGTTGAACAGGCGGAGCAGTCTCTGGGAGTCTTCATCGTCGATGTCGATGACCATGTCGGTGTTCTTGACATTGTGGACCCAGGGGATGTGCTTGTCGCCGATGCCTTCGATGCGGTGGCCGCCGAAGCCGTTATCCAGGATGGTCGGGCACTGCAGCGCTTCGCCGACAGCCAGCTTGAGGCCCGGATAGCGCTCCTTGAGCAGGTCGCCAGCGGACATCGTGCCGGCGGAACCGGAGGTGAAGCAGGCGCCGGCGAGTCTCTGGCCGGGCTTCTTGACGTTCTCAAACAGATCGCTCAGAGCGTAGCCGGTGACATTGTAGTGCCACAGGGGGTTGCCCATCTCGGCGAACTGGTTGAAGATCATCATGCTGGGATCCTGCTTGAGCTCCCAGGTCTTGTCGAAGATCTCCTTGACGTTGGACTCGCAGCCGGGGGTGGCGATGATCTGACCGGCGATGGACTTCAGCCAGTCGAACCGCTCCTTGGACATATCCTGGGGCAGGATGGCCACGGACTCGCAGGCCAGCAGCTTGGAGTTGAAGGCGCCGCCGCGGCAGTAGTTGCCGGTGGAGGGCCATACAGCGTGATGATAGGTCGCGTCGAACTGGCCGGTCACGAGGCGCGGGGCCAGGCAGCCGAAGGAAGCGCCGACCTTGTGGCAGCCGGTCGGGAACCACTTGCCGGACATGGCAAGGATGCGGCACGGAACGCCGGAAACGGAGGACGGGATCTCGACGTAGTTCGGGGTCTTCTGGTACAGGCCGCCGGACTCCTTGGCTTCGTTGTGCCAGCTGATACGGAACAGGTTGACCGGGTCAACGTCCCACAGGCCGGTGTGCGTCAGCTTTTCCTTGATCTTCTCCGGGATCAGGTCCGGGTTCTGCATCTGCGCGATGGTCGGGATGATGATGTTGTTTTCCTTGGCCTTCTGGATGTTATGCGCCAGGCCTTCCTTGTGGATGGTGAGATCGATCTTGCTCATAGTTCGTTTGTTCCTCCTGTTTTACTGTTATCTAGGTATGAATAGAGAGTGTACTTGGATATGCCGAAATGCTTCGCTATTTTATCGCCGGATTTGGTAATCAGAAGAGCGCCGGAATTACTGAGATAGCGGATGGCCTTGACCTTGTCGTCTTTGGTCATCAGCGCGACCGGTTTTCCAACCAGTTCGTCCGCCTGCCGGATGAGGTCGTCGAGCAGATCGGCCACGTTGAGCGTGATGCGCTCGGGCTCGCGGCTCGCATGCTGATCGGCTGAGATGAAGTCATGCAGGGAGTTTTCAAACAGCTGCATCATGGAAATGTCATAGTTGATCCCCAGGATCCCCGAGACCTTTCCGGACTCGTCACGGATATACACAGAGGAGGATTTCAGGATCTTTCCGTCCTTTGTGCGCGTCAGATACGCAAGCTGATCCTTTGCGCTGTCATCCTCGTGCCCCAGCTGCTCCAGCACCACATGGGAGGGCCCGTCGCCCACCTTGCGGCCGGTCACATGCCCGTTTTCGATCGCGACGATCGAGGAATAGGCGCTTTTGCCGGAAAGCTCGTGGATCACCACTTCGCAGTTGCTGCCGAATTGTGCTGCGATCGCCTTTGCGATCTGCTCCAGCAGGTCCAGTAATTTCGCGTCCAATCTGCTATCACCTCCAGATGTTATCACCGAGTAGAGTCTGATACTAAAACCATCATACCAGTATCAGAAGCAGATTGCAAGGAATTTTCAAAAATATTTTTAGGCTAACAAAAAATTTGTCGCGCGTCAGGCCAAGCACACGGGGAGCGCCTTGCAGCGCTCCCCGGACATGCGCGGAGATCAGTCCTTGCCGATGTAGGGCAGCGGCTCGGAAATGGGTCTGGTCTTGAGGATGTATTTGTCGTTGTAGTCGTGGTAAATTTTCATGAACACACCGGAAAGCGCGATCAGAGCGATCGCATTCGGAACGCACCACAGACCAGAGGCAATATCGACAACAGTCCAGACCAGATCCGGCGTGTTGCCAAGCGCAATGAAGCCGGGAACCAGCCAGAGCACACGGATAAGAACCTTGAAGATCTTGGAGGTCTCCATCTTCGGGAAGATGTAGAAGAATGCGGATTCGTAGTTGATCTCCCAGCCGACCATCGTGGAGAAGGCGAACAGGGCCAGCGGAATGGTGACCAGCAGATTGCCGATCGTGGTGCCGTAGGTCGTATCAAAGGCCGACATGGTAAGAGCTTCTGCCTTGACACCGGAGGCCCAGATGTCGCTGCCGGAGCACATGATGGCAAGGGAGGTCATGGTGCAGACGATAATGGTGTCGACAAAGACCTCGAACGAGCCGTACATGCCTTCCTTGAACGGATGGTCGGTGATGGCAGTTGCGTGGGTGATGGGGGAGGAGCCGCAGCCGGCCTCGTTGGAGAATGTGCCGCGGGCCGCGCCCTGACGCAGAGCCAGCGCAAGCGTCGAACCGGCCAGACCGCCGATGGCGGGCATCGGAGCGAACGCATATTTGAAGATCGCGGCGAAGGCCTGCGGGACGAAGCGGATGTTGACGATGATGACGCCGAGTGCGCCGACAACATAGATCAGGCACATGGCCGGGGTGATCTTTTCGCAGAACTTGCCGATGCCCTTGACGCCGCCGATCAGGACGATGCCGCAGATGGCAGCGGCGGCGACTGTCACGACCCAGGCGGGAATATGGAAGGTGCGCTCCAGCGCAGTAGACATGGTATAGGGCTGCGCAAAGGCTGCAGTGCCGAGACCGCCGAGGATGATGGTAACGGCGAAGAAGATCGCCAGCGGCTTCCACTTCTTACCCATGCCGCGCTCGATGTAGTACATCGGGCCGCCGTAGTAGACGCCGTCTTTACCCTGGATGCGGTAGTACTGGCCGAGGGTGACCTCGACGCACTTGGTCATCATGCCGAGCAGGGCGATGACCCACATCCAGAACACAGCGCCCGGGCCGCCGATGACCATTGCCGTCGCGACGCCCGCAATATTTGCGGTGCCGACACAGCCGGCCAGCGCGGAGCAGACGGCCTGCAGCGGAGTGAGCGTGCCCTTGTTACCGGAAGCACCGCCGCCCTTTTTGAACATTTCACCGGCAGTGTTTTTCAGAATATATCCCATTTTGCGGATCTGGAAGAACTTTGTGCGGATGCCGTACAGCAGACCGACAATGCCCAGAAGGATCAGTACGGGTGCGCCCCAGAGGATATTGCTAAATCCAGTTAAAAACTCAGCCATATTTGTCTCTCCTTTTTCTGTTTCCTGTTCTTTTTTGCGTTTCTCTTTCTATTGCCAGCCCGGGCGAAGCATCTTATTTGGTCAGCTGCGCGAGGATGCATTCAAAGCCCTTGCAGGCCTTGGTCAGCTGATCGATCTCGATGTATTCGTCGCGGACGTGTGCAAGACTTTCGAGCGACGGGCCGTAGCCGATGCAGGGGATGCCCGCTTCGCCGCAGAAGCTGCTGCCGTTGGTGCAGAATGCGAAATGGGAGAGCTTGGCCTCGATGCCGGCGTCTTTCAGACCCTTCATCGCGCCCTGGACGAGCTCGCTGTCCTCGTCCACGACCCAGGCCGGGAAATAGCGCTTGGCACGGATCGTCTCGCCGGTCCAGCACTTCTCCTCGCCCTCGGCCAGATAGCAGCGGGCCTTGAGGCCGGGATGCTTTTCCTGCGCGCGGGCGATGGCTTCGTTGACCTGGCCGAGGATGACGCCCTCGTCCTCGCCGACGAGCGTGCGGCGGTCAAAGGTCGCGCGGCACAGCGACGGAACGACGGATGCGCCGGGATACGGCTTGGAAATGATGTCGGTGAGCTCCAGAATGCCCTTGCCGAGCAGCGGATGCTCGTTCGGGACGATCTTGCGGATCTCCTCAATGACAGCCATCATTTCATAGACGGCGTTGACGCCCTTCTCGGGGTTGGAGGAGTGGCAGCTGACGCCCTCGGTCTCGACGACGACCTCTGCCCGGCCGCGCTGGCCGCGCTTGACCGTGGTGGTCGTGGCCTCGCCAATGATGACGAAATCGGGCTTTGCCAGCCGCGTGATCTCGCGGGAGGAGACGCCCTCGAAGCATTCCTCATGGACGGTGCAGGAGACGCAGATCTTGCCGGCGAAGTCCTTGCCGGTCTTTTCCGCGTAGCGGGCGGCTGCCGTGATCATGGCGCAGTCGCTGCCCTTCATGTCGGAGGTGCCGCGGCCGTAGATCCTGCCGTCGACGATCTCGCCGCCGAACGGGTCGTGCTTCCACTGCGGCGCGTCGATCACGTCGACGGTGTCGATGTGGCCGTCCATCAGGATCGTCTTGCCGGGGCGTTTGCCGTTGATGGTGCCGAGCACGCTGCCGTATTTGTCGATGATGACCTCATCAAAGCCGTACTCTTCCATCTTGCGCTTCATGAATTCCGCGACGCCCTTCTCCTGGCCGGAATAGCTGGGGATCCGGACGGCCTCCTGGCAAAATTCGATCAGCTGTTCGTTGGTGTACATGCTGCATCCATCCTTTCTTCCGATATATTCATGCGTGTCAATCAGCGATGTGCAATGTGCGATATATTGCATAATGCAAGCATAGAACAGCCGCGTTTTTTTGTCAAGATACGACCGCGCCCGCGGCTGCGAATTCTATGTTTTACAAAAAAATCAAGCCTGAAATTTGGTGAAAAACACAGAGCGCCGAAGCGTTTTTTCGCTTCGGCGCTCTACATATTTAAGATTCCGTTTCGTCCGGGCCGGAGGCCTTGGCCTGCCGCAGGCTTTCCATCGTATCCTTGAGACTGCCGTTCATCGACGTGAGCCAGTGCTCGCGCATAAGCGTCTTGGCCCGCTGCGCGTCCCTTTCCCGCAGGGCGTCCAGGATCCCCCGGTGCTGGGAGGCGGAGATGCGCCGCATGGTCGGCAGGTGGAAGAAATGATAGCGGATGCGCTGGATATGCAGGACCAGCATGTGCGAGATCTCCGCGATGTATTCGTTGTCCGCCGCGTCGATGATCAGCTCGTGGAAGCGGGTGTCGTGGGTGATGATCGCGGCGGTGTCGCCCTTGATGTTGGCCTCGGCAGAGGCCTGCAGCTCCTGCTCCAGCTCCTCGAGCATGGCGTCGGTCAGATTCCGGCAGGCGAGCTCCGCGGCCAGCGCGTCGATCTCCGCCAGCGGCCGGTAGCATTTTTCGAAGTCCTCCACATCGAGATCCGCGACCACGGTCGTGCGGCCGGGGATCACGCAGACCAGCTTCTGGTTCTGCAGCAGCTGGAGCGCCTCCCGCACGGGCGTGCGGCTGACGTTGAAGTAGGAGGCCAGCTCCGAATCCAGGATCTTCTCGCCGGGCTTCATGACGCCGGTGATGATCCAGTCGCAGACCGTCTGATAAACAACACTTTTTGCCGACTGGCGCTGCAGCGCCTGCGGGCGTTCCGGGATGGGCATGCCTCCGCCTCCTGTCAATTCTTATTTTTAATGTGAAAACTAATTTATTTTATCACACTCCGGCTGCGTTTGCAAGGAAAAAAGCCGTCGGATCCGCCGCAGGAAGGGGAGAAACCTTTAAGACCATAAAAAATTTTAGGTTATCAAAAATTTTGTTTGACATCTGCCTCTCATGTGGTATAGTGGTATCAGAAGCGGTCTGCACGGCAGACGCAAAAGTTAAAGAAAGAATTTAAATTGGGAGGTACCCTGCGTTTATGAACTATGATGCAATCAAGAAGGCAGCGGAAGGCTACAAGGCTGATATGGTGAAGTTCCTCCGCGACATGATCGCAATTCCGTCGGAATCCTGCGAGGAAGAGGGCGTTGTGAAGCGCATTGCCGCCGAGATGGAAAAGCTGGGCTATGATAAGGTCGAATTCGACAAGCTCGGCAACGTCATCGGCTGGATGGGCACGGGCGACAAGATCATCGCCATCGACTCCCACATCGATACCGTCGGCATCGGCAACCGGGAAAACTGGACCGCCGATCCCTACGAAGGCTATGAGACGGACGATATCATCTACGGCCGCGGCGGCTCTGACCAGGAAGGCGGCATGGCTTCCGCAACTTACGGCGCCAAGATCATGAAGGATCTCGGCCTCATCCCCGATGGCTACAAGATCATGGTCGTCGGCTCCGTCCAGGAAGAAGACTGCGACGGCATGTGCTGGCAGTCCATCGTCAATGAATACTTTGGCGGCCCGGAAGACGCCAGAAACAAGATCGAGTTCGTCATCTCCACCGAGCCGACCGACGGCGGCATCTATCGCGGCCATCGCGGCCGTATGGAGATCCGCGTCGACATGCACGGTGTTTCCTGCCACGGCTCCGCGCCGGAGCGCGGCGACAACGCGATCCACAAGATGGCGGAGGTCATCCTGAACGTCCGCGATCTCAACGAGAACGACGCCGGCGACGACAAGGAGATCAAGGGCCTTGTCAAGATGCTCGACCCGAAGTACAACCCCGAGCACTACGAAGACGCCCGCTTCCTCGGCCGCGGCACCTGCACCACCAGCCAGATCTTCTATACCTCCCCGTCCCGCTGCGCAGTTGCCGACTCCTGCTCCATCTCCATCGACCGCCGCATGACGGCCGGCGAGACCTATCAGTCCTGCCTGAAGGAGATCGAGGATCTGCCCGCCTGCAAGAAGTACGCCAAGGACGTCAAGGTCTCCATGTACATGTATGACCGTCCCGCGTGGACCGGCCACGTCTACGAGACCGAGTGCTTCTTCCCGACCTGGATCAACAAGGCTTCCGCTCCGCACGTCCAGGCACTGGTCGACGCGCACCACGCGCTGTGGGGCGACACCAGACTGTGGGCTGACGAGACTGCCAGAGAAAAGCGCGAAGGCCGCCCGCTGACCGACAAGTGGACCTTCTCCACCAACGGCGTTTCCATCCAGGGCCGTTACGGCATCCCGTGCGTCGGCTTCGGCCCCGGCGCCGAGTCTCAGGCTCACGCGCCCAACGAGATCACCTGGAAGCAGGACCTCGTCGTCTGCGCTGCGCTGTACGCCGCTGTTCCCATGCTCTACAAGCCTGAGAACAAGGATGGCTCCGCCACCTCCTTCCGTCAGGAACTCACCGGCAACGACATCAAGTAAGCTTTGCGGCATGGCAGGCATGCGCCCCCACGCGGGCCCATGCCTCCCGCTGCGTTTAAAATGTTTGAAAAAAATAAGGAGAAAGAACATGAGCAAAACTGTTGAACTGGCAAGACATCTTGAGAAACTCCACATCAACAACATGTATAAGACCGACTTCTACTGGACCTGGGACAAGACTGACGACGAGATCGACGCTGTCTTTACCGTAGCCGACGCCCTGCGCGATCTGCGCGAGCGCAACAAGTCCACGAAGATCTTCAACTCCGGTCTCGGCATCTCCCTGTTCCGCGACAACTCCACCCGTACCCGCTTCTCCTTCGCTTCCGCCTGCAACTTCCTCGGCCTCGAGGAGCAGGTCCTCGATGAGAAGAAGTCCCAGATCGCCCACGGCGAGACCGTCCGTGAGACTGCCAACATGGTCTCCTTCATGGCTGACGTCATCGGCATCCGCGACGACATGTACATCCACCAGGGCCACGAGTATCAGAAGACCTTCATGGACGCTCTGGAAGAGGGCTACCGTGACGGCATTCTCGAGCAGCGCCCGACGCTGGTCAACCTGCAGTGCGACGTCGACCATCCGACGCAGTGCATGGCCGACATGCTGCACGTCATCCACTACTTCGGCGGCGTGGAGAACCTGAAGGGCAAGAAGGTCGCCATGACCTGGGCTTACTCCCCCAGCTACGGCAAGCCGCTGTCCGTCCCGCAGGGCGTCATCGGCCTGTTCACCCGCTTCGGCATGGACGTCACCCTGGCCCATCCGGAAGGATACGACGTCTTCCCCGAGGTCGAAGAGATCGCCCGTCAGAACTGCGAGAAGTACGGCTCCAAGTTCCACAAGACCAACTCCATGGCTGAGGCCTTCAAGGACGCCGATATCGTCTATCCGAAGTCCTGGGCTCCGTTCAAGGCAATGGAAAAGCGCTCCGAGCTGTACGTGAAGGGCGACCAGAAGGGCATCGACGAGCTCGAGAAGGAACTGCTGGCGCAGAACGCCGAGCACAAGGACTGGACCTGCTCCGAAGAGATGATGAAGCTGACAAAGGACGGCAAGGCTCTGTACCTGCACTGCCTGCCCGCCGACATCTCCGGCCTCAGCTGCCCCGAAGGCGAAGTCGACAACTCCGTGTTCGACCGCTATCTCGTGCCTCTGTACAAGCAGGCTTCCTACAAGCCGTACATCATTGCCGCTATGATCTTCCTGGCGCAGGTCAAGGATCCGGTCAAGGCCCTGATGGAGCTCGACGCCGCTGACAACAAGCGCAAGATGTTCTAAGCTTAAAAACCGGAAAAATCAAACACAAACACCATATGGCAGGAGCGCGGCTCCTGCCATATGCAGTTCAAAGAGGAATTTGGAAATGGGAAAAAGAATCGTCATCGCCCTGGGCGGCAATGCGCTGGGCAAGAATCTCGAAGAGCAGATGCACGCCGTCAAGACGACGGCCAGCGCCATCGCAGACCTGATCGAGGACGGCCATGAGGTCGTCATCGCCCACGGCAACGGCCCGCAGGTCGGCATGATCCAGAACGCGTTCGCGGCCTACCACAAGCAGCAGGCCAAGAGCGACATCATGCCGCTTTCCATGTGCGTGGCCATGAGCCAGGGCTACATCGGCTACGATCTGCAGAACATGATCGGCGAAGAGCTCGACCGCCGCGGTCTCGGCATCCACTGCGCGACCGTCCTGACGCAGGTCGCCGTCGATCCGGCTGACCCCGCGTTCCAGCACCCGACCAAGCCCATCGGCGCCTTCATGACCGAGGAAGAGGCCAAGAAGCTTGCCGCCGAGAAGGGCATCGACGTCGCCGAAGACGCCGGCCGCGGCTGGCGTCAGGTCGTTGCGAGCCCGCGTCCCAAGGAGATCGTGGAGATCGCGACCGTCAAGGCGCTCATGAACGCCAAGCACGCCGTCATCGCTGCCGGCGGCGGCGGCATCCCGGTCGTCTGGGAAGACAAGTATCATCTCAAGGGCGTGCCCGCCGTCATCGACAAGGACTTCGCCTCCGAGTGCATGGCCGAGCAGCTCGACGCCGACATGCTCATCATCCTGACCGCCGTTGAGAAGGTCGCCATCAACTTCGGCAAGCCCGACCAGAAGAACCTGGACGAGCTGACCCCGGACGAGGCCCGCAAGTACATGGCCGAGGGCCAGTTCGCGCCCGGCTCCATGCTGCCGAAGGTCGAGGCCGCTGTGAAGTTCGCCGAGTCCAAGCCCGGCCGCACCTCCCTCATCACCCTGCTGGAGAAGGCCAAGGACGGCATCGAGGGCAAGACCGGCACTGCCATCCACCTGTAAGATCCCTAAAAACCAAGGAGCGCCGCAGCTGCGGCGCTCCTTTTTCACGTCTGCATGGCCGCAGCGTAAAAAGTTTACAGCCCGGAAACAATTTTTTGCCCGATTGCACTTTTCTGTTGTGTTCAGGTGTGATACAATGTATTCGGAATTTTATGCCGTCATTCCGACGCTACAGATAAAGGAAGATCACTATGGAATTACTTGCTCCCGCCGGTTCGATGGAGGCGCTGCGCGCCGCCGTCTGCAACGGCGCTGACGCTGTATATCTGGGCGCGGGGACCTTCAACGCCCGCATGAATGCCCGCAATTTTTCCGCCGCCGACCTGCAGGAGGCCATCGTCTACTGCCATGTGCGCGGCGTCAAGGTTCATCTGACGCTCAATACGCTCGTGCTCGACCGCGAGATGCAGCGCGCGGCGGATCTGATCCGCATGGCGGCGGCCTTCGGCGTCGACGCGTTCATCGTGCAGGACCTGGGCGTGGTGTCGCTGTGCAAAGAGATCGCGCCCGACGTGCCGGTGCACGCGTCCACGCAGATGAGCATCCACTCGCTCGAGGGCGTTCTGGAGGCGGCGGCCCTCGGCTGCAGCCGGGTGGTCCTCTCGCGGGAGCTTCCGGCGTCGGAGATCGCGTATATCTGCAAAAAAAGCCCGGTCGAGATCGAGGTTTTCGTCCATGGCGCGCTGTGCATGTGCTATTCCGGGCAGTGTTATCTCTCGTCCGTCATCGGCCGGCGCTCCGGCAACCGCGGCCAGTGCGCCCAGCCCTGCCGCCTGCCCTACGGCTACGGCCGGTTTGAATCGACCCGCTACCCCCTGAGCCTCAAGGACAACTGTCTCGTCGGCGAACTGGACGAGCTGCGCCGCATGGGCGTGGCCTCGCTCAAAATTGAAGGCCGCATGAAGCGGCCGGAGTACGTCGCCATCGTCACCCGGGCCTACCGCACAGTCTTGAACGGCGGGCAGCTGACGCAGGGCGATCTGCAGGAGCTTGAATCCGCCTTCTCCCGGCAGGGCTTTACCGACGGGTATTTCCAGGGCCGGACCGGCGCGGACATGTTCGGCCGCCGGCAGGAGGGCGAGGATACCTCGTCCCTCTTCACCTCCGCCCGCGCGACCTATGAGCAGGGCGAGGCCCAGCGCATCGGCGTGAAATTTTATGCGATCCTCCAGTCCGGCCGCCCGGCGCAGCTCGCCGTGGAGGACCCGGACGGCAACGTCTGCAAGACCACCGGCCCCGTGCCGGAGCCAGCGGTCTACCGCTCGCTCACGCAGCAGGATCTCGAGCAGCAGCTCAAAAAGACCGGCGGCACGCCGTACGTCTGTACCGGCGTGCGGACGGTGCTGGGCCCCGATCTGATGCTCCCGGCCTCGGCCATCAACGCCATGCGCCGCGACGTCATCGCGGAGCTGACGGCCCGGCGCGGCCGCGTCGCCATGCCGCGGCTGAACGCCTACAATGAGCCGCCGCGCTACGACGGCATTTCCGGCGAGCCGCAGCTGACCATCGCGGTCCGCACCGCCGAGCAGATCACCTCCCGGATGCTCTCGATGAAGCCGACGGTTTTGTATGTGCCCCTGTCGGAACTGGCGGCGAATCCCGATCTCGTGCAGCGTGTCGGCGTCGACACGCAGCTCGCGGCCATTCTGCCGCGCGTGATCTGGAGCTGTGAGCTCGTGCCGCTCGTGCGGCAGCTGCACACGGTCTACGAGATGGGCGTGCGGCAGGTGCTCGCGGGCAATCTCGGCCAGCTGCATATCGCGCGCGCGGCGGGCTTCGCCGTCCGCGGCGATTTTGGCCTCAATATCATCAATTCCCGCGCCATGCGCTACCTGCGTGAGCAGGGGCTCGACTCGCAGCTTTTGTCGTTCGAGCTGACGCTGCCGCAGATCCGCGATATCTCCAAGGCCGTCCCGGCCGAGGTGCTGATCTACGGCCGGCTGCCGCTGATGCTGATGGAAAACTGCGTCATCAAAAACCGCACCGGCACCTGCACCTGCCAGACCGGCACGGTCCGCCTCGTCGACCGCGTAGGAGAGGAATTCCCCGTTGTCAAGGACCCCGGCACGTGCCGCAATGTCCTGCTGAACGGCAAAAAGCTGTATCTGCTCGACAAGAAGGACGTGTTCCGCGGCATGGGCCTCTGGGCGCTGCGGCTGCAGTTCACGACGGAAAATCCCGGCGAGATCGATAAAATTCTCATGGACTATCAGGGCCGCGCGGCGTTTGACGCTGGCAGCTATACGCGCGGGCTCTACTCGCGCGGCGTGGAATAAACCAAAGGCAGCCCGCACAAACGTGTCTGCGCGCTTCGGCGGATCTTTTCCGCCAATCCTGCGGTTTGAAAAGCTTGAA
>ERZ506931.60-NODE-60-length-49624-cov-5.738647_pt1 | contig 49624 bp, 43 predicted proteins | sample MGYA00512902_ERZ506931 | MGnify/ENA metagenome assembly ERZ506931 | reverse complement strand
TATTGAATCAATTGTTGGTCAACGATCAGTTTAAGGATCGTATCGAAAAGTACATACAATACTGAATCTTGAAATGATATTTATTCTAATTTCCTTGTTTACAATGAGCCTCCGCCCCTAAGAACCCATGAAAAAGGCCAGTCAAAAAAATCGATTTTTAGCTGGCCGTTTTAAAGCATATCTCAGGATCGCTCATTATAAACAAGTTTTCTCGGCATAAAACATCATTTCAAAATACGATTGAGAACCTATCAAAATTGATTATAAAATATCATCTACACACTTTTCTTGACAAACCCGTTCACACATTCGTGAAGGCTCTTTTTTTATTTTGCCTTGTATGATATACTTGTGCAAAAAGATGGGATTTGTATGAAAAATAAGCAAAAAGTTCAAAAATTGAATAAACGAAACTTCGTTTTTTTTAGTTTACTTATATTATTGATATTTGTAGGCTTTTTTGTTGTCCGCAACAACAATTCAGTCTCTAGTCAAGGTCAAACGTATATTAAAAACCTGGAGTCAGCAGATGTATCTTCCGTAAAGAAGAAAGTTCAAAAAAAGCGTAAAAAAGAGCGTAAGGAAGCCATTGAATCTGGCAAAGTCGATTATACTTCTGTGTTTGATGACTATGTCGTTTTAGGCGATTCGCGTGCTGTTGGTTTTGAAAGCTATGGCGTTTTGGATTCAAGTCGTGTATTAGCGGATGTTGGTACCAATGTGCAAAATGTGGACTCGCATTTAGAGGAAATAAAAGCTTTAAAACCAAGTATGGTTATTTTATCTTTTGGTTTGAATGATATGGAAGGCGACTTAGATTCTCTAAAGGGTGGCTATGGTGCGGTTTATGCAAAAGAAATTAAGAAAGTGCTAAAAATCGTTCCGGATGCAAAGATTTATGTGCTTTCTATCTTACCAGTTACAAGTTCCGCTATTTCTAATTCCCCTCCACTAAGTAATATTTCACACTATAATAAAGCGCTGAATAAGATGTGTAAGAAGTATCATTGGGTTTATGTAGATGGTTCAAATCTTATTGATGATGATTCAATCTATGAAGGGGATGGTATCCACTTTAAAGGTAGCTTTTATGATACTTGGACGAAGTATATTGCGCAATCTATCATGGATAATGAAGATTAACGAATCAATTTTTCAAGTGAAGTAGATTCAATTTGCACTTCATTTTGTGCATTGAATCTACTTTTTTTGTGCGTTTTATGCTACTATTCGTTTCAGATAAAGGGATAATTATGATTAAGAAGAAAAATACTAGTATAGGATACTTCTTAGGATTCGTATTGTTTCGGTATGAGTCTTTTTGTCTTTTAAGAGTGAGCTCATCCAGGTATTTAAAATAAAAGGTAGCTTACAGTATTGCGTTTATGACGGAGGATCCGCAATGAAAAAAGGTTTAATATTTCAAGGAATTATTTTCCTTTGCATCTTGATATTTATTGGACAATTTTTTTACAGTCCAAAAGATAGTTCCGCACCATTTAATACAGTCGTATCATCTTCCATTTCCATATTGAAGAAAGAAAATTATATTCAAGAAGACAATCGGAATATGCGTCGTTTCTTATCTATTGATCCAACGGTGTATCAATCTATTTCGTATTATAAAAATAAAGATGATATGGAAGCTAGTGAACTTGTGGTTGTTCAATTTAAAGATCATGGACAAGCTCAAGCTTTTAGTGATGCGATGGAAAAGCGTATGCAGAATCAAGAAAATACGTATGGTGGATACTTACCGAAACAAGCAGATTTAGTAAAAAAAGGGGTTGTATATACCCAGGCAAATTATGGTTTATATGTCGTAAACAAAGATGCAGATCAAATTCTTACGAATTTTAAAGATGCCTTAAAGAAAGGAGATTCAAAATGACATTTTCTAGTTTGATTTTCCTTTTTGGTTTCTTACCAATTATTCTCGTTTTATATCATGTGATTCCTACTGGATTCATGAAAAATATCTTATTGATTCTGGCAAGCTTTCTTTTTTACGCTTGGGATTCCCCCATTTATCTTGTTCTTTTAGTGCTTTCGATATTATGGAATTACAGTGCCGGAATCAACCTTTCTAAGGTAAGTGATAAAAAGAAACGTAAGCGGCTTTTCTGGCTTTCGGTTGCGGTGAATTTACTTATTTTGGCTTTCTTTAAATATGCGAATTTTATTGTAAGCATTTTAAATAGTTTTTCTTTATCACTTCAACCATTTAGTTTTCACTTACCAATTGGTTTATCTTTCTTTACTTTTAGTGCGATTTCTTATTTGGCCGATGTATATATGGAAAAGGTTCCGGTACAGAAGAATTTAATGAAATTAGCTTTATATATTTCATTCTTTGGCAAAGTGAATATGGGACCTATTGTTCAATATAATCAAATGGAAGATCAGCTCCAAAAACGTGATTGTACCTTTGAAGATTTTAATGAGGGAATCTTCTTATTTTTCAAAGGCTTATTTAAAAAGGTTCTCTTAGCGGACCGTTTGGCTTTGCTCTTTGCCGGACTGCAGCACAATGGTACGGTTCTTGGTACTTGGTTATTTGCGATTAGCTATATGTTACAAATCTATTTTGATTTCTCTGGTTATAGTGACATGGCCATTGGATTATCCCGATTATTTGGTTTCCACTTTAAACCAAACTTTAACCATCCATATTGTGCAATCAGTGTACAAGATTTCTGGAGAAGATGGCATATATCCTTGTCTCAATGGTTTAGAGATTACATTTATATTCCACTTGGTGGAAATCGAGTTTCTACCAAGTTATATATTCGGAATATCTTTGTGGTTTGGTTCTTAACGGGTTTATGGCATGGAGCTAACTGGACCTTTATTGTATGGGGTGTATATTATGGCTGTTTCCTTTTGTTGGAAAAATTTGTCTTAAATAAAGTTTTTGAAAAATGTCCAACTTGGATTCGCAGAGTGTATACATTATTGGTTGTATTGATTGCCTGGGTTTTCTTTATGAGCCCATCCATAAGCAAAGCTTTACAAACCATTGCATGTATGTTTGGTGTGGGTGCCAAAGGGTTAATCAATACAGAAGTTTTCTTCTATCTAAAGAACTACTTCTTATGTATTGTCTTTGCGTGCATCCTCAGTGGAAATACGTATAAATACTTCCAAAGAGCCAACTTTGTATGCTTTAAAAACAAGGCGCATCTTGTGATGAGTATTGTATATATTGTTTTATTCTTTATCAGTGTTTCATTTATTGTTTCAAGTACATTTCAAACGTTCTTATATTTTGCGTTCTAGAAAGGAGCACCTATGCATAAACAAATCGAAAAAGCTAAAAAAATCCTATGCCGCTTCTTTCTTATCGTGGTTGTAGTTGGCCTGGTCGGTAATATCATTTTGCCAGATAAAGATATGTCAGCCTTAGAAAATCGTTCTTTAGCGAAGTTTCCTACCCAAATCAATAAAGATTTTTTTAAGAACTTGGAAACATATTATTCGGATCAATTTATTGGGCGGAATGCTTTCTTACATTTAAACTACTGTGCGCAAAAAGCATCGGGCGTATCTAAAATTCAAGATGTTTATTTAGGTAAAAATCAATTAATTGAAGATGTGGCCAAGCCAAACAAAGAACAAGAACAAAGAAACTTAGATGCGATAAATGCCTTTGCGAAGAGTAATAAACATTGTAAGTTCCAATTTATGTTGGTTCCTAATGCCGTAAATATTCAAAAAGATAAGCTACCAGCTTTTGCGAAAACCGCAGATCAAAATACGCAAATCGATGCAGTGTATCAAAGTTTAAATGAGAAAATTAAAAAAGTAGATACACGACCTATCTTAAATCAACATAAAAATGAATATTTATATTATAAAACGGATCACCATTGGACCAGTTTAGGTGCTTATTATGGAGCAAAAGCTTTAAATAAGAATATTTCCTTAGATGATTATCAAGCTATGTCAGTTTCTAATCATTTTAGAGGAACCTTGGAAAGTAAAACTGGATCTCTTTTATTAAAGGATTCCATTGATATTTATCCACCAAAAAAATTGGATTATATTGTGACCTATGGTTCAACTTTAAAAACCACAAGATCAATTTATCAATCCAAGCCATTACAAGAAAAAGATCAATACCAAGTTTTCTTTGGAGGAAATGAAGGTATGATTAATATTTCTGTTAACAATAACTCGAAAAAACACTTGTTGTTGATCAAAGACTCTTATGCCAATGAATTGGTTCAATTCTTATTGCCTTATTACCGAACTATTACTATTATTGATCCAAGATACTATTTTGATGACATCAATCGCCAAATGAAAACAGATCTAATTACTGATGTATTATTTGTTTATAACACAAATACTTTTGTACAAGATACATCTTTGGCAGATTGTATTGGTGCCAATTAATCTCACTGAAAAGTGGGATTTTTTTATTAGTGAAAATTTAAGCGCTTACAGCGAAATTTGGCGATTTTATGCAAGTGTGTTAGGATATACAAGGGTAGAAAGGAGGAGAGAATGAGAAAAAAGAATAAAATTGTTTTATATTTTGTAGTTTATTTGCTTCTTTTTTGTGGATATACTTCGGTAAATAAAGTGCTTGCAGCAGAAACCACTCCAACTGCGATTAGTGAAACTAGTGAATCTGCAGATCAAAATAATTCGACAACATTAAATGAATCGAATCAATCCGTAGACGGAACAACTCCAGCAAGTCAGAATACATCGACTTCTGTAAAATATGAAAGCCATGTCCAAAATAATGGATGGCAAGAAGAAAAGAAAGATGGAGAATTAAGTGGAACAACAGGCGAAAGCAAGCGATTAGAAGCTGTTAATATTTCTTTAGTAAATCCCGAATACCAAGGGAACATTAATTATCAAGCCCATGTACAAGATATTGGTTGGCAAACAACCGTTTGGGGCGGACAAGTTGCAGGTACAACTGGGCAAAGCAAACGACTAGAAGCAATACGTATTTGGTTAACTGGCGATATTGCAAATTATTACAGCATTCAATATCGTGCGCATATTCAAGATATTGGTTGGCAAGATTGGGCTTGTGATGGAATTATAGCCGGCACAACAGGCCTAAGTAAACGATTAGAAGCTTTGCAAATTCGCTTGGTTCGAATCAACAATCAAGCTGATCCAGAAATCCATTACACATCGCATGTGCAAGATTATGGCTGGCAGTCAAATAAAACCGATGGACAAATTTCCGGAACAACCGGACAATCAAAAAGAGTGGAAGCCTTTAGGGTAGGATTAAACAATTCTAAATATAGTGGTGATGTTATTTATCAAGCCCATGTACAAGATATTGGATGGCAAAACTGGGTTAAAAATGGTCAAGTTGCTGGAACAACTGGCTTAGGGAAGAGCCTACAAGCCATATGTATTGCTTTAACTGGAAATATAGCCAATGATTATTCAATTTATTATCGCGTACATTCTAGAGATTTTGGTTGGTTAGATTGGGCTAGTGACGGAAATGTTGCTGGAACAACAGGCTTAGGAAAAGCTATTGAAGCAATCCAAATTCATTTAATGAAAAAAATTGATTTAAAAGCTCTTGAAACAAATAGTGAAGTATCATCTATTTGTGATAAAAAAGGTTATAAAAATGGAGCTGTAGTAACAGAATGGAAAAACATCAATGGAAATAGTTACTACTTTGGAAATGATGGTGTTTTAGTTGTTAACCAATCCATTAAAAAAGATGGAAAACAAGGTTATGTAAATCAATTTGGAAAGTTCGTTCTTTCTAATTCAGGTTTACCTAGTAATGATTTTGTTTGGAATGGTCCTAAATTAACAGCTCAATTGGGTGTTAACTATGGCCCAACTGGCAAAGAAACATATTACAATTTACCAATGGGTGGTGTCGTTGCGATTATGCGTGGCTTAGGTTATTCGGAAGCAGAATATCCTTATTGGGTTCGTAGCGATGGTGTAAAAATGTTTGGTAACTATGTTATGGTTGCTGCGCATCTAGGTGTTTTCCCAAGAGGTTCTTTAGTAAACTGTAGTTTAGGAAAAGCCATTGTATGTGATACAGGATCTTTTGCTTATGGGAATCCTTATCAATTAGATATCGCCACAAATTGGTAGATAGAAATAAAATTCTATATAGAATTTTATGATTTAGAGGGAGGGATTCTATGAAGAAAAAAGATTATTCACTTTGTGTTTGTTTTGTTATTTTTGTGATGTGCTTTTTTGGCTTTGTTTCAATAAACAAAGTTTATGCTTCAGAAGTAACTCCGGATGAAATCTCTGAAGTAAATGAATCAAATGAATCCTTAGAACAGACAACTCCAACAAGTGAGAACACTTCTACTTCGGTAGATTATGAAAGTCATGTCCAAGACAAAGGATGGCAAGAAGAAAAGAAGGATGGAGAAGTTAGCGGTACAACTGGTGAAAGTAAGCGAATTGAAGCCGTTAATATTCAATTAGAAAATCAAGAATATCAAGGAAATATTAATTATCAAGCCCATGTACAAGATATTGGTTGGCAAACAACCGTTTGGGGCGGACAAGTTGCAGGTACAACTGGGCAAAGCAAACGACTAGAAGCAATACGTATTTGGTTAACTGGCGATATTGCAAATTATTACAGCATTCAATATCGTGCGCATATTCAAGATATTGGTTGGCAAGATTGGGCTTGTGATGGAATTATAGCCGGCACAACAGGCCTAAGTAAACGATTAGAAGCTTTGCAAATTCGCTTGGTTCGAATCAACAATCAAGCTGATCCAGAAATCCATTACACATCGCATGTGCAAGATTATGGCTGGCAGTCAAATAAAACCGATGGACAAATTTCCGGAACAACCGGACAATCAAAAAGAGTGGAAGCCTTTAGGGTAGGATTAAACAATTCTAAATATAGTGGTGATGTTATTTATCAAGCCCATGTACAAGATATTGGATGGCAAAACTGGGTTAAAAATGGTCAAGTTGCTGGAACAACTGGCTTAGGGAAGAGCCTACAAGCCATATGTATTGCTTTAACTGGAAATATAGCCAATGATTATTCAATTTATTATCGCGTACATTCTAGAGATTTTGGTTGGTTAGATTGGGCTAGTGACGGAAATGTTGCTGGAACAACAGGCTTAGGAAAAGCTATTGAAGCAATCCAAATTCATTTAATGAAAAAAATTGATTTAAAAGCTCTTGAAACAAATAGCGAAGTATCATCTATCTGTGATAGAAAAGGTTATAAAAACGGAGTAGCAGTAACCGGATGGAAAAACATCAATGGAGACAGTTATTACTTTGGCAATGATGGTGTTTTAGTTGTTAACCAATCCATTAAAAAAGATGATAAGCAAGGATATGTAAATAATTTAGGTAAATTTGTGCTTTCAAATAATGGCATTTTCATGCATGGAATCGATATTTCAGAATGGAACTATGATATCGATTTAACACCTTATAAGGATAATTTTGTCATTATTCGTCTTGGTTGGTATAACACGTTAGATAAGAAAGCATTAAGAAACATTCAATTATGTGAACAATTAGGTATTCCATATGGTGTTTACTTGTATTCATATGCAACAAGTATTGAAGAAAGTAGAATGGAAGCTAATTTTGTTTTAAATCAATTAAGTCATTGCAGTAATTTACGTGTTGGCGTTTGGTATGACATGGAAGATGCAGATAACTATAAGGCCAATCGTGGATCTTTGGTTGGCTCATTAATGACCAACATGTGTAATACATTCTGTTCCATTTTACAGAATGCTGGTTACTATACAGGTGTTTATTCGAGCTCTTCATGGTTTAATTATTATTTGACCAATCTAAATACAAATATTCCTAAATGGGTTGCTCATTGGGATAACAATGATGGTCAATTACATTCGAATTTATCAAACATGGCTGTACTACACCAATATACAAGCATACCATTAGATCAAAATGTAATGTATGTACCTTTAGAAACATTTAAATTAAAATAATTAAATCAAGTTGAATGAAGGAATTTGTTTATGTGTTCTTATGTGAAAATGTAAGACGAAATTGACAAGTTCCTTTTTTTGTGGATATAATTCTTTTATGAGTAAAAAAAAGAAGAACAAAAATCCAAATAGAAAAAGTCCTTTGATACGTGTGATTTCTATTATTAGTATTTTATTAGCAATTGCTTTAATTATTAAAGTAATAAAGATTGATATTTTACCTTTAAATTTTGAAATTACGATATTAGGGGCTGTTTTATTATTAACTTTAATCCTATTTATTTTTTATAATTTTACGAGTCATTCAAAGATTGCACGTGTTTTTGGTGGCTTTATGATTATTGTTGTTACATTGTCTTATGGACTTGGATATTTCTATTTATACAAGACAGCTGGAATGCTTTCTACTATTTCAACTTCAAGTTCTGGAAGTGGAACAAAATTAGGCTCTTTATCAGATGAGATGACCAACAATGTTTCAGTGATTGTGATGAAAAGTTCAAATTATAATTCTTTAAAAGATTTATCTGGAAAAAAGATTGGAACTACTTCAAAATTAGATGCCAAAAGTACAGAAAAGTGTTTGACAGATATAAAAAAATCTATTGATTTTGATCAGGAAGATTACCCAAATTATAACCAAGAAATGACAGATTTATATGATGGCCGAATTGATGGCGTTATTTTAGATGAGTCGAGTCGTGGAATAGTATATGAACAATTTTTGAATATTAGTCAAGTAACCAAAGTGGTACATACGACTTCTTATAAAGCACCACGTGAACATGCAATTGTGGATTCGAAACATCCTGTGGATGTAACAAAAGATCCTTTCACAATTTATTTTAGTGGAAATGACTCATTTGGTGATATTCAAGAGACAAGTCGTACGGATTCAAATATGCTTGTAACAGTAAATCCTAAAACTCATCGAATTTTAATGACAAGTATTCCTAGAGATTATTATGTTCCAGTAGCTTGTGCTGAGGATGCAGCTGATGGTTGCCTTGATGGTCAAAAAGATAAATTAACCCATACCGGATTATATGGAGTCCAAACTACAATTAATACAATTGAAGATTTTATGGATGTAGATATTAATTATTATGTTCGAGTGAATTTTTCAAGCCTTACAAATATTGTGGATGCCATTGGAGGTGTCGATGTTACGGTCGGCAAGGGCTTAGCTGTAGATCAATTTTACACGGATGATACGATTGGCGGAGTAGTTGAAGGTGAGAACCACTTAGATGGACAAAAAGCTCTAGCTTATGCCCGCGAGCGTTATGCATACGAAGATGGCGATTTACAACGTGTAAAAAACCAACAACAAGTTCTTAAGGCTATTATTAAAAAAGTTAAATCTCCTAGTATGTTATTGAAATATGCTTCATTAATAGATGCGATTGGTAGTGCTATTGAAACGAATATGCCTAGTTCTTCTATCACAAATTTTGTGAAGTTCCAATTGGCTTCTAATAGTAGTTGGAAATTTGAATCGTATCCTATGGTGGGAGATACAGGAATGGAATTTAGTCCTAGTTTAGGTGATACAGCTTCTGTTACCTACCAAGATAGAGGAAGTATAGAAACTGCCCATGATAAGATTGAGGCAATTTTGAATGGAGAAAATGCTTCTTCGGTTAAAGATAAGGCGAAACAATTAGATGATTCTGATGGTACTGGAGATGATGATAATCAGGCTCAAACCGGAACGGGTTCTTATCAGGATTATACGCAATCTGCTGAAACTTATGTACCAGATGATTCTCAAGATAGTTCTTACGAAGATCAAACAACTTATGATGATTCTAGTTACAATCAAGGTTATGATGATAGCTATTCAGATTATGGCTATGGAGAGTATTAAAACTAGAAATCGGACAGAAATTCTTTTGTCCGATTTTTTAAGTGTGCCGGGCATGGCATAAGCTCAGTTGGAAACAAACCAACCATGGGTAGTTACCGCCAAATGTAGTGAACCACAAGCCGTTGACAGTGATGTCATGGGTGGAGGAAGTGGTGTAGCGATTCTTTCGAGCGTACGCAGAGAAACTTGATGAGGCTAAATGGTGGATGAGATTGCTTAACAAATCGAAGTCCAAAAGGTAAACGTAAAACCAAGACAGTAAATCAAGACGTTGTGAAAGAAATAGGGCTTATGTCTTACCCCGGGAGGTCTCATGGACAAGGAATTCTAGTAAACTTTAAAATCAGTGATAGTACCCTTGTAGCGAAAAAGGTTAACCATGAGAAATCAGATGAAGTCATAGTGTGCGCCAAGAAAACATTAAGTTGTTTCACTCAATGTTATTAGTAACGTTGTTTGTAAGGTGCTTATTTATAGCGATAAGAATATCGCATGGCAAAGTCTAACCAACAGCCATTACCAAGTCCTTGGAGTCGACATCGTGAGACTAGATTTAAGCGTAGGACAGGGAGTTGTGAAAATCGAAATTGAAAATGAAGTTTAACAAGTTTCGAAAAGTCGTCACCCATAAAATAATGGGATAAAATCTAGTGCCGATTCTGTACTATGAGACGTAGGCAGCACTTATAATCCGCATTGGTGAGGATTATTAAGACTAGACGGAATATTGAACTCGATGAGCATAACAATAATAAATAAGTACAACTTGGGAGGCCTTGATAGTTCGATAAATATCGTATGATTAACAATATTTAGCACATAAAGGAAATCAAATGACTATCAAGGAGTCAGAGCCATTGATAGTAGCTAAGAAGTTGTTGATAAAACAATGGAGCCAAGCGATGGCAGTATATAGTGTTTGATATAGAATATTATCTTACACACGAAGAGGTGAATCTAATGAATAATAATATATCAAATATAGGTACGTTTGTATCAGAACATCCGGAAAGGAAAGTTCAAAATCTAGCAAGATATCTTAGTGAAAATAATCTTAAGAGAGCATTCTTTAAACTTAATAAAAGAAAGGCTGTAGGAATTGATGGTGTCACTGTCGATAATTACATGCATGATCTTGATACCAATATACACAATCTCTATGAAAGATTGGTTCATATGACGTATAAGCCACTGCCTTCTAGAAGAGTGTATATACCGAAACCAGGGTCAAATAAGAAAAGACCTTTAGGTATTCCGTGTCTTGAAGACAAAATAGTTCAATATGTAATGGCCGAAATATTAAATGAGATTTATGAACGTATGTTTATTAATGAATCGTATGGGTTTAGGCCAAATCGTAACTGCCATCAAGCAGTTACTTACCTTAGAAACATGATTGTAACCAGGAAGGTGAACTACATAGTTGATGCCGATATCAAAGGATTCTTTGATAATATTGACCATGAGTGGATGATAAAATTTCTTGAGTATAGAATCGATGATAGAAGGTTTATTGAACTGATTAGTCGATTTCTCAAAAGTGGCATCATAGAAAATGAGATGTACTATGAGACCGATAAAGGAACGCCACAAGGAGGTATAATTTCTCCGATTTTAGCAAATATATATTTACACTTTGTACAAGATTTATGGGTGGAAAAGATTGTAAAACCTAAATCAAGAGGTGAAGTATATTATGTTCGCTATGCGGATGACAGTCAAATATGCTTTCAATATAAAGATGACGCTGAGAGATATTACTATAGTCTGATAACTAGGCTTGATAAATTTGGACTAGAAGTAGCAGAAAATAAAACAAGAATCATTGCATTCGGTAGATTTACTAAAAGTGATATGGAAAAGAAAGGGATTAAAGGAAAACCTAATACATTCAGTTTTCTTGGCTTCACTTTCTATTTATCCCAAACCAAGTTCACACATAAATTTACTGTGAAATTAAAGACGGATGGTAAGAAACTAAGTGCTAAAATGCGTAAAGCATCGATGTGGTTAAAACACATTAGACATCATAAAGTCAAAGAGATTATCTGTACCATAAACAGGTCTTTAAGAGGTCATTATCAATATTATGGTGTATCTGATAATTATAAATGTTTATGTAGATTTCGATGGCATATTATAAGAATGTTGTTTAAAGTTTTGCGCAGCAGAGGCAATAGAAGAAGATTAACATGGGACACTTATTTCAATAAGTTACTAAAAGAAAATCCAATTGTTAACCCGAAAATCTATATTAAGTTGTATTCTGATACAGCATATTGAATATGTACTGGGAGCCGTATGCGGGAAAACTGCACGTACGGTTCTGCGAGGGTTTGTGCCAGCAATGGTATATTCTACTTACTAGGTAGCAATACTGAAGGACTGAAACGTTTATAGAGTGCAAATCTCTATTAGCAATGTTTGGATAGTCCGAATATGAGAATAGCCTAGAACTATGGAACGTAACCATAGATGGTAAAGGTAATTGGGATGTTTCCAAATAAATTTACAAATAGAAGGAGGAGCAGCAAATGGAATTGATTGAAAAGATTTTAAGTGAAGAGAATCTACAGAAAGCAATTCGAAAGGTCAAGAAGAACAAAGGTGCACCAGGAGTGGATAAAATGACCGTGCAAGAGGTTGAGGAGTGGTTTAATCAATATAAGGAAGATCTAATTTCCAAAATTTTGAATAAACAATACAAGCCCATGCCCGTCAAAAGAGTCTATATTCCTAAGCCAAATGGCAAACAAAGACCATTGGGTATACCAACTGTTGTAGACCGAGTAATCCAACAGGCTATGTTACAAGTGCTAAATGAAATCTATGAACCAGTATTTAGTGAGCACAGTTATGGCTTTAGACCAAATCGTAGTGCACACATGGCGATGGAAGAAGTGCTTAGCTATCTAAACGATGGATATGAATGGATTATTGACCTGGATATTGAGAAATTCTTCGACACAGTAAATCATGATAAATTAATTTCAATCTTAAGAGAGCGTGTCAATGATAGTAAAACATTACATTTGATACGAGCTTATCTGCAAGCAGGAATTTTGGATAAAGGACTAGTAAGTAGTTCTACTATTGGAACACCACAAGGTGGTCCAATTAGTGTAATTCTTTCAAACATCTATTTAGACAAGTTTGATAAGGAGCTAGAATCTAGAAATCTTCGCTTCGCTAGGTATGCCGATGACTGTATCATTTTCGTTAAAAGTGAAATGAGTGCAAATCGTGTAATGAAATCAGTGACATCGTGGCTAGAAAGGAAACTATTCTTGAAGGTTAGTGCAACAAAGACTAAAGTAGTTAGACCAACTAAAGGTCAATTTCTTGGTTTTACATTTTATAAGAATAGTGACGAGTGGAAATGTTGTCCTACTAAAGATAGGAAGAAACGTCTGTACTCAAATATTCAGAAATGGATGGAAAGAAAACATGCAGTTTCAAGACCTCTATCAGTTACATTTGAAAAATTGAATCAAATGGTCAGAGGTTGGATACAATACTTTAAAATCTCAAGTATCAAAGGTTTCTTGGAAGAATTTGGCCAGTGGTTACGTCATAAAGTTAGGTGTATCATCATTAAACAATGGAAAAGACCAATGACTATATACAACAATCTTATGAAACTAAATAAGACATGTAGATGTAATTTTACCCATGAAGACATATTTAAATGCGCTAACTCTAGACTAGGATGGTACAGGAGAAGTACTGGGAATATTGTAAATTTTCTTCTTTCTCCTATTGTTCTAGGCATAGAAAAAGGTGATAGACCAGGTTTGGTCAACCCCCTTATTTACTATCTTGAGATTTTGTGATTCGTTTTAGATTCGATATAAATGTAGAGCCGTATACGAGACCCGTACGTGCGGTTCAACGGGAGGGGCAATAATCTTAGTAGTAGTATTATTCCTCTACCCTATTGGTTTATAGGAAATAAGAAAAAGTTTTGGTATACTAATTAAGGTTTTGCAAGAAGAATGTCATAAATATACAATAGAATGTTTCTTGGAGGATTCTTTATGAAAAAAAGAAAGAAATTTGTAATTTTTGCTTGGATTATTTCTATTTGGATGATTATTTCATCAGCTTTAGTTTTATATCATGTATTTAATTTACAGATGTTACCGATGCAGATATTAAGCATGGTATCTATTATTGTTTTATTAATTGTTGTGATTCTTTTATTATTACTTCATTTTGTTTCAAAGAAAACCATTAGTCGCGTTTTTTCCTCTATTTTAGTTTGTTTATTTAGTGTAGTAATGGTCATTGGAAATCTCTATTTAATTCGGACAAATGACTTTATTTCTTCTGTTTCTGAACAAAAGGAAAAAGTTAAACACACAGTATCTGTCTATGCACTAAAAGATTCAAAAGTTAAAAAGCTTGAAAAATTAGATAATAAAACAGTGGGTATTTTAAAGAAAATTGATTCTGTTAGTACCCAAAAGAGTTTAAAAGATATCAAGAAACAAAATGTGACAATTAAACAAAAAATGTATGATAGCGTTCAAGCTATGGTAAAAGGGTTATATGATAAAGAAGTGGATGCGATTATTTTAAATACTTCTTATGTTTCAAATGTTACGGATATCGAAGAATATAAAGATTTTCGTGATAAAACCAAAGTAGTTTATAAAACGGTCTATTATACAAAAGATCAAACAGATGCTTTGGCGGTGAGTGATATTACTACCCATCCATTTACCATTGAAATCAGTGGAAATGATGCATATGGGGATTTAGAAGAAGATTCACGTTCTGATGTAAATATGTTAGTAACGGTAAATCCTAATACATCTACGGTTTTATTAACGAGTATCCCAAGAGATTACTATATTCAATATGCCTGTGAAGATAATGAATGTCCAGTTGGTGAACTAGATAAATTGACGCACACGGGTATGTCTGGAGTAGATACAACACGTGATACCTTATCTCAGATGTTAGGTGTTGACATCAATTATATTGCTCGTATTAACTTTGATGGAGCAAAGAATATAGTTGATGCACTTGGTGGTGTAGATGTTAATGTAGATAAAGGGCTTTCTGTGGATGAATTCTATACCAATCCAGCTTATGGAGTTCATGAGGGCGTAAACCACTTAGATGGGGCAGGCGCTTTAGCTTTTGCCAGAGAACGTTATGCATATGAAGATGGAGATAAACAAAGGGTTCGTAATCAACAAATTGTCTTAGAAGCTCTTGTGAAAAAAGCAATTTCTACGGATGCAGTGAAAAACTATACAAAACTTCTCGATGCGATGAAGGGTTGTTTCCAAACAAATATCTCAGATGACGAAATTAAGTCTTTTATTAAATTCCAACTTCAAGCAAATCCTTCATGGAAATTTGAACATTATGTTTTAGATGGATATGGGGATCAATTGTATTGTGCTGCTAGTGGACAAGATGCTTCTGTTCTTGTTCCAGATCAGAGAACAATTGATATTGCTTCTCAAAAAATTAAAGCGGTATTAAATGGGCAAAGTTCAGATACCGTATCAGATGAATTAACAGGTGAACAGACGATTCCTGATTATATGGCCAATGCCGTTAGCGTTGGAATGAAAGATGATACAAGTGAGGATACAAGTGCTTATCAAGATCCTAGTGTTTATCAAGACACTGGATCTTATGCAGATGAATCCGCTTATGATGGGTCAAGTTATGATTCTATGGATTATTATGATCCTGAACAGTATTACTAGAGAGTTTAACTCTCTAGTTTTTATGTGAAAATGACAAAAGGGTAAAATTATGTTAAAGTTAAAATGTTTGAATTGAGGTACTGATATGAATAAAAACAATGCGATTGAAGTACGTAATATGTCAAAGAAATTTAAATTTGAATATGATAAAGCAACAACATTGAAAGAACGTTTAATTTTTTGGAATAAACATGATGTTGAATATCATGAGGTTTTAAAAAATATTAATTTGAATATAAAAAAAGGTGAAACAGTAGCTCTGATTGGAGTAAATGGGTCAGGTAAATCTACCTTATTAAAATTAATGACACGGATTATTTTTCCTAATGAAGGAACAATTGAAGTAGATGGGAAACTTACTTCTTTGCTAGAATTAGGAGCTGGTTTCCATCCAGATTTTACAGGAAGAGAAAACATTTATTTTAATGCAGCTATTTTTGGATTGTCACGTAAAGAAATTGATAATCGTATCCAAGAAATCATTGATTTTTCAGAGCTGGGAGAATTTATTGATAATCCCATTCGTACGTATTCTTCTGGTATGTATATGCGGCTAGCTTTCTCTGTAGCTATTAATGTAGATGCAGAAATTTTATTGATTGATGAAATTCTAGCTGTTGGTGATCAGCATTTTCAAGAGAAATGTTATGCAAAATTAAAAGAGTTACGGGATTCCGGAAAAACAATTGTTATTGTTACACATAGCTTAGGTGTTGTAAAAGATTTATGTCACCGAGCAGTTTGGATTTACAAAGGAGAATTCCGTTTAGATGGTGATCCATCTTATGTTATCGGTGAATACTTAAATCAAGTTGCTTTAGATCATAAGAAAGAAGTAAAAAAACAAATTGATGAGGGAAAGCATGAACATAAGGGAGCAATTTATATTGATTCTCCAAAGGACTTTTCTAAAATCAATTCTTCACAGAAACAATTACGAATTCAAGGATGGGAAGTTTCTGATGATGAAAATGCTAAATTAGTTATCATGGTTGATGATGAAGAATTGGATTCTATACGTAGACATCCAAGAGCTGATGTATATGATATTTATTTTGAACAGTATGCAGGTTTTATTGATAAGAATACAACTGGATGGATTTGCGATTACCCTCTTGCTAAATTATCTGAAGGAAAACACAACATTACTGCAAAATGCGTTGGCAAGGATAGAGTATTAGCAGAAAAACAAATTGAATTTTCAATTGTGGGGGAAGAATAATGGATTTCTTTAAAGATTTATATCAATATCGAGAATTGTTAAAAACCAATGTACATAAGGACATACGGGGACGATATAAAGGCTCTTTTTTAGGTATTTTGTGGACATTTTTAAATCCTTTGTTACAAGTATTTGTTTACTATTTGGTTTTTCCTTATTTATTTCGCGCTAGTTTGATTCCAAACTTTTTATGCTTTTTGATTACTGGTATTATTCCGTGGAATTTATTTATAACGGTTGTCAATGGTGGAACAACGGTATTTAAAGCAAATGGTGGAATTATAAAAAAAGTTTATTTTCCTAGAGAAATATTATTAGTTTCACAAGTGCTAAGTGGTATTGTTAACTTTTTGATTTCTTGTATTATTATTTTGATTTTTTGCATTTGCACAGGAGCAGGCATTTCTTATCACTTAATTCTGTTACCAGTATTAATTGCCATTGAAGGATTGTTATCTTTAGGAATTATTTTTATTCTGGGATCTATCAATGTTTATGTACAAGACATGGAAAATATTGTGCAGTTTATTTTAAATTTATTGTTTTATGGTACACCTATTATTTATAGCTTGAGTATGTTCTCTTCGGCTAAAGGAACAATTTTATTTAAGTTGGTTGAAATCAATCCTTTAACGATTATTATCAATGGGTATCGAGATATTTTTTTGAATCATGTATGGCCTGATCCAATCCCTTTATTTTGCGTATTTATGCTTGCCCTAGTAACATGTATCGTTGGTTATTTTATTTTCAAAAAGTTGGAAAAAGGATTTGCAGAAGAATTGTAGGATGTGAATATGACAATTAAGTATAAAGTAGACTATTTTAAATATAAAATTACGGATAAGTTAAAATTTATCAAAGTATATGGATGGTGTTTTGATAATAATGATTCGATTACTTTTGAAGTGAAATTAGATGGAAAAGTTCAAAATGTCGATGTTAAACTTTTAAAGCGGACAGATGTTTATAACAAATATAAAAATGAAATCAATACGAATAATTTAGGCTTTTATATTTATATACCTCTAGAAGAGGAATTAAAAGATTTTGAATTGACAGCAAAATCTAATACTTCAACTTCTACCTTATTAAAATATAATCAAAAGGAATTAAGTCAACATGCATCACATTCATCAATTGAATATCATGTTGATCTTGTGCGTGTTTTTAAAAAAGGGGATTGTGTTGAAATTGCTGGCTGGGCTTATTCTATTGATAAAAAACCTCTTAAATTCCGTGTTTTTGATGGCAATAATAAACTTGTTTCATCTGAATATGAAGTATCTTTAAGGCAAGATTTAGTTGAAAGACAGTTGATTGAAGAAGACCAACGTTTCTGCGGTTTTTTATTACGTACCCCAGGCCTTTCTTCTAAAGGATATTATTTAGAAATTTCAAACGGTAATGAAAAACAACTTGTGCATTATAATAAATTAAAAGTAGAGCTTAAAGCTCAATTGAGAGATGGATATAAGTTTGTTAAAAATGTCTCAGGCTTTTTTCAAGTAGCAAACTTTTCTAAAGGGTTAAACTATTTACAGAAAAAAGGTTTGAGAAAAACTATTCAAAGAATTAAACAAGGTCCTTATCCATTAGAATATGATTATCATGCTTGGTTTATGAATCATAAGATTAGTGAAGAAGAGTTAGAAATTCAACGTCATACAAAACTATCCTTTTCTCCAAAAATCAGTATTATTGTTGCAACATATAATACGAAAGATGAGTATTTAAAAGATATGATTGATTCTGTTATTGATCAATCATATCCAAATTGGGAATTGTGTATAGGCGATGGAAGTACGAATGATTCAGTACAGAATTACGTTAAAGAACACTATGCCAATGAGCCGAGAATCAAATTTAATCGACTAAATGATAATTATGGTATTTCAGGTAATATGAATGGTGCACTTGAAGTAGCTACTGGAGATTATGTCTCATTATATGATCATGATGATATCCTATGTCCAGATGCATTATTTGAAGTTGTTTCTGCATTACAAGATTACCGCTACGATATTGTGTATACGGATGAAGATAAATTGAATGACCAAACTAAACAGTACATGGTTCCGTTTTTTAAACCAGATTATAATGTGGATATGTTTAGAAGCCATTGCTATATTTGTCATTTCTATACAGTAAATAGAAAAATCATTGATCAGGTTGGCTTTATGCGTAGTGATTATGATGGAAGTCAAGATTATGATTTTATGTTCCGTTGTATTGAAAAAGCTAATGGTGTATATCATGTCCCTAAAATCTTATACCATTGGCGTATGCATCCATTATCAACTGCGGCAAACCCAGAAAGTAAGATGTACTGTTATGAAGCAGGTCAAAGAGCAATAGAAGATCATTATCGTAGAACAGGTGTTAATGCAACAGTTGAGATGATTCGTCCATTATATGGTATGTATCGAACGAGATATCATGTTGAGGGGCAACCACTCGTATCAATTATTATTCCAAATATGAATCATAAAAAATTGTTGAAGACATGCATAGATTCTTTATTCACAAAAAATACATATAAGAACTTTGAAATTATTATTGTTGAGAATAATAGTGATGAAGATGAAATTTTTGATTACTATCAACAATTAGAATCAGAACATGATAATATTCATGTTGTTAAGTGGGAAAATTCGTTTAATTATTCAGCAATTAATAATTTTGGTGTGAAATATGCTAAGGGTGAATATATTTTATTTTTGAATAACGATACAGAATTAATAGATCCAAATTCAATTTATGATATGGTCGGAAACTGTCAACGAAAAGAAGTAGGTATAGTTGGAGCTAAACTTCTTTATGGTGATGATACTGTTCAACATTGTGGTGTTGTACTTGGTTCTGGTGGAGACATTGCCCATGCTTTCATAGATATTGATCAAGATGGCGATGGTTATATGTGCCGTGCCCGTATTAATTCGGATTATTCTGCAGTAACGGCGGCTTGTATGATGATTAAAAAATCTGTTTTCGATGAAGTAAATGGATTTGACGAGAGTTTTGCGGTTGCATATAACGACATTGATTTATGTTTAAAAGTGCGTGATTTAGATTTATTGGTTGTTGAAGATGTTTTTTCTATGTGGTATCACTATGAATCAAAATCTAGAGGAAAAGAAAATACCATTGAAAAATCTGAGAGATTTGAAAAAGAATTAAAACGATTTAAATCTAAATGGCATAAATATTGGGATGCTTATGATCCTTGTTTCAATCCTAATTTTTCAAAAACGCAACAACCTTTTACTTTGGATTAGAATTGCATGTATGATATTTTTAGAAGAGAGAAAAAGCAATTTGCTGATTCTCTCTTTTTGAATATGTTATAGCTTTATGGCATAATATTTCTAGATATGTGAGAGGTTGCTTGTTTATATGACTCAAATTGGTTTGTTGAATTGTATAGTTGATGCCATCTTTGCAGCAATTATGCTTTATGTTATACCTTTTACGGATCCAACATTTCAGATGCGTTTATTTGTTGCATACATGTTTATGCAATTTTTATGCGGTCGATATAAACGCTTAGTGCTTTTAGCTACCGATGAATTAAAACTAAATGTGTTAAGCCATATTTGGGCTTATATATTTGGGGTTTTAATTATTTGGTCTTATGCACCGCAAGATATTTGGATTTTAATGGTTTACATTCTTCTATGCTTTATTTTTAGTATGTGGTTTGCCATATTTTCGCGCCATAAATTCCGAAGAAGATTTAAACATAGAGTACTAGTTGTTGGTATCGGTGAGAGTGCAGAACGTTTTCGTCAGACGGTTGTAAAGAATCGTTTTAGTATGTTTGATATTCGTGCTTTTATTGATTGCAACGATACGGATTATTTTGAAAATATTCATCAAAGAAGATTGGTACATTCTAAAAGAATTTATGAATTTGGCCTAGTTGAACAGATTGTAACAGATCAGAGAATTGATACGGTGGTCATTGCCATTACGCAGTTGAACCAAAAGGATATTCAAAAAATCATGAATAAGGTCCAAGATCATGTGGATCATGTATTCTTTGTACCGAGAATGGAAAACCTTGTGACCTTCGATACGAAAGTCGAAGATTATGATGGTCAATTGTTGATTGCTAATTCTTCGGGAACAATGAATCAGTTAAACGTTATCTTTAAACGATTTATTGATATTGGTATTGGTATTATTGGTTGTCTTCTTTTAATTCCATTAACGATTTATGTCAAAATCGTGAATTTGAAATATGGAGATAAAGGACCAGTATTCTTTACACAAGATCGAATTGGAAAAGATGGCAAACTCTTTAAAATATATAAATACCGAACGATGGTGCAAGGTGCAGATAAAATACTTGAGAAGTTGATGGCAGAGAATCCATCTATTAGGGAAGAATATACAATTAATAAGAAATTAGCGCATGATCCTCGGATTACTAAAGCTGGTCAATTCTTACGAGAAAAAAGTTTGGATGAATTCCCTCAATTTATCAATGTAGTTAAAGGTCAGATGAGTGTTGTTGGACCTAGACCATATCTTCCAAAAGAAAAGGAAGACATGGGAGAAAACTACAAACATATTGTTTCTATGAAACCAGGATTATCTGGTATGTGGCAAACCCATGGAAGAAGTGATGTAACGTTTGAACAAAGACTTCTATTAGATAACTACTATGCGCATAACTGGAATATTTGGTTGGATTTAACGATTATTTATCGAACCATTAGTTTAGTCCTGCATGGTAGAGGGGCACGTTAATTACTATTTGAATGAACGAGAGCTATTGTGGCTCTCGTTTTTGCGAATTTTGTGATTTTTCTTTCATCATGTATAATGGTTGTGGATTTAGAGGAAACAGAATGCAATCAGTAACATTTTCTATCGTAATACAGTCAAATTATGATGATGCAAAAAAAACAATTCAATCAATTGAAACGTATACAATGCTTACTAAGACTATCTATGTGATAGATCTTTCTAATCAAAATAAAGATTCAAGGCAACGAATGGATTTTCAATGGTTTATTTCTCGTTATAGAGATATAGAATATATTCCGATGAAACGAAAAATGAATGTTGCCAGTGCTCATGATTATGTGCTTACTTTATTAGATTCGAATTATCATATTGTTTTATCTTGTGGAACTTATATAAAAGAAGATATTGTTACTCATTTAATGGATTATATGGATACACATTTAGACTGTGCTGTTTGCATGCCTAAGATTGTGGATTCTGTAGGAAATATTCAGAATGTATATCAAAATGAATGGACACTTTCTTCATTATTTTCAAGTCATGCAGCAGAAGATGTTGATTATACAAGTGAATTTAAAATTCCTTTTCTACGAAATAGTTTTTTTATGATTCAAACCAATTTGTTTAAAGAACTCCAAGGTTTTGATACGGCTTTTAATGCTTTAGAAGACTTAGATTTCTCTAAACGTGTAAATGAAGTAGGAAACATTATTTATGTACCAGATAATACGGTTTATTGTGAAAAACTTCCTAAGCTTTCTTTTTCTTGTGAAGTACAAGGCTTACTTCAATACTTTCGTAAGTGGGGTTGGAAATAATGACTCGTCAGGTTTGTGTCTTACTTTCTACATATAATGGAGAAGAGTATATTCGAACACAATTGGATAGTGTATTGAATCAAGAAGATGTGGAAGTTTTTCTTTATATTCGGGATGATGGCTCAAAAGATCAAACAAGAGAGATTTTGCATGAATATGCAAAAAACAATGCCAATATATTTTTATTAGAAGGTAAAAATCTTGGCTTTGTACAAAGTTTTTGGACTTTAGTCAAAGAAACAAGAGATTATGCTTTTTATGCGTTTTGTGATCAAGATGATATTTGGGATAAAGATAAATTAAAAGTAGCGGTTGGCTCTCTAATGGAAAATAAACCCATGTTATATACTTCAAATGTAATCTCGGTTAATAATGATATGGAAGTTTTAAAAGAAAAAGGCTTTCCGTTTGAAGGGGTATTATCTTATCCAGATGCTCTACAAAGACCTGTATTGCCTGGATGTACATTTGTTTGGAATAACGCATTACATAAAGAATTACAAAAATATTCTGGTCCACAAGTGGCTCATGATTGGACAACGTATATTATCGCAAGTGCAATAGGGAAAGTCGTTTATGATTCAAAGAGTCATATTCGCTATCGCATTCATGGAAATAATGCAATTGGTGTGGAATCCTTTTTAGGAAAGGTAAGTCATAAAATGCATCGCTTTATCCATAATGACTATAAAAATGTGAAATCGGACATTGCTCAAGCTATATTAGATATCTATTCACTTGATGAATATAAACAAAAAGTAACAATGTATTTTGCCCAATATAGAAAACATCCTTCTTACTTTTTTAAATTGATGCATTACAAAGAATATCGAAATTTGAATTTTATTTTTTTATTGATAACTAGAAAGGTGTAAGTATGCAAAGTGTTTCTGTTGCGATGGCCAGTTATAATGGCGAAAAGTACATTAAAGAACAGTTAGAATCTATTTTAAAGCAATTGAAAGACACAGATGAAGTAATAATTTCATTAGATCCAAGTACAGATGCAACAGAACAAGTCATTGCTTCTTTAAAGGATAAACGCATTCAAGTGATTCCTGGCCCTGGAAAAGGGGTTAAGAAGAACTTTGAGAATGCGATTATACATTGTAAAAACGACATTATCTTCTTATCCGACCAGGATGATATTTGGCTAGATGGGAAAGTAGAGGGTGTTTTGTCTGCATTTAATGAAGACACAATGGTTGTTATGCATGATGCAACGATTGTGGATAATGACTATAAAGTATTGATGCCTTCATTTTTTAAAATGAAAAATGTTAATACTGGATTTATTCATAATTTAATTAAAAATGGCTATATTGGCTGTTGCATGGCCTTTCGAAGAGAACTCGTAAAGTATATTGTTCCAATACCTACAAAGATTTATATGCATGATCAATGGATAGGTATGGTGGGAGATGAGTGTGGAGAAAATGTCTTAATCCAAAAATCTTATTTATATTATCGAAGACATGGAGATAATGTTTCTGAGATTCATCATGGCACTATTTTAGAAATGTTAGTGAAAAGAATCCATGCATTGGAAGCATATTTTGAATTAAAGAGAAGAATGAAAAAATGATTTTTTTCTATATACTAGGTTTTACTTTCTAATTGTTTATGTTGATTGCTTTGCTTCAAATGAGATTATCTTTTTTTAGTGTTATCCATTAACTTCATTGTATTTATGAATTTATATACTAAGAATCATAACTTAAGCATAGAATACGATTAATTGGGAGAAGTTGAATTTTCGTTATTCACTCTTTATAATTATGATTGTTTGGAGAGAAAAAAGTATGAGTAAATTGAGAACGTTGGCTATTATACCTGCGTATAATGAAGCTTTAAATATAGAAAAAACAGTTCAAGATATTATGGAAAATGCACCAGATATAGATTACGTGATTGTTAATGATGGCTCTAAAGATAATACATTAGAAGTCCTAAAAAAGAATCACTTTAACTATATTGATGGATTTTGTAATCTTGGACTTTTTGGCGCTGTACAAACTGGTTTTAAATTGGCATTGGATGAAGGTTATGATGTAGCTGTTCAATTTGATGGTGATGGACAACATTCTGCAAAATATATTAATGACTTAGTGCAAGAAATTGAAAGAGGTAATGACATTGTAATTGGATCTCGTTTTGTGAGTGAAGATAAGCCAATTACAGCACGTATGTTAGGCTCACGTTTGATTAGTTGGGCGATTAAAGTCATGACGGGTAAAACTATTAAAGATCCAACGAGTGGATTTAGAGCTTACAATAGAGCTTGTATAAAAGATTATGCAACAGATATGAATAACCCACCGGAACCAGATACTTTAGTTTATATGCTAAAAAAGAAAAGAAAAATCGAAGAAGTACAGGTACAAATGAGTGAAAGAGAATTTGGTGAATCATATTTGAATTTAACAAATACAATTAAATATATGAGTCGTATGTTAATTTCAATCTTTTTGATTCAACCATTTAGAAAGAGATAGATTATGTCAGGAAAGTTACAAATTGTTTTTATTTTAGCTAGTGTATTAACCTTTGTGTTCGTAATAACAAAAATCCGAAAACAAGGTATGAACATTGATAAATCCATTGTGTGGATTTTATGGTCTATTCTTTTATTAATCATTTCTGTATTTCCAAAGTTGGCAGATTTCATTTCTTCTAGTTTAGGATTTATGACTACAAGTAATTTTATCTTTACATTGTTTATTTTCTTTTTATATATCATGTTATTTGATCAGGTGAGTCAGATTTCTAAATTACAAGAAAAACAAAAAGAATTGATTCAAAAATTGAGCATTAAAGAATATAAGGAGAGCAAACATGAGTGATTTATATATTTTGTATAATTATGTTTTTGGGATGATCTTTGTTGCTTTTTATATATTACTTCAATATTTGATTGGAGCAGCATTTTTTAAAAAGAAAGGCAGCTATCCATCACATTTTATAGCTGGATTTTTGATTTTTAGCTTTTTTGTTGCATTAGGAGGAATTCCCATACAATTGATTAATGCACCTTGGATTGTATTTGTTCTCTATCTTTGTTTAGTTATTGTTTCTTTATTTCTGTGGAGTATTTGGCGTTTGAAGAAAAATTCTCTGCAAATTGTAGATAAAAATGAAATTAAGAACTTTATTGCATCACAATGGTTTGTGATTTTTGTTGGTTTTTTCTTGGTAGGGATATCATTCAGTCATATTAGTTATTTATGGATGAACAATAATATGGATGATGGATTCTATTTGGGATGGGTCTCTAGTATACCATATTCTAAAAGTGGTTTTTACACACACCCTTCTACTGGATATGCATCAAATTTATCTTCCATGTTTTCTTATTTAGTTAATACAGGATATTCGGAATACGCTGCATATGTCTACTTATTCAAATTAAATACCAGTGTTTTCTGTAGAGTTTTTATGGCATTTTTTAATTATTTTCTTTCAGGGATGCTTGTTACTGAGTTCTCTCGCTTTATATGCAAAGAAACTAAATTTGAAATTACAGAGTTCTATTATCAATATTTTTCTTTGGTATTGATTCTTTTTGGAATTCCATTTTCTTTAGTTGAGGGTGGTGCATTGATATCTGTTCAAGACGGCTGGCAGTTTAATTCAGCAATGTATTATGGCTCAAATCTAACGAGAGTTAATGGCATTTTATTACTTATCTTATTTTTCTTGAGAACAAAGAAAATCAATTTGCAGACTATATTAAGCGTAGCAGCTATTGGTTTTGTTATGGTATCTAAATCAACTATTGCTATACCTTCCATTATCATTTGCTCCTTATCATTTTTGATTGCTTGTTTGGTAACATCCAAAGATAAGAAATCTTATGTTTTCTTTATTTTGATACTATTATTATGCTTTTTTATTTCTTTGCTTTTGGGAAATACAAGCACGATATCTGAACCAATTGCAACATATTTTTCTTTGTCATGCCATTCTAAAGTTTTTATCATTGCGGTTCTTCTTTGCATATCTTGTTTATTATTTAAAAGTCAGTATTTAAACCGCATGATAATATTTTTAATCGTAGTTTTTGCATTTATTGTATTGGAACCTTTTAATAATATTTTTGAAAAATCAGCGGTATTTGATTTTGTTTCCAAACGAATTTATGCTAATTATCTTTACACAATAGTAACTATTGCTTTTATTATGCTTGTTGTGAATATTTCAACAGTTTTTCACATAAGAGCATTTAAAGCTTATTTTAGCATTATTGTTGTTTTAATTTTAACGTTGAATGTTTCTTTGAGTAGGAATTATAGCTATAGTGAAAATAGTGGTTTAGGAATGACTGAAAGTGCAAAGATTCTTTGGCATAACAAGTTTATTATGCCTAATTCTACAGTTATGTTGGGTAATGCATTAGAGGAAAGATATAAAACTACACATGAAACTTGTGTTGCGCTTACTCCTGAAGTGTTGCCTATGAATTCTGTTTATCATTCTTTATCAATTATTTTAAGAACAGTTTCGCCTCATACGATATCGATTTCTGCCTCTAATCGTTATGGATTTGATAAAGCAAAATATAAAGATTTTTCTCAAGATTATCAGCAGATTTATTATGATTTTATGACAAACCCAAATGATAGTACTAATGCTAAGCTAGAAAAAGTGATATCTAAGTGTTTTATTAATAGTGTTGTTGTCTTGAGTGATGAGTATGATTATTATTTGAAACAAGATGGATTTAAAATATTCAAACATATTGTAGATGTTGATAATGGTGTTCAGTATTATTTGTATTGTAAATAATGAGTTATTTAAAATGTGAAATACAACTAGATAATGAATGTTTGAATTATTTTCGAGGTATATATATTATGCAAGTTAATAGATTTTTGCTATTAAATATACAAGCATGTATTTTATGATGGATTTTTTATGCAAAGATAATAATCTCGTTTTTCTATGGTGAAAGTTAAACTAGATTAATATTTTTTGGGGGATTTTTATGATTTCAGTTATTATGTCAACTTATAAAGAAGATGAAGAATTATTACGAGAATCAATAGAGTCAATACTAAATCAAACATATAAGGATATTGAGTTTATTATTATTTTAGATTATCCAGATAATGAGATTCATCAAAAGGTTATTTGTGAATATGCCTCTAAAGACAAAAGAGTTCATTTTTATATTAACCAAAAAAATCTAGGCTTAACCAAATCTTTGAATCGGGGTATTTCTTTGTGTACTGGTGACTATATTGCTCGTATGGATGCAGATGATATTAGTCTTTCAGATCGTTTAGAAAAACAGTTGAATTATATAGAATTACATCACTATGATTTGATTGGTGGCATTACCGAAATGATAAATGAAGATGGAACTACGCTATATAGTATAAAAAAGATACCAACTAATCCTAAAAAGATAAGCAAATGTTTGAAATATGGACAATGTATTGCACATCCAACTTGGTTAGGAAAAAGAGTAGTTTTTGAAAAATTAAATGGTTATAGAAATATTCCTTTATGTGAAGATTATGACTTTACTCTTCGAGCTGTATTAAATGGATATAAGATTTCAAATTTAAATGCAGTTGTTTTAAAATATAGAATGACAGCTAATAGTATTTCTCGAAAAAATTTATTTGAGCAGTATTTGTACATGGTTTACATAACTAATGAATATAAAAAAGGAAATATTGCTTTAGTTGAAAAAGCAGCTGAGTATGTTACATCAAAAAATAATTCAAAAGCAGCACAAAAATATTTGAAAGCAAATGTATTGTTTAATCAGATGCTTCAGGAAATGTCGGATAGACAATTGTTTTCCTTTATTAAAAATGGATTTTCATTACTATTTTGTTCAAGAGAATATTTGAATAAAATATATCGATTTTTTATGTTGTCGATTAACAGTTAATTATGAACTATTATAAAACAGGACAATTTGCCAAAATGGCAAATGTGTCAGAAAGAACCATTCGTTATTATGATAAAATAGGGTTGTTAAAACCCTCTTTTGTTATGGAAAATGGGTATAGGCAATACAGTGAAAAAGATTTTATCAAGCTACAAAAAATATTGGCTTTAAAACATCTTGGATTTTCCATTGAAGATATTTTTCCAATGGTCACAAGTAACCAAAAGTTTGAAGATTCATTGAATCTTCAAATCTCTTTAGTTAATTCAAGAATTGCTCATTTGCAGGTTTTAAAAGATGCTTTACAGACTACGATTCGCCAAATTGCAAATGATTCTTTTGATTGGAAAGATTTGATTTCATTAGTGCAAATGACCAACGATGATTCAAAGATTGTAGAACAATATATGGATTCGAATAATCTAAAAGTTCGTATTCAGTTACATAACCAATTTTCTACCAATCCGCAAGGATGGTTTCCGTGGCTCTATAGTCAGATTGATTTTAATGGAGTAAACCGTTTGTTGGAAGTAGGTTGTGGAAATGGGCAATTGTGGGAAAATAATTCCATCAATTTAAGAAATAGAGAATTTTTCTTATCAGACAGTTCAGAAGGAATGATTAACGAAGTTCGACAGAAATTTGGCAAAGATTTTAATTGTATGGTGGTGGATTGCGAAAAGATACCCTTTAAGGATCATTACTTTGATTGTATAATCGCAAATCACGTTTTGTTCTATTTGAGTGATTTAGACCAAGGTCTATCGGAAATAAAAAGAGTTTTAAAACCCAATGGTATTTTTTATTGCAGTACGTATGGAAAAAGCCATATGAAAGAAATACAAGATATTGTGAAAGGATTTGATGAAAGAATCGAACTTTCATCAAATCATCTATATGATAAGTTTGGATTAGAAAATGCGGAAGAATTGTTAAAGCCGTTCTTTAAACATATTGAAAAAAAAGAATATAAGGATTCTTTATTAATTAATCAAGCTCAGCCTTTGATTGATTATATTATGTCTTGCCATGGGAATCAGAATGAACTGATTGGACCAAGAATGGAAGAATTTAAAACATATATTCAAGAAATAATTGAAAAAAATGGTTCTATTTTTGTAAGTAAACAAGCAGGGATATTGTTATGTCGATGAAGGAGTTCGACTATAGATAAAAAAATCATTGTTTTTAGATCAGAATCCTCATATGTGAGCTATACAATTGTTTCAAAGTCAAGGAAAGAATTCTCATTCTTGGAAAGTTACTGCGCCTTTACGAAAACTGAAAAATCATGAATAAGACTTGACCCTTACCTTACGTAAGGGTTTATCATTATGTTAAATGGAGGTCATACTATGAAAGGAATTATTCTTGCAGGTGGTAGTGGTACACGTTTGTATCCATTAACCAAAGTTACTAGTAAACAATTATTGCCAATTTATGATAAACCGATGATTTATTATCCAATGAGTATTTTAATGAATGCTGGAATTCGTGATATTTTGATTATTTCAACTCCAGATGATACACCTCGTTTTCAAGAATTATTAGGGGATGGACATCAATTTGGTGTTGAATTATCTTATAAAGTCCAACCAAGTCCAGATGGTTTAGCACAAGCTTTCATTTTAGGTGAAGAATTCATCGGAGATGACAGTGTTGCCATGATTTTAGGAGATAATATTTTCCATGGACATGGATTGACAAAACGTTTACGTGCTGCTGCTAATAAGGATGCAGGAGCTACTGTTTTTGGATATTATGTGGAAGATCCAGAACGCTTTGGCGTAGTAGAATTTGATGAAAATGGAAAAGCTATTTCTTTAGAAGAGAAACCAGAACATCCAAAATCAAATTATGCAGTAACAGGATTATACTTCTATGACAATAAGGTCGTAGAATACGCAAAGAACTTAAAACCAAGTCCTCGTGGGGAATTGGAAATTACGGATTTAAACCGAATTTACTTAGAAAATAATGAATTGAATGTAACTTTATTAGGTGATGGCTTTACTTGGCTTGATACAGGTACACATGAATCTTTAGTGGATGCAACAAACTTTGTGAAAACTATTGAAGAACATCAACATCGTAAAATTGCTTGCTTAGAAGAAATTGCTTTTAAGAATGGCTGGATTGATCGAAAAGAATTAGAAGAAATTTACGAGATTTATAAAAAGAACCAATACGGTGCATATTTAAAGAAAATTATGGATCGGGCATATGTAGAACAGGAGTGGCATGACTAATGAAAGTAACAGAAACAAAAATCCCTGGTGTTTTGATTATCGATACTGATGTATTTGGAGATCATAGAGGGTACTTTACAGAAACATATTCAAAACCAAAATATGAAAAGTTGGGGGTAACCGTTGACTTTGTTCAAGACAATATGTCTTTTAGTGCCCAAAAAGGAACCTTACGAGGTTTACATTGGCAAAATCCTCCTTATGCACAAAGTAAATTAGTATCTTGTACAAAGGGAACAGTCATTGATGTGGCTGTAGATATTCGTAAAGGAAGTCCAACATTTGGACAATGGGTAAGTGTTGAATTAAGTGAAGAAAATCACCGTCAATTTTTTATTCCCCAAGGCTTTGCTCATGGTTTCTTAACTTTAACAGATAATGTAGAATTCAGATATAAAGTAGATAACGTATACAATAAAGAATCTGAAGGCGGTATGCGTTATGATGATCCAACATGTAATGTTGACTGGGGATCATTATTAAACGGTATTGAACCTGTATTAAGTGAAAAAGACCAAGTTGGTCCAACACTAGAAGAATCAAATAATCAATTTACATACAAAGGAGAATAACACAATGAAAATTTTAGTAACAGGTGGAGCTGGATTTATTGGAGGAAACTTTGTTCATTACATGGTTAATAAATATCCAGAAGATATGATTGTAAACTTAGATAAGTTAACCTATGCAGGAAACCTAGAAACATGTAAACCTGTAGAAGATAAACCAAACTATAAATTTATTAAAGGGGACATTGCTGATCGTCCATTCATTATGGATTTATTTGAAAAAGAAAAGTTTGATGTTGTTGTTAACTTTGCCGCAGAAAGCCATGTAGACCGTTCCATTGAAGATCCAGAAATCTTCGTTAAGACGAATGTAATGGGAACAACTACATTATTAGATGCATGTGTTAAATATGGAATCAAACGTTATCACCAAGTATCTACAGATGAAGTATATGGAGATTTACCTTTAGATCGTCCTGATTTATTCTTTACAGAAGAAACTCCATTACATACATCTAGCCCATATTCTTCTGCAAAAGCTAGTGCAGATTTATTTGTACTTGCATATCACAGAACCTATGGTTTACCGGTAACAGTAAGTCGTTGTTCAAACAACTATGGACCATATCATTTCCCAGAAAAATTAATTCCATTAATTATTTCTCGTGCATTAAATGACGAAACAATTCCAGTATATGGAACTGGAGAAAATGTACGTGACTGGTTACATGTATATGACCATTGCGTAGCGATTGATTTAATCGTTCGTAAAGGACGCGTTGGTGAAGTCTATAATGTAGGTGGTCACAACGAAAGAACAAACTTAGAAGTTGTAAAAACTGTGCTTCATGCATTAAATAAACCAGAAAGTTTGATTACTTTTGTACAAGACCGAAAAGGACATGACCGTCGTTATGCAATTGATCCTACAAAACTTGAAACAGAATTAGGATGGAAACCAAAATATACTTTTGATACAGGTATTCCAATGACAATCCAATGGTATTTAGACAATAAAGAATGGTGGGAAAACATCATTAGTGGTGAATACCAAAACTATTTTGAAAAGATGTATGTAGAAAAAGGAAGAGCTAAGGAATAATTCTTAGCTTTTCTCTTTATTTTGATATAATCTTTAATGATTTGAGGTATATGTCAAGTTTGAAAGTAGTGGATGAATAGGAGATCGTTATGGAAAAAGTAGATATATTATTATCGGTTTATAAGCCAAATAAGAAATATTTAATTGAACAACTGAAATCTTTAAATGATCAAAATTATCCAAATATTGAAGTCATTATTAACGATGATTGCCCAGAATTTCCATGTGATCATGAGATATTTGAGTCCTATTTGACAAAGGTGCCATATCGTTTTTTGCAACAGGATAAAAAGAATTTGAATTATACTAAATCTTTTGAAAAGTTAGTAAAAGCGAGCACAGGAGATTTTATCGCATTTTGTGATCAAGATGATATATGGTTTCCAAATAAAATTTCAAGATCAGTGGAAACTTTAAAAAAGGAAAATGCTTTGTTAGTAGCAAGCGATCGACAGATTATTGATGGAGATGGAAATGTTCTTGTTTATAAGTATAGGGATGAGCATCATGATCAAACTGAAAGCTGGCATACAGGAGATGATATCGCAACAAGAAATTTAATCATTACACATGCAGTTGGGATGGTTTTAGTTGCAAGTGGAAATTTTGCACGTAGTATACTTCCTTTTAGTACATATACTGGTCATGATAAATGGATTATATCGTGTGCATCTGTAGAAGGTAAGGTTGCTTTTATTGATGAGCCTCTTGTGCAATATCGAAGACATGGTCATAATGTGAGTGGCGTGTTAGTGGGCATTGAATCTAAGAAGGATTATGAGCAACAGCGTGTTTTACCAAATTACAATTTAATTAAGGATTTTATAAATAAATATCCCGATTTTAAAGATAAAGAAGCATTGTTGAAGTTTGCGATAGCCAGAAAAAATCATGATATTAAAGATTTGTATAAGTATCGAAGTTTAGCTCCTAATATTGCTAAGTTTGATATTATATTAGCGTTAGTACCAGATTTTTTATTTAAAACAATGATTCAAATTGCTAGGAAAATAAGTTAGAAAAGAGGTTGAGGTATGAAGATTTTTGTGACAGGTGTGGCTGGTCAATTAGGTCATGATGTAATGAATGAATTGGCTTCTAGAGGATATGTTGGAGTAGGTACAGACTTAGCTGAAAGCTATAGTGGTATTCAGGATGGTTCTTATGTTACTACAGCTGAATATGTTTCTTTGGATATCACAAACGAGGAAGCTGTAATGAATACAATTAAATGTGTTAATCCAGATGTAGTTGTACACTGTGCAGCATGGACGGCTGTAGACTTAGCAGAAGATGAAGATAAACAGGCTAAGGTTAAAGCTATTAATGTGGATGGAACACAAAATATTGCGGATGCTTGTAAAGAAGTGGATGCAAAGATGGTGTATATTTCTACGGACTATGTATTTGATGGTCAGGGAAATGAGCCTTGGAATCCGGATTGTAAGGATTATAAGCCTTTAAATGTATATGGACAGACTAAGCTTGGTGGAGAACTAGCTGTTTCAAATACTTTAAGTAAATATTTTATTGTTCGTATTGCGTGGGTATTTGGTAAGAATGGAAATAACTTTATTAAGACAATGTTGAATGTGGGTAAGAAATTTGACACATTAAAAGTCGTAAATGATCAAATTGGTACACCTACATATACATTTGACTTAGCTCGTTTATTAGTAGATATGATTGAAACGGATAAGTATGGTTATTATCATGCGACAAATGAGGGTGGCTATATCAGTTGGTATGACTTTGCGTGTGAAATCTTTAAGCAGGCAGGTTATACAAATACAGTACTTCCAGTCACTACAGAAGAGTATGGTTTATCAAAGGCAGCTCGTCCTTTTAATTCTAGATTGGATAAGTCTAAGTTGGTTGAAAATGGATTTAAGCCACTACCTACTTGGCAGGATGCGTTGGCTCGTTATTTGAAAGAAATTAAAGATTAATCTTGGGTTTGATTAAATTGTAATATATTCATTTGAGGGTTATACAAATATGTGTAGCTCTCAATTTTATTTTTTCGAAACATTGGCGTTATTGGTATAGTTACATGATAAAATATTATTAACAGTTAGAAATAGGAGTAACGTAAATGGAAATGGAGAGAAAATATCAAGAATATAAGGATATTAATGAGCAGGTTCTTTATTTATATAATTCAAAGAAAATAATAGTAGATGTGGAAGATAGACATTATCTAGAAGAACGTAATTATGTATCTTTAGTCAAGCCATATAAAGCGTTTTTTTCAACAGGTAGAAATAATAAGGGAAAACTAGTTTATAAAAAAGAAACAAATTTTAAGGAAGTCATTAAACTTGTGAATTTAGATGATGCCTATGCAAAGATGTTATATGAATTGATTGGGGTGTTTGAACGAAAATTTAAATCCGTTTTATTTGCAGAAATCTGTCATAACTATGTTGCATGTGATAATTCTGATATTTATTGCGTACGATATGTTGATGAAATAAAACGTTTTATAAATGATGAAACTTCTGAATTGCCATTATTTTGCCCGAGTTTTTACTGCTTTTATGTGAAGGATAAGAATGGGGTAAAGCGTCTTAGAGATGTTTTTAATATTAAAAGGAAAAAGGACATACTTATTCACATGTACAAAATTGCAACAAATACTAATATAGATGGATCTTCTTTAGAAGAACACGAAATGAGTAATAATAAGTTAATTAAGTATTATTATGAAAAACAATGCGAAGTTCCTCTTTGGGTTATTCCGAATGCATTGACATTAGGTGAATTACAAATTTTATTTATGATGTTGGATGAGAAATCTCAGAAAACTGTGGCAGCTAAAATGTTGAAATCTTCCGTAGAAAAAATGAGCGCACATTCGATTTTATCATTTAATGGGCATATTGAAAAAATTAGGAAATTAAGGAATGTTGTGAATCATTATGAACCGCTTCTTCCATTTTTAATGGATGAAATGGATACAAAAAAGATCGAAAATTCTCAACTTTATAATACGCTAAATTTATTGCACAAGACTTCTGATTTAACCTTGCCACGAATAGAAGAAATTAATGCAAAAGTTAATCCATCCAATTCAAGAATAGTAAGAATTTTAAATATGATGTATGAAAATATATCCTTAACAAATAAATAAAATAAAAGATGAACCCTGCTGGTTAATTACAACAGTGATTCATCAGTTTGTAGCCCCTGGCTACCTTCGTCATACTTAATATACCACACTTTTTTGGGATTCAAAAGGTTTTGCGTAGTTTTTTCTACATGAATCGTATCCTCTACTAAGATTGTCCTATTTTTCCATATAGCTTTGTGGCGCATAGAATTTTATTGGTGATTATGTTATTCTATATGCGTTTAATTCCAGAAGGAAGGACATTTTATATATGAGTAATAATTATGATTTAAAGAGAATTCAAGAAATTGAATTGGAAATATTAGATGAAGTAATACGTATATGCGATAAAAATAATATTAAATATAATCTAGAGGGTGGAAGCATGATTGGTGCCATTCGCCATAATGGTATGATTCCTTGGGATGATGATATTGATCTTGCGATGATGCGTGGTGAATACACAAAATTTGTAGAGGCTTGTAAAACAGATTTAGATTCGAGTCGATTTGTTTTCCAAGATTGTCATACAGATAAACAGTGTGGCTTTATTTTTGGTAAGATTCGAAGAAAAGGTACAATCTTAAGTGAAAATTATTCCTATCATTTGCCTTTTGAACAAGGGGTTTGGGTTGATATCTTTGTGTATGATTATGTATCGAATGATGAAATTGTACGTGCTAAGGATCGAAAGCGAATGAAGTTTATCCAGAATCTGTATATTATTCGTTGTGGATATAAATTTCCTGAAGACAAACCAATGGTTTTTAAGCTTGCGTATCATTTGATTAAGCCATTCACATATTTGTTTTCTTATGATTTTTATATAAAGAAAATGGATAGGGAAATGAATAAATATAATGAGAATCCTACAAATTATGTATTTAACTATGCAGGGGCATATCCAGATAGAGGATTATTTCCGAAGGATATGTTTAAAGAGTTAGTGAGTCATGAATTTGATGGTAGAGAGTGTAATGTGGTTAAAGAGTATGATGCTTACTTAAAACAAATTTATGGGGATTATATGAAGCTGCCACCTGTAGAAAAACGAAATGGTGGAGCTCATCATGTTCATGAGTTTAAGGATTTAAAATAGAAGAGGTGCAAATATGAATTATGCGATTATGTTAGCGGGTGGCGTTGGTCAAAGAATGAGAACATCTGGTTTGCCTAAGCAATTTTTGACTGTATTTGGAAAGCCCATTATTATTTATACTTTAGAAAAATTTGAGAATTGTTCTGAGATTGATAAGATTGTGATTTCTTGTAATGCATCATGGGTCGATTACATGAGGGATTTAGTGAATAAATACAATTTGAAAAAAATCCTAGATATTATTCCTGGTGGTAAGGATCGTCAGGGAAGTGTTCAAAATGGAATTGATTGTATTGTTTCGAATGGTGCAAGTAATGAGGATATTATTGTGATTCATGATGGTGTAAGACCATTAATTGAGCCGGCTATTATTGAAGAAAATATTCGTGTGGCTAAAAAATATGGTAGTGCTATGACGGTTAAGCCCGTGATTGAGTCGGTTGTGATCACAAATGCGGAAAGTGCTCATTTTGAAGATTTTAAAAAGAGGGATGATACGTATAGTTTGACTTCGCCTCAAACCTTCAAATTGGATTTGTTGAATCAGACGTATAAGGATATTTTAAATGCAGATACAGAGTTTCCTATTTTAGATGCAGCACTGGCCTATACGTATTTAGGGAATGATATTCATTTAGTGAAGGAAAATAATCATAATATTAAGATTACAACGGCTGAGGATTATTATATTTTAAAGGCTATGCTTGAGCTTGAAGAAAATAAATATGTATTTGGTATGTAGAGGAGAAGAAACATGGAAAAAAGAGATTTAGATATTATTTTAAATACACCTGTAAATTGGAGAATGTATTATGGGAAAACCATTTTAGTAACTGGGGCTACAGGTCGTTTGGGTCGTTATATTGTAGAAACTTTAATTGAGGTGGATTTACGTTATAATTTAGATTTACGTGTAATTGGATTGGCTCGTTCAAAAGATAAGGTGAAAGATGTTTTTAAGAATTTAATGGATTTTCCAAATCTTTCATTTATGTATCAGGATGTAAATGCTGAAATTGAATATGATGGAAATGTGGACTATATTTTCCATACGGCAGGTCCGGCTGCTCCAAGAGATTTTAAATCGACGGCAGTTGAAACTTTGTGGGCTCATGTGAATGGTACGCATAATGTATTGGAGCTTGCCAGAACACATAACACAAAGCGTGTATTCTATGTTTCTACAGTTGAAACATATGGTGAATGGAAGGAAGATCGTAATATTAAAGAGGAGGATATGGGGCCTCTACAAAACTTAAATTCTCGTGCTTGTTATCCGGAGGCCAAGCGTTTATGTGAAACGATGTTAGCTTCTTATAAAGAAGAATATGGTGTTGATTATTGTGGTGTACACTTCTCACATACAATTGGTCCTGGTATTCTTTTGGATGATGGTCGTGCTTTTGCGGAATTTATTCAGTGTGCCTTAAATGGTACGGATATTGTATTGCATTCGGATGGTAGTGCAATGCGTACATATACATATGTTGCGGATGCCATTAACTCTGTATTCTTAATTATGGAAAGAGGAGAGAGCACACTATATAATGTGGGGGCTGAAGAAAACTTGATTAGTATTCGTGATTTGGCTCAATTAATCGCAGAATTAAGTCCTAAAAAGACAACGAAGGTTGTATTCTCAGATGAGGCGAGTAAGCTTCCATATCTTCCATTTAAATTGGCAATTATGGATACGTCAAAGGCTCGTGATTTAGGATGGAAACCAACCGTAGATAATGAGCATATCTTTAAATGGACGATTGAATCATTTTTATAGGATATGATGCTCTTATGGGTGAAAATAGAAATGAGTATCCTACTGTTGCAGTACTGATGAGTACTTACAATGGGGAGAAGTATATAAAGGAACAGTTGGATAGTATTTTCAATCAAAAAGAAGTTTATGTTACTTTGTATGTGCGTGATGATGGTTCTACGGATAATACGTTAGAAATCATTAAAGCGTATCACAATGATATTATTCTACTTCCTTTTGATGAAAATAAAGGTCCAGGACTTAGCTTTATGACACTTTTATATCATGTGATGAGTTTGTCTACTCAATATGATTATTATGCCTTTGCAGATCAAGATGATATTTGGATGGATGTAAAATTAAACAAAGCTATTCAACAAATTCAGAATGAAGGAAAGTGTGTACTTTATTCTTCGAATCAATGGCTTTATGAAAATGATACAAAGACGAAGCTAAGATACGATTTTAAACCGGATCTAACATTGGTTGATCATATCTCAAAAAACTTGTTGTCGGGTTGTACAATGGTATTTGATTATAAGATGGCTGAAAAAATCACATCCTTTACTTGTCCGCCAAGAAGTTTATTGAATTATCGTATGCATGATGCGTGGGTTGCACTTATTGCGACTTTATATGGTTCGTTTATATATGATGAAAATTCTTATATTCTATATCGAATTCATAGTGCGAATACGGTGGGTGTAAAGAAGGATTCTGTCTTTAAGCGTTTGAAATTATTTTTAGGATGGGGCAAGAAGACAGAGCGATATACAAATATTCGTAGTTTGACAGCTCAATTGTTGTTGGAAAATGAAAATGATTATTGTGCAGAAGATAAAAATATATTGGAGTCTGTAGCCTACTATCAAAGGGGATTGAGAAATAAAATCCAATTAATGAGGATGAAGGATATTTACGCAAAGAGTGGTGAATCCAAATTCATCTTTTGTGTAAAGGTTATGTTGAATATAGTTTAAAATGAGGTGATGGTTTGCAGAAAACAAAGTCGATTCAAATAAACGCAATCTTAAATATTATTAAACAATGCTGTGTCATTGTTTTTCCATTGATTACATTTCCGTATGTATCACGTGTTTTAGGAAGTGCGAATTTAGGACGATATAGCTTTAGTGATTCAATCATACAATACTTTATTTCCTTTGCGAGCTTAGGCATACCGACCTATGCCATTCGAGAAGCGGCTCGTGTAAGATCCAATAAAAAGGAATTGACGCAATTAGCAACGGAATTATTTTCTATTAATGTTGTTACGATGATTGTTTCTTATATCATCTTATTTCTTGTTGTATTTTATGTTCCAAGAGTTCATAGAGAAAGTGTATTGATAGTTATATTAAGTTTTAATATACTTTTTAATACTTTAGGAAGGGATTGGATCAATACTGTATTTGAAGATTTTTTCTATCTAACTCTACGATACATTATTCTTCAGACGATTTCTTTGATTCTAATTTTATGCTTGGTGAAAAGGCCAGAACATTATATTTTATATACCATTATTATGGCATTAGCCTATTCAGGGAATTATTTGTTGAATATTTTTTATACAAGAAGATATATTCCGTATAGATTTACGACAAAGTTGAATTTGAAAAAGCATATAAAACCCATCTTGTATTTATTTTGCATTACTATTTCGACCACGATTTATGTTAAATCAGACATTACAATTCTAGGTTTTTTTAAATCGGATTCTGAAGTTGGTATTTATACATTATCAAGTAATATTTATACTGTTATTAAATCAATATTGAATGCGGTTATCATTGTTGTGATTCCACGTTTATCTGTTTATTTAGGTGAAAATAAAAGAGATGAGTATGAGGGGTTATTAAATTCTTTAAAGAAAGTTTTATATACACTTGTTATACCGGCCATTGTAGGTATATTTCTTTTGAGTAAAGATGTTATGTTGTTTATGGGTGGAGAAGCCTATATATCTGGCTATATATCTTTACGTATACTTTGCTTTTCTCTATTCTTTGCGGTATTTGGATGTTACTATGCGCAAGGTATATTAGTTTCATTGAAAAAAGAAAAGTATTATTTTTATGCAACATTGACATCGGCTATTACAAATGTTGTACTTAATTTAATATTAGTTCCTTTCTTTGGCTTAAATGCGACGGCAGTTACTACTGTAATATCGGAAGTTATAGTGGTTTTAATTTGTCGTCATTATTCCTTACCTTTAATTAAGTATAAAGAAAAGATTAATTTAACTTCAATTGGAATAGGTTGTATCGGAATTGTGGTTTCTTGTTATTTATGTAATAGATTTATCACAGGTTTGATTCCAAAAATCATTCTTTCGATTATGGTATCGGTAATCGCATATTTTACAATTCTAATTCTATTGGGTAATGAGGTCGCAAAAGAATTTGTAGTCTCAGCTAAAAAACGTATTCTTAAAAGATAATGTATTCATAGGTGCATTCTAAGGAGTGCATCTTTTTAAATAAGTTTTATTTTTTAATGTTGTTTTCATTTTGAGTTGTTACAATAAGTGGTGAATGACTATGCCATATATTTCATGATTTGTGTAAGGGAATCAGTAAAGATAGAAATTATCAATAATGAAAACAGAATATTGAGGTGAAAAAGAATGCAGACATGTATTAAGACATACGATTATTTGCTATCGATGAATTTAGAAAAGTTAAGCCTTATTTTTTCTTGGATTGGATCTTTTATCATGTTGAAAGTTCCTGGTCTTAATAAGTTACTTTAATAAGATTATTTAGTTTAATATTTCTACATGGTAAGTGTGGAATGATATAGTATTATTAGTTCCTAATGAGGAGGGTAGCCATGCGCTTAGAGACACATTGTCATACCAAATATTCGAAAGACAGTATGCTTTCTTTTACGTTGTTATATATCAAGTGTAAGTGGCGTAAAATAGATGCAATTGCTATTACCGAGCATAACAATATACAAGGTGGGCTAGCCTTTAAAGAATACTGCCAAAAGAAAAAAACGCCTTTACAAGTAATCGTTGGGGAAGAAGTTATGACAGAGTCAGGCGAAATCATTGGCCTATTCCTTCAAGAAGAAATTCCTGCTGGCTTATCTTGTAAAGAAACGATAGCTCGTATTCGTCAACAAAATGGCGTAGTTTATGTGCCTCATCCATATGACAAAAAACGTGAAAAAACAGTTTTAAAAGAAGCTTGCATTAAAGAATATGCATCTCAAATAGACTGTATAGAGTGTTATAATGGCCGAAATATTTCCGATGAATATGGCATTCGACAAAATGAAATTGCAGATCGTTATCACATTTGTAAAGTAATCGGTTCTGATGCACATACAATACTTGAAGTAGGAAGAAACTATATGGAAGTAGAACAAGTTCCTGTTGATCGTGAAATGTTTTTGAAAGTGATACAAAGCGCTACCTTCCATAAAAAGAAGTGTATTAAATTAAGCCATAAGATAACGAAGTTTGTGAAATTAGGCAAACTAATAAAGAAGGGAAATTTTCATGAAGTGTATAGAATTATCAAAAAAAGACTTGGAAGTTCAATGTAAAGATTGGGCAGAAAAAATAAAAAAAGAATACCAACCAGATTTAATTGTCTATGTGGCGAAAGCAGGATATTTGATTGCGCGACCTATGAAAAACGTTTTCGACGTTCCTCTAGTAGGAATTAGTGCTACAAGAGAAGGCAATTCTTTAAAAGAAATTGTTGGCCCTTTGGTATCTCTATTGCCGAATTTTGTTCGAAACTTTTTGATTAGTATGGAGTTGAAATCCAATACTCATGATCGAAATACAGAAAGAAAGATTCGTTTTCATCAAAGCTTTGAAAACATTCATCAAGATTCGATTCAAAAAATTATTGTCGTAGATGACTCTGTGGATACAGGCCATTCAATGAAACAAGTTGTTGATGCGATTTCTAATAAGATGAATCATGTGCAAATTAAAGTTGCTGGATTAAATGTATGGGATAAAAGTGAAGATGTTATAAAAACAGATTTTGCTTTATATAGAAATACGGTCATAAAAACGCCTATGTCGAAAGATTCAAAAGAATATAAAGATTTTATGAAAATCTATAACGAAGAAACAGAAGAGGGTTTACTTTAGATAAAAGATGAGTAAGCTTAATTCTTTATTTGTTTTTCATTATAGTTTTGAATGAGAGTATTATGGAATACTCCAAGAAAGAAGGATTTGCTAATGAAGTGTAAAAATTGTGGACATGAAGTAAACGAAAACGATGTCTATTGTAGTCATTGTGGAACAAAACTTGAAAAAGAAGATACACAAGTAGATGAGAAACAATGGTATTTTGTTGAGAACAATGAAACAAAGGGGCCATTTAGTGAAACACAAATGAAATCGTTTATTCAATCTAAACGCATTGATTCTAATACCTATGTATGGAGTGATGGATTTGATGATTGGAAAGAATTAAAATGTTCTGAATTAAAAGATTTATTAGAAGAAAAGGGAACTGAATCCATTCATTTAGAAACACACCAAGATAAAATTTGGTATTATGTCGATCAAGACTCGAATCACCATGGTCCATTTACGCAAGAAGAAATGGAAACGATGTATGCAAGAGGAACCTTAGATGAATTTTCTTATGTTTGGAAAGAAGGCATGAGTGATTGGCAAAAGTATGCCGATACAAGTTTATCTCAAGTCCCAAAATCCACAAGACAAGAAAAAGTCTCTAGCATTACTTCCGTTACGAAAAAGAATATTCCTCTTTCTGTACTGTTTAGTTTTTTAACCTGTGGGCTCTATGCTTTATATTGGATGTATACGATTGCGGAAGATGTAAATAGTTTATGCAGAGAAAACGGGAAGACACCAGGAACCAGTGGTGGTCTTGTACTTTTATTTTCCATATTCACTTGTGGAATCTATGGCCTTTATTTTTGGTATAAGGTATGTAAACTCATAGATTCCTTAGATTATGATAGTGATTATGTGACCAGTGATAATTCCATTCTTTGCCTTGTATTAGCTGTCATTCAATTAAATATCATCTCGATGTGTATTGTTCAGGATTCTATCAATGAAATTGTGGACAATGTCTAAAAAACTAATTTTCTTATTTTGTGTTTTGGCAATATTGTTTCTCTATCGTTGTCCTTTTTATACCATTTTCGGTATTCCTTGTCCGGGCTGTGGCATGACACGCAGCCTATTCGCTTTTCTAAGAGGAGATATGAAAGCTTCTTTGGCATATCATGCCATGTTAATACCTACAGGAATCTGTGCTTGTCTTTTCATTGCACGAAAGAAGCATCGAAAAGCCATTTTGTATATCTGGTGTATTTTGATGCTTGCTTATTATTTAGTGCGCTTTATAACCCATACAAACCTTAGCATCAATACGCAGGCCATCCTCATTCAAATCTTACATAAGCTACTTTGAATTTAGGTGAGGTTTCCCCTGACGAGATTTAAAAACTTGTAAGTCTGTGAAATCTCATCTTGATTGAATTGTAGGTTGAGTATTCCCTATACTAATCAACTTTTAAAGAGAACATACATATTTTTCTTGGCAAATCCCATTTTCTTGACAACCCATAAGTCACATGTAATACTTCTAGTTGAAATTGGTTTTTTTACTTTTTAATTAACTTTTTTCTGTATGAATTGTGAATGCATAAAAATATGCTTATGGACGGGTTGCTAACTTGCTACAGGCTATATTTGATATTATGTTGATGCCTGTAACACTAGTAAGTTTGTCCATTCAGTAGTTTATTCAATCCTATCTATAAAATCTTACCTTTCTATATAATGAATCCAACAAGAAGGAATCTAATTAATTGATTAATAAACTGCCATTATTAACGATTGGATAAGATGTTACTTGTGTTATTGGAGCTGGTTTATTGGGTATGGCTGTATTTTTTCTGTGGAGGGGATTTACCTTTCTATAAGAAGGATTTAATAGTGATTCTTGTTGGAGCTATTTTTTTATTCCATGAGTATTGTATTTTCAGCTAGATTGACATCTGTAAGCAATACATTTGTTCAGTTTATTACATACTTGATTACATCCATTGTATGGCTTGTATTAGCTCTACATCTTATTTTAAGTTTTGGTGTTTATGGGGCTACCTATTATACTTTATTTTGATGGTTTCACAGTTTACTTTGCATGTTTTTTTTATCTTGGATTACATAATTATTTTCATAAAAGAATCAGGTGATAAGAATGGTTGGTTGTGTCGTATTAAATTTTAATGATTCAAAAACAACAATAGAATTATTAAATCGAATGAAAAATATGAAATCTATAGATGTGATTGTTGTTGTGGACAATTGTTCTACAGATGATTCTTTTTCTGTTTTAAAACAATATACTTCCAAAAAAATACAGGTTATACAATCAGAAAAAAATGGTGGTTATGGATATGGAAATAATTGTGGAATTTCATTTTTAAAGAAAAATTTCGATTGTGATTATATTCTTATTGCCAATCCGGATGTTATTTTTGAAGAGAATGTAATTCAAAAAATGAAGGATGCTTTTGATGAAGAAACAGTTATTGTTGCGCCACTAACATTAGATGCAAAAGGAAATAGGCAGTTGCCTATTGCATGGAAAGTCCCAACTATAAAAGATTATTATTTGTTTTCTTCAATACTTTTTAATAAGATCTTTCATTCTTTAGATTATCCCAAGGATTTTTATAATCAATCTGTATGTTATGTGGATTGCGTTTAGGGTTCTTTCTTTATGATTCGAAGTTGTTTGATAGAAAATAAGTTATATGACGAGAATATTTTTTTGTTCTTTGAAGAATCGTGTATTGGAAAGAAATTTAAAGATTTAGGGTATAAGACCAAGCTATTAATGGATGTAGACTATATTCATAATCATTCTGTCAGTATTAATAAAGTTTTTCATTCCGAAGCTAAAAAAAGCAAGATGACATTGGATAGTTTTTATACATATTTTTCGGATTTTTATACACTTTCTAGATTTCAAAAGAAAATTATGAAAGCTTATAAAAAAATGATTTATCTTGAGAATTATGTGTTGCTTAAAATTTTCTTTGATTAGAAGGTATCATTATGGTGTGCTAAAAGTGCACCATTTTAGCGTCATCTGCACAAATTCTAAAGAAAGCACTATAGATATTTCTATAGCGCTTTCTTCGTTAAGATTTTATTCACCAATTCTTGATTGTTTTTTGTCCGTTTAAATAAGGAAATCAAAGTATCCGTAGCTTCTTCATTTCGCAAACTATTTAAAGAATGACGAATGATACGTACCGCATCTAATTCATCTGGATTTAAGAGCAAATCCTCTCTACGAGTACCAGATTTCGCAATATCAATAGCTGGGAAGATACGATGTTCTTGCATCTTTCGAGAAAGAATCAATTCCATATTACCCGTTCCTTTAAACTCTTCATAAACCACATCATCCATCTTGGAACCTGTATCAACTAATGCAGTTGCTAAAATGGTTAAACTACCACCTTCACGCATATTTCGAGCCGCTCCAAAGAAACGTTTTGGCATATGTAGACTAGCTGGATCCAAACCACCCGATAAAGTACGGCCACTTGGTGCTACCGTTAAGTTATATGCTCTGGCAAGACGCGTAATACTATCCAATAAAATAATGACATCTTGCCCATGCTCGACAAAGCGTTTCGCTCTTTCAATAACCATTTCACTGACCCGTTTATGATGCTCCGGTGTTTCATCAAAAGTAGAATAGATTACTTCGGTATTCTTTTGCGTTACCGTTTCTTTTATATCTGTTACTTCTTCCGGACGCTCATCAATTAATAAAATAATCAAATGCATTTCTGGATTGTTCTTTTGTACCGATAAGGCAATATTTTTTAACAAGGTCGTTTTGCCGGCTTTTGGAGGAGAAACAATCATCCCACGAGCCCCTTTTCCAACTGGAGCTAATAAATCCAACATACGCATGGAAATAGAGTTGTTAGCTTCCATATGCATTCTTTCATTCGGGAATATAGGCGTTAAGTTTTCAAAGTTCGGCCGCTTTTTAGCGATTTCAGGATCAATTCCATTAATCGAATTGATGCGCACTAAAGCGGAATATCGTTCCGTCGTTTTTTGTGGACGTTTTTTTCCGATTAATAAATCACCCGTTTTTAAATGAAAACGCCGAATTTGGGAATGGGAAACATATACATCGTTTTCACCTGGCAAATAGTTTTCACAACGGATAAAACCAAAGCCATCTGGCAAAACTTCAAGAATTCCAATCGCAGTTTCATCGGTATCCATTACCCGATTTTCTTGTTCTTTACGGGCTTCTTCTTTTTGCTGACGCATTAATGCCGCAATTAAATCACTTTTTTTTAAGGCCGAAACGCCTTTTAATTCTTTTTCTTTCGCAATGGTCTTTAGTTCTTTTAAAGACAAAGCTTCATATTGTTCTTGTGTCATAAATTGTCCTTCTTCTTTTGGAAAATAATTTGATTTGATAGAGATTGGTTGAATAAAGAGAACCAGGCGGTTCTCTTTGAGCACATCTATTGTATCTTGTGGCCTTTGATTATACAAGGACAAGTGAAAGAATCCCTTCTTTCAACTTGTCAAGTAATCTAAATCTTAGTAAACTTAGTTTAAGTTAAAAAACAGGAGGATTACTATGGTAGAAGTAGCTGTATTAGGATATGGAACGGTTGGAGCCGGTGTTGTCAATGTATTGATGACCAACGCAGCATCCATCGAAAAAAAAGTAGGAACTTCCGTCCATGTAAAATATGTTTTAGATTTACGAGATTTTCCCGGTACACCTGTAGAAGATATCGTAACACACGATTTTAATGATATTTTAAACGATAAAGATGTAGACATCGTAGTTGAAACTATGGGTGGTTTAAAACCGGCCTATGACTTTACCAAAGCTGCTTTACAGGCAGGAAAAAACGTATGTACATCAAATAAAGAATTAGTGGCAGAACATGGTGTAGAACTCTGTGACATTGCTACAAAACATTCAGTAAACTATATGTTTGAAGCAAGTTGTGGAGGAGGCATTCCGATTATTCGTGCCTTAAATACTTCTTTGATGGGAGAAAAAATTGAAAAAGTCAGTGGTATTTTAAACGGAACCACAAACTATATCATGACAAGTATGTATGAACACGGTTCAGACTTTGATTCTTGTTTAAAAGAAGCACAAAAACTCGGTTATGCTGAATTGCATCCCGAAGCTGATATTGAAGGACATGATGCCCAACGTAAGATTGCGATATTATCCTCTTTGGCTTATGGAAAACATGTTGATTATAAAGATGTGCCAACCCAAGGAATCACAAACATCGATGCCACCGATATGGAATATGCACATAAGATGGGCATGAAAATCAAACTTTTAGCTACATCTCAAGTGACTGAAGCTGGAACATGGGCCATGGTTAGTCCGAATTTAGTCGGACAAGATAATATCTTATTCTCAGTTGATGATGTCTTAAATGCAGTATTTGTACAAGGAAACTGCTTAGGACCAGCTATGTTCTATGGTTCAGGAGCAGGGTCTTTACCAACTGCTAGTGCTGTAGTAGGCGATGTATTAGATTGTGCCAAAAATCTTCATACCACAGTTAAAACTGATATCACAGCAGAAAAATTAACCTTACTTCCAGTCGATGATGTAGAAAATATCTTCTTTGTGCGCGTTAAAGAAGGCCAAGACATTACACCTGTATTTGGTGAAGTCGAAAAAGTTGTGGTAAAAGAAGGCGAATATGGCTTCTGGACAGAAGCAATGAAAGAAAAAGACTTCCAAGCCAAAGTACAACAATGCCCAGGCTTTATTAAAGCCATTCGCAAAGGATAGAATTTCAAACTGCAACACTATGTTGTAGTTTTTTTATGAGAGGAAACTATGAATCAAGAAGAACTATTAAAGAAAATTTTGCACCAACAAAAAATCATTCTTGTTTTATTGTTTGTATTAGTGCTTTGTTTTGGCATCTTTCTTTTTGCATTTTTTACTAAGATGAGTGAAATGAATAGCGTAATCAAACAACTGCAAGATATCGATTTTGCCCAAATCGAAGATGCAATGAAGAATGTAAATAAAATCTTGCATTATTTTAACTAACTTTACCAAAGCTTTACTCTAGAAAGCCTTAGAAGCTTACATAGATTTCTTATTCTAAAACTAGAAAGAAGAGATACTATGGAAACTTTATTCATCAAAGGCATTGCCTGTGGTTTATTTTATTTTGCCTATGTTTTATCGAAGTTTTTCTTAGACAGCAAGCAATCGCAAGAGTTTTAACATTCGACAAGCCTCTGCTTTTCTAGTATAGTTAAACAAGCTAGAAGGTGAAAAGATGAAGGCAAGAGAAATGTTTGAAGCATTGGGATATGAGTTAGATTGTGATGATGATTTATTGCTGATTTATAAGAAAAACGTCATCGAAATCGTATTCCAAAAAGATTATAAAAAATATCATGCATTATGGAGTGGTGAACCACTTTCAATTAACGTGGATTTACATAAGGCCATTCACCAACAATGTATTGAATTGAACTGGATAGAACAGTAAAATGTTCTATTTTTTTTTCGACCTTTTTAATGATGATTCCTGTATAATGAAAACAAGAGAAAGTGAGAGAAAAATGAGAATGGGATGTAAAAAGCTAGTATGTGCATTACTTTCATGCACCATGTTATGTGCTTGTACCAGCACCAAGTCTGTTGAAAAACAAAGCAATAAAAAACAATATGTGAAAACAGATCAGTTCACAAGTGCATTAATTGATTCAACGGACTATAAAGGAAAATGGATCAAAATTGAAGGAAAAGTAAAACTCGGACCAGAAGTAAGCGGAAAGCAAGGGTATCTAGTTAAATATGTACCGGCACAGCGCCGTTACTTCTTCTTTAAAACGGATAAAGATCTTGGATACCAACCAGGAGATTATGTCAAAGTGGAAGGGCAAATCGGCAAAGATACCAATTTAGTCAATTCATCTGGTAATGAACTTTCTATAACAACTATTACGCATGCTAAAGTATCCGATGGCTCCTATATAGATGTAGAAGTACCAACTTATTGTACCAATAAACCAAAAGAGCCGAAACAGACCATTGACGGCATAACGATGAAAGTTTCAAAAGTAGAATATGCGGATCAAGAAACACGCGTCTATGTTTCGATTGAAAATAATTCAGATCAACCTATTTATTATGATCCAAATTATATTATTCTCCAACAAGATGGCACCCACATTAATTCCGATGTTCTATCTTCGTCGTATGAAAAAGGAAATTATCCACAATTAGCCAATGCGATCGAGCCACACAGTAAAACAAGTGGCATTGTGGTATTTTCGGTGATTTCTAGTGAAAAAGATTGTGATGTTATCACAACACTTTTTACCGCTAATCTAGCTGGTATAGACTTTACAATTCATGTTAATGCCTAACATAAGATTCTTATTTAAGACCAAACATTTGATGTTTTTCATCAAAGTTTGGTCTTTTTTTATGAAATTTTATCCTTTTTTCTAAAAGATT
>ERZ506931.24-NODE-24-length-72116-cov-6.866405_pt1 | contig 72116 bp, 68 predicted proteins | sample MGYA00512902_ERZ506931 | MGnify/ENA metagenome assembly ERZ506931 | reverse complement strand
CGCGCGGTCCTCGCTTCCGAGCGAGAGCGTGCGGATGAGGTCGCGCAGAAGCGTCGTCTTGCCGCCGCCCGGCGGCGAGAGCAGGAGCGTGCTCCGGAAGGCTCCCGCGCAGAACAGGCTGTCTGCCGTCGGCTCGGCCAGGCCGATCCGCTCGGTGACGATGCGCAGCGAGAGCGAGGAAATGTCTCGCAGACTCGCGACCGCGCCGTTCCGCAGCACCGCCGTGCCGCATACGCCGAGCCGAAAGCCGCCGTGCAGGCACAGAAATCCCTGCCGCAGTGTCTCCGCGCAGGCATAGCGCGAGTAATCCGTCACCGCGTCCACCATCTGCGCGAGATCGCGCGGCGTCACGCGGCTGTCCGCGCCGAAGTACGGCAGCGTGACCTCGCCCTCGGGCAGCAGTGCGGCGGGGGGCTGTCCGGCACGCAGACGGAACTCCTCCGTGTATCGCTTGCGATGGTCCGGCATTTGCAGCGCCGCGCGTCGGAACCGGGGCGGCAGCAGCGCCGCCGCCTCCTCGCAGCGCGCAATGGCCTTGGCTTCGTTCATGCGCTCTCCCCCTTGTCCGTCAGATACCCCACTCTATGCGAGGAGTGGACAGGTCATGCCTGTTCGCCTGAAAAAATGCGGATGAAGGAAAAAGCGGCGGGAGCTCCCGCCGCTTCGCGCTCGTAGCTTTTATTTGCCGCCGCAGCTGCAGCAGTTCGTCGGCGTGTCCGCGCCGCCCTCCGCGATGCCGGCGGGGAAGAAATCGTCCACCGGGAAGCAGACGCTCTCGAACATCTCGCAGGGATCGTCGCAGGAGCTGCACGAAATGCTGCCCACCGGCTGGCAGCTGCCGCTCGGGATGCAGTAGTCGAACACCGGAATGAGCAGCTGCGTGCCGCGCTCGAGCCGGACGATGGAGAACTGCCCGATGGTCACGAGCAGCCGCTTGCATTCGCCGGTCAGCACCAGCGGCTCGTCGAAGCAGCCCAGCAGCGCCTCGGGGATGGAGGGAGCGGTCTCGCTCTGGCAGCAGCAGCCGCACGCCTCCATCACGCGCGAGCCGAGGATGATCGGGTCGACCGTCTCGGCAATGGCCCGCGGCAGCGAGACCGACTGCAGCGACTTTTTGCAGAGGCACGTCAGATCGTCCTTGCTCGAGAAGATCCGGGCGCAGGTCTCGCCGCCGAACAGCACCAGCCGCTTCGAGAAGACCGCCAGGCCCGTGACCGTATTCGTCCGCCCGGCCGAGAGCGTCGCGTCGGCGATGACGCGGTAGTAGAAAGTAACGTCGACCGTAAAGTAGCCGGAGGAGTAGGGGACACACTCCACCTGAACATCGACAAACAGCAGCTCCACGAACCGCGCCTTCGCGCTCGCCGCGCAGTCCAGCGTGTGCTGGGAGTCCACCGTTAAGTACACGCGCAGATCTTCAATGCAGTCTTTGGCAAGGCAGCTGTCCGTGATTTTCCCCGTATGCACGCAAACAGCCTCACGGATGCCGCGCAGATCACAGGTCTTGCCAGCCTGTGCAGGTTCAGACATTCGGATGACCTCCTATTATATGATCGTAAAGGTTCGCGTGGCCGAAACCAGGGTCGTTCACGCTTCGCTTTCATAACAGTTTATGCAGCGCCGGGCGCATGTGAAACTCCGCGGAAGGAAATTGGCCCCGAAATTGCGTGGACAAATGCGGAAATATGTGCTAAGATGATATGCGTATGATTCTAAATTGGTGAGGTATGCCTGCACATGAAACTGGATATCATGGGCCTGCAGTTTGATAACGTCACGATGGATGAGGCCGCCGCCCGCGCCGAACAGATCCTCGCGGGAGACAGGACCTGCTACGCCGTGACCCCCAACGCCGAGATCGCCTACGAAGCCCTGCACGACGAAAAGCTCCGCGCGCTCATCAACGGCGCGGACCTCGTCCTGCCGGACGGCGCCGGCGTCGTCCTGGCCTCGAAGCTTTTAAAGACGCCGCTCAAGCAGAAGGTCGCGGGCGTCGACTTTGCCGACCGTCTGCTCTCCGTTCTCGAGAAGACCGGCGGCGGCCTGTTTCTGCTCGGCAGCAAGCCCGGCATCGCAGAGCTTGCCGCGCAGAAAATGCTCGAAAAGCACCCGAAGCTGCATATCTGCGGCATGAACGACGGCTATTTCAAGGACGAAGCCCCGATCATCGAGAAGATCAACGCCGCCCGGCCCGATGTGCTCTTTGTCTGCCTCGGCGCGCCGAAGCAGGAGCTTTTCATGAAGGACCATCTGGACGCGCTGCACGTCAAGCTCATGATCGGCCTCGGCGGCTCGCTTGACAGCTTCGCGGGGACCGTGAAGCGCGCGCCGAAGTGGATGATCCGCTGCAATCTGGAATGGCTCTACCGGCTCATCAAGGAGCCGAAGCGGTTCGGACGTATGCTCCGGCTGCCAAAATACCTGTTTGCCGTGCTCGGCAGACGGATAAGAGGGTAAACAACATGGGAAAACTGATCGTGTTTGAGGGTACCGACGGTACCGGAAAATCCACACAGTTCGCACTTCTGACCAAGCGGCTGCAGAGCGAGAACATTCCGTTCCGCCGCCTGCAGTTTCCGCAGTATCTCGAGCCGTCGTCGGCGCTCATCCGGATGTATCTCAACGGCGAGTTCGGCGACGACCCGAACAGCGTCAACGCCTACGCGGCCTCGACCTTCTACGCGGTCGACCGCTACGCGTCCTATCAGCGCGTCTGGAAGGACGATTACGCGGCGGGCGGCCTCATCCTGTCGGACCGCTATACGACGTCCAACGCCGTCCACCAGGGCGGAAAGCTCGAGGGAGCGGCGCGGGAGGAATTCTTCTCCTGGCTCTATGACCTGGAATTTTGCCGCATGGGCCTGCCGAAGCCGGATCTGGTTTTGTGCCTCGACATGCCGGTGGAGATCGCCGAGACGCTCATGCGCAAGCGCGAGAGCGACACCGGGACGAAGGCCGACATCCACGAGCGCAACGACAAATATCTGCACCAGTGCCGTGAGGTCGCGCGGCAGGCCGCGGCCTACTTCGGCTGGACGGTCGTCTCCTGCGTGAAAGACGGGAAGCTCCGCTCGATCGAGGATATCCATGAGGAACTGTATTCGTACGTAAAAAAATGTCTGGAGGAAGCATAATACGATGGTATATATGATCTTGGGTACCGGCTTTGAGCCGATGGAAGCCATTGCGCCGTGCGACATTCTGCGCCGCGGCGGCGTGGAAGTGCAGCTCGCCGGGATCGGCGGGACGCTGATCGAGGCCGGTCACGGCGTGCGCGTGCAGGCCGACTGCCGCGTGGAGGATCTGAAGCTGGCTTCGACCGACATGGTCATCCTGCCCGGCGGCCTCGGCGGCGTGCATTCGATCCTCGCCTGCGATACCGCCATGAATTTTATCCGCCTTGCCTATGCGGACGGAAAATATATCGCGGCCATCTGCGCCGCCCCCACGATCCTTGCCCAGCTGCTCATCACCGACGGCCGCAAGGCCACCTGCTACCCGGGCCTCGAGGAGAAGATGGGCGCCGCCGTCATGACGGCCTGCGGCGCCGTGCAGGACGGCCGCGTCATCACCGGCCGCGCGGCGGGCTCGGCTGACGAGTTTGGCCTTCTGTGCCTGCAGGCGCTGAAGGGGAAGGCCGCCGCGGATCAGGTCGCGGCCGACATCGTCTACCGCGCATAAGGGAGGAACACATGGCTGAACAGAACCCCAACGCCCGTCCGGACGAACAGACGCCCGAGCAGGACGCGCTGGAAAAAAGTCTGGAAGAGCTTTCGCTCGATGAGCTGCTGGCGTCGGTCAAGGACGATCTGGCCCGCGTCGACGCGATGATGGACGAGCCCGGCGATGCGGCGCAGCCCGAACAGCCGGATGCGCCTGCGCCCGACACGCCGGACGCCGCCGAAGAAGCGCCCAAGCCCGGCATGCAGCCGCTCTTTGAGCCGAAGATCCCGGAGGAATACGCGGATCTGACCGTCGACCAGGAGACGCAGCCGGAGAGCCAGGAGCCCGAAAAGAAGCGCCCGCGGCTGCCGTCCGGCATCCGGGTGCTGCTGTACGTGTGCTGCGTGCTGGCAGTGGCTGTGCTGCTGGCCGTGGCGGTCTGGCGCTGCGCCGACGACGTGCTGTCGCTGACGAAAGAGGACGCCGAGGTCACCGTCTCCATCCCCGACGGCGCGACGATCTCGCAGATCGCCGGAGAGCTCAAAAGCAAGGGCCTCGTGCGCTATGAGACCCTGTTCAAATTCTACTGCTGGGCCTCCCACGCGGAAAAGACCATCGAGCCCGGCACCTATACGCTGAACAGCCGCTACGACTATCACGCCCTCGTCAGCAACATGATCGAGGCCAGCCCCGACCGTGCGGTCGTCGAGGTCACCATTCCCGAGGGCTACGAGTGCGAGGATATCTTCCGCCTGCTCGAAGCTGACGGCGTCTGCTCCTATCAGGATCTGGCCGATACCGCGGCGAGCTACGAATTTGCCTATGACTTCCTGCAGGAGATCCCCTACGGCAGCGAAAACCGGCTGGAGGGCTATCTCTTCCCGGATACGTACCAGTTCTATATGAGCGACGATCCGGCGAACGTCATCGACAAATTCCTGCGCAACTTCGATAACAAATTCACCGACGATCTCTACGACGCGCTGGACGCGCTCAACGACCGTCTGGCCCAGCGCATGCGCACGAACGGCTTCACCGAGACCGAGATCACGGACGGCAGACTCTCGCTCTACGACCTCATCACCGTCGCCTCCCTCGTGGAGAAGGAGACCGCGAAGACCTCCGAGAGCGCCTCCATCGCCTCCGTCATCTACAACCGCCTGTGCAGCAAGCTCTATCCCTGCCTCGAGATCGACGCGACCATCCAGTACGCGCTCGCCGAGCGCAAGGAAGTGCTCTCCAACGCGGACAAGGGCGTCATCAGCCCCTATAACACCTACACGAACGCCGGTCTGCCCGCAGGCCCGATCGCCAACCCCGGTATGAACTCCATCCGTGCGGCGCTGTACCCGGCCGAGACCAATTATTACTTCTACGCCCTGAACGCCGACGGCGTCCACCACTTCTCCGAGACCTATTACGAGCACCAGAACTTCCTGGCGGAGCTCGCGGGCAAGACCCAGCCGGACGAGGAGCAGACGGACGCGCCTGCGGACGGCGAAGAGAATACCGATACGGAGAATCAGACAGATGGACAGACGTAAGCCGGAGCTTCTGAGCCCGGCAGGGGATATGGAAAAGCTGCGCATGGCCGTCGCCTACGGCGCGGACGCCGTGTATCTGGCAGGCACGAGCTTCGGCATGCGCTCGTTCACCGGCAACTTTACGCCGGACGAGCTGCCGAAGGCGGTGCAGCTGGCCCACGCCGCGGGCGTGAAGGTCCACTGCACGGTCAATATCATGCCCCGCAATGATGAGGCCGCCGCGCTCCCGGCCTATCTCGAGCAGCTGGATGCTGCGGGCGTCGACGCGCTCATCCTCGCGGACCTCGGCGCGTTCACGCTGGCAGGGAAGTACGCCCCGCGCTGCGAGCGGCACATCTCCACCCAGCAGTCGATCGCCAACTACGTCTGCGCGCAGAGCTGGTTCGACCTCGGCGCGCGCCGCGTGGTGCTCGCGCGGGAGCTGAGCCTGCAGGAGATCCTGACGATCCGCGAGCGGGTCTCGCCCGAGCTCGAGCTCGAGACCTTCTGCCACGGCGCAATGTGCGTCTCCTATTCCGGCCGCTGCCTGCTCAGCAACTATATGACCGGCCGCGACTCCAACCGCGGCCAGTGCGCCCAGCCCTGCCGGTATCAGTACGCCCTGATGGAAGAAAAGCGCCCCGGCGAATACTTCCCGGTCTTCGAAGACGAAAAGGGCACGTACATCATGAATTCCCGCGATATGTGCATGATCGACCATCTGGACGAGCTCTGCGACGCTGGGATCGACTGCCTGAAGATCGAGGGCCGCGCCAAATCCGCCTATTATGCCGCCATCGTCACCGGCGCCTACCGCCACGTGCTCGACGACGTGTGGGCCGGCCGCGCGCCGGATCCCGTCTGGCGCGATGAGGTGGACCATGTCTCCCACCGCCACTACTCCACCGGCTTCTACTACGGCCAGCCCGGCCAGTTTACCGAGGATTCCCGCTATCTGCGCCAGTGGCAGATCTGCGCCGTCGTGGAAAGCTGCGACGCGCAGGGGAACGCGGTCCTGAGCCTGCGCAACAAGTTTGCCGCCGGCGATACCGTCGAGCTCGTCGGCCCGGACTTCCGCCCGCTTTCGTGGCAGGTCACGCCCATGGAGGATATGGACGGCATCCCGCTGTCCGAGCCGCGCACCCCGCAGATGCGCTTCCGCGCCAAGCTCCCCGCCCAGGTCCCGCCCCTCTCCTTCGTCCGCCACGCGGTCGAACTCTCCGGCCGATAAAAAACCGGCGCACCGAATGGCGGTGCGCCGGTTTTCTCTTTTTATTTCTCCAAAATCCGCATCAGTGCGTTCCGGCCGACCTGCATCGCGCCCTTCGGGCAGAACTCCTGGCAGCAGAAGCAGTGGATGCAGGCCTTGCGGTCGATGCGCGGCTTGCCGCGCTGCATCGTGATGGCCTTCGCGGGGCAGATGTTCGCGCACTTCCGGCAGCCGACGCACGCCTTCGCGTGCAGCTTCGGATAGGGCGTCAGCAAGTGGAACAGGAAGCTGTCCACCAGCTTCGCGACCGGCCCCTTCCCGCCTCTGCGGAAAAAGACGCTTGCCTGCGAGGGGACCGTTTGGAAATCCGCCACGGCCAGCGCGTCCGCGTCGCCATAGACCCGCAGCGCCTCCCGGCTTTCCGGGCACAGCCCGCGGCGGATCGCCGCCGTGAGCGTCGGCACCTCGTCTGGCCGCAGCCCGATCAGCCCGCACGCCACAAGATCGAGCGCGTGCGGACTTTCCGCCGCCAGCAGACACCCGATCGGCCGCGCGGAGCCCTGCGTCGGCCCGTTGCCCTCCATGCCGACCACGGCGTCGCAGATGCACAGCCGCGGCTTACAGTATTCGCACAGATCGACGATCATGTTCGCAAAATCCTCGATCTTCGGGTATTTGTAGTGATATTCCGGCTTCATCGTGCCGGGAATGATGCCGAAAAAGTTCTTGACGGCGTTCGTCATGCCCATCATCCCGTGCGTCTTGAGCTTGCACACGTCGATGATCGCGTCCGCGTTTCTCAGATACGCCGTCTCGGTGAAGCTCCTTGCCTGCACGGCCTCCGGATACGAGACGGAGCAGACGGAAAAATCCCCATTCAGCTCCGCACCCAGCGCCTCGGCCGCGCGCAGACCCGTCACGTCGTAGACGCGCTGCAGATGCGCGGCGTTGTACAGCCCGCCGGGGCTGTCGCCGAGGACGACGTGCGCCCCGTGCGCCTGCAGCATCCGCACAAGCGCGCAGACCACCGCCGGATGGACCGTCGCGGCCTCCTCCGGCTTCATCGCGGAGACCAGATTCAGCTTCAGCGCCACGCGCATCCCGGGCGTGACCCAGTCCAGCCCGCCCGCGGCCGTGACAGCCGTCTCCAGCGCGGCCGAGACCTCCGCATCCTCATAGCTCTTACAGGCGGCGAGCGCCACATCATACCGCATTCCGGCCCCTCCCGATGTTCAGAATACGTCTACTCTATCATGGAACCGCCGGAATTGCAACGCGTGAAAACCGCACAGTATTTACTTTTGATGCAATATATGTTACAATATCTTATCATTTTGGAAACTTTCTTTCCACCCGGGGCTCAAACCGGGCGGAAAATGGAAGGGGGCAGCTTATGGAAGACCTCAATCAGCTGCGTCCGGAGCAGGAGAGCGGAGCGAAAAAACCGGCCTCCGACGACGTCGACGCACTGCTGCAGGACGTCAAAAGCCTTCTCGGCGAGACCGACGCCGACATCGCAGCGGAAGCCCCGGCGGAGCCGGACGCGGAAGACTCCGAGCCCATCACGGCCGACGACGTGCAGATCGACTACGGCAAATTCTACGGCCCGGAAGAGCCCGGCCAGTCCAAGACCCCGCTGACCTACTACGAGCAGTCCAAGCCCGCCTACCAGCGTGCCCGCCGCGCCGAATACGAGCGCGTCCGCGAGCAGGAACGCCTCGCCCGCGCCGAGCGCCAGCAGGCGCTCAGCCGCGACGATACCTCCCGCGTCCGGCAGGCCCGCACCGGCAAAAAACACGAAAAACCCCGCAAAAACGCCGCGGAATACGCCGAATGGCTCTATTCCCAGGGCCTGAGCGCCGAAGAACAGCAGGCCCGGCAGGAGCAGGAGGAAGCGCTCGCCGCCCCTGCGGGCCGGGGCCGCAAAAAGCAGGAAAAGCCCAAGCGCCATAACGGCCTGCGCATCCTCGCCGTGCTGGTGCTTCTGCTGGCGATCCTGACCGCGGCGTTCCACTTCCTCATCGCCAGCCAGCCGGAGGCGGAGAACGCCCTGTCCGCCCGCAAGCCCGGCACCTCCACCATCCTCGTCGCCGGTACCGACGAGGGCGGCTACCGCACCGACTCCATGATGCTCGTGAACGTCGACCGGACGGAAAAGACCATCAGCCTCGTCTCCATCCCGCGCGATACGCTCATCTACTGCGAATATTCCGTCCCGAAGATCAACTCCGCCTACGGCTGGGCCGGGGGCGGGGAGCAGGGGATGCAGGAACTGCTGCTGCGCGTGTCCGAGATCATCGGCTTCACGCCGGACGGCTATATCGTCGTCGACCTCAGCATCTTCCGGCAGCTGGTCGACCTCATGGGCGGCGTCACCTTCGACGTCCCGGTCGACATGCACTACTCCGACCCCACGCAGAACCTCAGCATCGATCTGCAGGCCGGCAAACAGCACCTGAACGGCGAACAGGCCATGCAGGTCGCGCGCTTCCGCTCCGGCTACGCCACGGCCGACCTCGGCCGCATCGAGGTGCAGCGCTCGCTCGTCTCCGCCGCCATCCGCCAGTGGGTCTCGCCGAAGGGCGCCATCCACCTGCCGCAGGCCGTGAAGCTCGTCGCCGACCATACCAATACCGATCTTTCCACCCGCAACCTCCTCTGGCTGGCCGAGAGCTTCCTGCTCTGCAGCCGCAGCGAGATCAACTCCGCCACGCTCCCCGGCTACGCCGCGAATTTCTCCAGCGGCTCGTATTACGTGCTGGACGCCGCAGGCGTCGCGGATATCGTCAACCAGTATCTGAATCCCTACGAGAAAGGAGTCGAGGCCGCGGATCTGTTCATCCGCAACGGCTGATTTTTCCCATGTACATCGATCCCACCCGCTATTCCGGCCGCCCGGCCGACTGCGCTTCGCGCCTGCCGAAGGAGCAGCGCTGCTATGACCTGCTGGGCCGCCTCGGCATCTCCTATTTCCTCGTCGACCATGACCACGCCGACACCATCGAGGCCTGCGAGGCCGTCGAGCAGGTGCTCGGCGAGAAGATCTGCAAAAACCTCTTCCTCTGCAACCGGCAGAAGACGCAGTTTTACCTGCTCATGCTGGAAGGGGAGAAGGTCTTCAAAACCAAGGACCTGTCGAAGCAGCTCGGCGTGGCGCGCCTGTCCTTCGCTGACCCGGCGGATATGGAGAAATATCTCGACATCACCCCCGGCTCCGTCAGCGTCCTCGGCCTCATGAACGACCCGGACAACGCCGTCCAGCTCGTCATCGACCGCCCCATCGCCGAGTCAGCCTCCATCGGCTGCCACCCCTGCATCAACTCTTCCACCCTCGCCATCGCCACGGCGGACATCCTCGAAAAATTTCTCCCCGCCGTCCACCATCCCTCCATCCTCGTAGATTTACCGGACCCGGAGTAACCTCTCCGCCTCGCTTCGCTCAGCACCTCCCCTTCACAAGGGGAGGCTTTTTTACGCACGCACCCAAGGCTCCCCTTGTCAAGGGGAGCTGGCGCGGAGCGCCTGAGGGGTTACCCCGCCGCAGCGGGCCAAAGGCTCCCCTCCCAGGGACGCTGTCACCGAAGGTGACTGAGAGGTTGTCACAAATTTGGCACGACCTTTCCGTCCCGGCTATCGCCGTGCCACCTTCCCCTCATAGGGGAAGGCTTTTCTTTTTGTAACCCTTCTGCAACCCCTTTGAAACCCATTCGAAAACAGTTCCGGGGTGTGGGACAAAATGGTTGACATAAATAAATTAAGAATTCTTAAAAAAACCGATTTTCCCGAAAAATGCAGGAAAATCCCGTCAACAACCTATTGCGTTCTGGAAAGGACTGTGCTACGATATATATGGAAAACAGGTGGAAACCACGGCCATGCTGCGCGTTTCTGCCGACCGGCGTACGGACAGTCTTCCGTGCGTGCCTGATGGATCCCGGCGGAGAGCCGGGGAACAATGCAAGGAGGAAGAATTATGAAAAAACGTTTATTGGCCCTGCTCCTGTGCCTGGTCATGGTCATCGGCCTGGTACCGGTCGCGCTGGCGACAGGAGATGCTGAGGGAGAAACACAGCAGTCGTTAACGGCACCTACCGACGGCCGCTACGCAGTTTTCTATGTCAATGGCGAAGAAGTAGAAAGGACAGAGAATGTCGTTAAATATGACGACATTGTTCCTACGCCTAGTTATAACACTTCGCGTCTTGGCTATACCTTTGATGGCTGGTATGAGAACAGTGAAAAAACCGGGGACAAGTGGAATTTTGGATCCGGAAAAATGCCTGAGGGCAAAGGTTCCGAAAAGGGCTTCTATGCTACGCTGACCGAAAACTCCTACACCATCACGTTCAATGCCAATGGCGGCACCGGCACAATGCCTGACAAGACGTTTGTTTATTCAGACGGCGGTACGCTGCTGCCCTTTAACGCTTTTACAAAAGCAGACGCCACTTTTGTTGGATGGGGTTTAGCTGCGTCTGCGACGGAAAAAGAGTATTCCAATGGCTGCTATATTTATGCAACAGATGTAGCGGAGAATAATATTCCGGATGCCAATGGTCAGTATGTTCTGACGTTGTATGCAGTCTGGGCGTCCAATAATGCGACTCCTTCTGTGACCATCACATACAAGCCGTCCGCAGAGAGCACGACTACGATGGTGGAAACCGCTGATGCTGTGGGCAAACACACGCCTGTGAGCTTCCCTGATACTTGGTCTGCACCTGCTGGCAAGAAATTTGCTGGCATGTGGCAGGATGCAAGCGGAAAGCAGTACACCGTTGGCGCGGAATACACCTTTACTGCCAACACAACGCTGTATCCGGTCTATGAAAATGATACTAATGCAACAATCTACAAGGTAAGATACGACGATTTTGAGTTGTGGCGGCCTGTTGAGAAGAAGTTCAATGTAAATACCGACATTATGATCGACCCGAATGGCGGTAAAGTCTCCTATAAGCTCGCCACCAATGCAGCAGCAACACAGATTACCAAGGAAGAAACGATTTTCGTAACAGCCGATATTACACTGGCTGGTGTTTCGCGGACTGGATACAATTTTGAAGGTTGGAATTACAACGAGACAACAAGAACCTTCACGGCAGTCTGGGCAAAGCCGAAGTATAACGTAACGTTCTATTGCTATAACCACGGCAAGACTGAGACAAAAGAATTTACGTATAACTGGGTCATTAAAATCGACCCGAACGGTGGCACCTACGATGGGGCAAAGTGGTTCCTCCTGCGTGATGACTGCACCATTGCAGACCCGACCCGTACTGGCTATAAGTTCTACGGCTGGGTTATTGATGACAGCGTCCCCGGAACCTACACCTTCACCGCTGTCTGGAATAACAACTATTACTACAATAGCTACTCCATCTACTACTACGACTTCGACGACTGCAAGAGCGAGTACGCGAACTTCCCGTACGGCACGTCCGTGGTCATTGACCCGAACGGCGGCACCGCGAAGCTCAGCGGCACGTCCTTCTCCACCAAGCAGTCCTTCAACATCTACCGCGACTACACGCTGACCGACGCCTCCCGTTCCGGCTATACCTTCTACGGCTGGGATCTGACCAAGTCCGGCAGCACCTACTACTTCACCGCCATGTGGTCCCGCTATAAGAGCGATGTGCCCTACATGCTCAACGGCACCGACCACTACGCCTACATCAAGGGCTATCCCAACGGCTCCTTCAAGCCCACCGACACCATCACCCGTGCCGAGGCCGCGACGATCTTCTATCGTCTCCTGACGGATTCCACCCGCAAGGCGTATGCCACCACCTATAATTCCTTCAAGGACGTCCCGGCCACGGCCTGGTACAACACCGCTGTGTCCACCATGGCGAAGCTCGGCATCGTCAACGGCGGCGCTGACGGCTACTTCCGCCCGAACGATCCCATCACCCGTGCGGAGATCGCGGCCATGATCGCCCGCTGCGACGGCGCCTACTACACCGGCACGAGCACCGTCTTCTCCGATACCTACGGCCACTGGGCTGCCGGCTACATTGACAGAGCCTATGAGCTCGGCTGGATCAACGGCTACGGCACCACCTACGCGCCCGACCGCTACATCTCCCGTGCGGAGACTGTCGCTGTCCTCAACCGCGTGCTGAACCGTGCCCCGCAGTACACCTCCGACCTCACCCGCAACTACACCACCTTCTCCGATGTAGCCACCTCCGCCTGGTACTATCTCGATGTTGAAGAGGCTGCCAACAGCCACACCTACACCAGAAAGTCCAACGCCGACTACGAGACCTGGACCAAACTCATCGCAGACCCCAGCTGGTTCTAAAAACAAAATAAACGCAGGGGCAGCTAAGCTGCCCCTGCGTTTTTACACGCATGAAAAACAGAACCTCTCCGCCTCGCTCCGCTCGGCACCTCCCCTTGACAAGGGGAGGCATTTTTTCGCCCGCACCCAAGGCTCCCCTTGTCAAGGGGAGCTGGCGCGCAGCGCCTGAGGGGTTACCCCCGCCGCAGCGGAAAAAATCCCAACCCCCTTGCTATTTCATGCCAAAAGCAGTATAATCTCAATATCTGCCGTCATCGGTGTGTGGATTGTGCGGCAGAGGTGTGTGTCAATAACTCGAAAGGATGAAAAAAATGAGTCTTTCCGCTTCCGCTCCCTGGCTGAAATATTACGGCGAAGTGCCGCATCACCTGACCTACCCGCAAAAGACCATCTATCAGATGGTCCGCGACGCCGCCATCCGCGACGCCAGGCTCCCCGCCTATGAGTTCATGGGCAAGAAGACCACCTTCGCGCAGTTTATGGAAAAGATCGACCAGACCGCCCAGGCCTTCCTCGCCATGGGCATCCAGAAAGGCGACCGCGTGACCATCTGCATGCCCAACTGCCCGCAGGCCCTGCACGCGTTCTACGGCCTCAACCGCATCGGCGCGGTCTCCAACATGATCCATCCGCTCTCCGCCGCGGGCGAGATCAAGTTCTATCTCAATTTCTCGCACTCCAAGTGCATCCTCACGCTCGACCAGTTCTACGCCAAGATCGCCCCCGTCATGCCCGAGCTTGACAATAAAGACTGCAAGCTCCTGCTCGCCAAAATTGAGGACGAGCTCTATCCGCATCTGGCCCTCGGCTACGCCCTCACCGCCGCGCGCAAGTATCCGAAGCCCCCGAAGAACGGCAATTATATCTGGTGGTCCGAATTCCAGCGCATGGGCAAAAAGCGCAATCTGCCCCTGCCGAAGAACTACGGCCGCGCGGAAGACGGCGCGTCCATCCTCTATTCCGGCGGTACCACCGGCACGACCAAGGGCATTCTGCTCTCCAACATGAACTTCAACGCCCTCGGCCTGCAGACCATCGCGGCCTCCGGCTTCTCGCCCATCGACGGCATGAAGATGCTCTCCGTCATGCCCGTGTTCCACGGCTTCGGCCTCGGCATCGGCATCCATACCGCCCTCATCGGCGGCGCGTGCTGCATCCTTGTCCCGAAGTTCAACGTCAATACCTACGCCGACCTGCTCATCAAGAAGCAGCCGAACATCATCCCCGGCGTCCCGACCCTGTTTGAGGCCCTTCTGCGCGCCGAAAAGCTCGAAAACGCCGACCTCAGCTGCCTGAAGGGCGTCTTCTCCGGCGGCGACAGCATGTCCATCGAGCTCAAGAAGAAGGTCGACGAGTTCCTGAAAATGCACCATGCCTCCGTGCAGGTCCGTCAGGGCTACGGCCTGACCGAGTGCGTCACGGCCTCCTGCCTGACCCCGAAGGATTATAACCGCGTCGGCTCCATCGGCGTTCCGTTCCCCGATACCTACTACAAGATCGTCAAGCCCGGCACCACGCAGGAGCTCGACGCCAATCTCGAGGGCGAGATCTGCGTCTCCGGCCCCTCCGTCATGCTTGAGTACGTCGACAACCCCGAGGAGACCCATAACACCCTCCGCCGCCACGACGACGGCCGCATCTGGCTGCATACCGGCGACCTCGGCAAGATGGACGAGGACGGCTTCGTCTACTTCTCCCAGCGCATCAAGCGCATGATCATCACCTCCGGCTACAACGTCTATCCCGGCCAGCTGGAAAACATCATCGACGGCCACGAAAAGGTCCTCCTGTCCTGCGTCATCGGCGTCAAGGACCCGTATAAGATGCAGAAGGTCAAGGCCTTCGTCGTCCTGCGCCCCGGCTGCGAGCCGTCGGACGCCGTCAAGCAGGAGATCCTCGATTACTGCCGCCAGCATATCGCCAAATATGCCATGCCGTACGACATCGAGTTCCGCCCCGAGCTTCCCAAGACCCTGGTCGGCAAGGTCGCCTACCGCGTGCTCGAAGAGGAAGAGGCCGAGCGTCAGGCCGCGGAAGACGCGAAGAATCCGTAACGAAACCAACCCGCAGCCTGCCGCCTCCGCGGCAGGCTGCCCGAATTCCGGGAGTCTGCCATGAAGAAAAACGATCGCATCTGGGAGCTTGACGCCCTGCGCGGCGTGTGCATCCTCTGCGTCATCGCCGTCCACCTGATCTACGATCTCGGCTTTTTTATCGGCCTGGACCTGCATCTGCCCGCCTGGTACGTGTTCATCCAGCAGTACGGCGGCGTGATCTTCGTGATCCTGTCCGGCTGCTGCGCCACGCTCGGCTCGCGCAGCTTCCGCCGCGGCTGCATCGTCTTTGCCTGCGGCCTGCTCATCTCGCTCGTGACCTTCGGCATGTACCGCCTCGGCATGGCCACGCGCGACGTGATCGTCTGGTTCGGCGTGCTGCACCTGCTCGGCGTCTGCATGATGCTCTATCCCGTCTACCGGCGGCTGCCGACGCCGGCGCTGGCCGCCATCGGCATCGTCCTCGTCGTGGCGGGCTATCTGATCGCCGGGACCGTCGTGCGGGCGAAATTCCTGTTCCCGCTGGGCCTACTTTACGAGGGCTTCACCTCAAGCGACTATTTTCCGCTCCTGCCGCACCTGGGCTGGTACATGCTCGGTACCGTCCTCGGCCGGACCGTCTACGCGGACAAAAAAACGCGCCTGCCAGGTACGTTCCGAAACAGCGGCATCGCGCGCTTTTTCTGCTGGTGCGGCCGCCAGTCGCTGTTCATCTACCTGCTCCACCAGCCCATCGTCTACGGTCTGCTGGAGCTGATCGCAAGCCTGAAACGCTGAAAAAATCCTGTGCCGAATGGCACAGGATTTTTTTCTTTACTTTTCCAGCTGTTTTCTGACGACCTGCACGATCCGCGCGATCGCGGCGCTCAGCACCGCGTTGACGGCGAATTCCACCAAAAAGTTCACGCCGATGAACGCCACGAACAGATACGTCACAACATCCGTCCCGCCCGCGTACTGCGCCAGGATCGGCCGGAAGACCGTCAGCATCCCGACGGCAAACACGCCCGTGTTCACGACCGGCGCAACCAGCGCCGCCGCGATGCAGCTGAGTGTCTGCTTCTTTTCCAGCGCCTTTGCAGCGAGTCCCGCGCACAGGCCGCACAGCACGGCCTTGCCGACGCACACGACGATCAGCCAGAACGGGCTGGCCGTCCACAGCAGATACGTGAACTGGTCCGCGCCGGTGACGCCCGCGATCAGGCACACAAGGCCGAACACAAAGCCCAGTCCCGCGCCCGCGCCGGGCCCGAACAGGATCGCGCCCACGACGATCGGTACCAGCGTCAGCGAGATCGGGACCGGTCCGATCCGGATGCCGCTGGCTACGGTCTGCAGCACGACGACCAGTGCGGCCAGAATGGCCAGCGAGGTCAGACGGACGACGGATGCATGATTGTTGCGTTTCATAAGTACCTCCTGCTGTCACTCCGGGTCTTCCCGGATGCAACGCAAATATTTTATCACGGGCAGTGCCCGGTGATAACAGAAACAAAGAAATTGCCGGGAGAGGGGAGTGCTTACGGGATCTCCTCCTCCACGGGTTCGCTGGAGATGGGCGCGCCGTCTTTGATGGCCTGCCACTGCTCGCGCGTGATGAGCAGCTGGCGGGGCTTGGAGCCCTCAAACGGGCCGACGAGGCCGCGCTCCTCCATCTCATCCATAATGCGCGCCGCGCGGGCGTAGCCGAGCTTCAAGCGCCTCTGGAGCATGGAGACGGAGGCCTGTCCGGTCTCGAGAATGACGTCGACCGCGGCCGGGAGCATCTCGTCGCCGTCGGAGCTTTCGGTCTCCGCGGCAGTGCTGCCGGAGCTGCCGGAGCCGGATTTTCCGCTCTCCGCAGCCTTTTTGTCGATCTCTGCCATGACGGAATCGGAATATTCCGCCTCACTGGAATCCTTGATGAACGTGACGACGTCCTGGACCTCATTGTCCGTGATGAAGCAGCCCTGCACGCGTTTGGGCTTGCCCTGGCCGAGCGGCGCATAGAGCATATCGCCCTTGCCGACGAGCTTTTCCGCGCCCGCAGTATCGAGAATGATGCGCGATTCCATCGCGGAGGCGACGGCGAACGCAATGCGCGAGGGGATATTGGCTTTCATCAGGCCCGTGATGACGTCCGCGGACGGACGCTGCGTCGCGATGACCAGATGGATGCCCGACGCACGGCCCATCTGCGCGATGCGGCAGATGGATTCTTCGACTTCCTTGGCAGCCACGAGCATCAGGTCTGCCAGCTCGTCGATCACGACGACGATCTGCGGCATGGGCTCGAGCTCATCGTCGGCGGACATGCGCGCCTGTTTGTTGTAGGATTCAAGATCGCGGACGCCCGCGTCCGCCATCATGCGGTAGCGCCGCATCATCTCCGTGACCGCCCACTGCAGGCTGCCTGCGGCCTTTTTGGGATCAGTGACGACCGGGATGAGCAGATGCGGAATGCCGTTGTAGATGCCAAGCTCGACCATCTTCGGGTCGATCATGATGAGCTTGACCTCCTCGGGCTTCGCCTTGTACAGAAGCGAGATGATCAGGCTGTTCATGCAGACCGATTTACCGGAGCCGGTCGTACCGGCGATCAGCAGATGCGGCAGCTTGCCGATATCACCGATGATGCGGTTGCCGCCGATATCCTTGCCGACGGCAAAGGAGACTTTCGACTTGTGCTTTGCGAACTCCGGCGAGTCGATGACCTCGCGCGCCATGACGACCGACACGATCCGGTTCGGCACCTCGATGCCGACCACAGAGATCTTGTCCGGGATGGCCGCGATGCGCACGCCCGACGCGCCGAGCGCCAGCGCGATGTCGTCCGCCAGATTCGTGACCTTCGAGAGCTTGACGCCGCGCTGCAGCTCCAGCTCATACCGCGTGACCGACGGGCCGCGCGTGACGTTGATGATGTGCGCCTCGATGCCGAACGACTGCAGCGTATCGCTCAGCCGCTCCGCGTTCTGCCGCATTTCCTCGGTACCGTCGTGCGCCTGACCGCTCCCGGCCTTCAGAAGGTCGACGGGCGGGAACTGATACTCGGGCTTTGCGGGCTCCTGCTGCGTGATCTGCTGCGCGATCTGCGCGGCCTCGAGCTGTACGTCCGCTTTTTTGAGCTTTTCCGGCTGTTCCGGTACCTGCAGCGGCGGAAGCGGTTCTTCCGGGGCCGGGGCGGGCTGCGGCTCAGATTTGGGTGCGTCAAAATGGTCGATGATGAGCGGCGGCATCTGCCGCGGCTGTGTCATGGGAATGACGTTCGGGATGGGGGCCGGTTCTTCTTCCGGTTCCGGCTCCGCCATCTTTGCCGGCGGCTCCGGCTGGTCAGCGATCAGCGCGTCAAACTGCGACTTGTAGTCGGTATGCACCTCCGGCTCTGCCTGCGCGGCGGGCGCTTCCGCGGCCTCCGGCTCCTGCGCGGGCGCTGCGGACGGCTTTGCCTGCCTGCGGCTGTTCTCCACAAAAACATCCGGCCGCATGGGCGCAGAGCGCTTTGCACTCTTTTTGGGCGTCTCTTCGGGCAGGGGAGGATCGTCGACCGGCAGGTCGAACTCGCTCATCCGCGACGCGCGGCGCTGCTCGGCCCGCTGGACATGCTCGATGTGGTGCGTGGCGACGGTGTCGACGATGGCCTGTGCGGTGTCCTTATGCTCGCGCTGCGGTTCGGCATATTCGGCGCGCGGCCGGTTCTTGATGGCGGTCACGATGCTCGCGACCGTCATATTGAGGCTCGTGATCAAACTCAGCAGCATCCCGACGATCACCACGATCACTGCGCCGATCCGGCTGATGAGCGCCGCGAGCAGACTTGCCAGCCCGCCGGACAGTACGCCCCCGGCCGTGCCGCTGATGCCGCCGTCCCAGAGCGCGGTGACGACTTCCCAGCCCTCCGGCGCGTCAAAGCTCCCGCCCACCAGCTGTACCAGACTGCCGACCAGCGCGGCCGTCAGAAACGTGCACGTCACGCGCAGCGCGACGGGGCGGCCGTCATGCAGGATGAGGATGAGAAAGCTCATCACGAACGAGAACGGCAGGATATAAAATCCCGCGCCGATCAGCCCCCGGAATACAGACCCGAGCAGATTCAAGATCGCCGCGTCGATCCGGAAGCAGCACAGCACCGTCAGCAGCGCCAGCACCAGACACACGCAGGCGCCGACCTCCCGCCGGATGGGCGCGGCCTGCTTCTTGGCCGGCTTTTTCCGCCCGCGGGAGGAGGAAGATGTCGTTTTTCTTTTGTTATTGGTGGCCATGGAACCTTACACCTCACGAAATCAGGGACAGGATCAGCGTCAGCAGACCTGCGCCCCAGCAGTAATAGCAAAATCCGCCGAATTTCCCGCGCTGCACGATACGGTTGAGCGCGAAAATGGCGAGATATCCGAATACGAACGCCGCCGCGACGCCGCACAGATACATCGGCACCTCCGCCCAGTCGATCCCGGCGGAAATGGCCTTGATGAGCGACAGCAGGTTCGCGCCCAGCACGGCGGGGATGGAGAGGAAGAACGAGAAGCGGACCGCGAACGTCCGGTCAAACCCGCGCAGCAGCCCGGCGGAGATCGTCGTCCCGGACCGGGACAGGCCGGGTACGACGGCAATCATCTGCGCAAGGCCAATGACCATCGCGTCCGAGAGCGTCATGGCCTTCTCGGTCTTGTTGCCGTGGCCGAAGCGGTCGGCCGCCAGCAGCAGAAAGCCGGTCACGATGAGCGCGAAGCCGATGAAAAACGTGTTGTAGAACAGCGGATCCAGCCAGTCGTTCAGCAGCGCGGCAGGGATCAGCGGGAGCGTAGCCGCAATCAGAAACAGCAGCAGCCGCCGCCGCGGCAGATCGGGCTTCACGCCGCGCCGCAGCTTTTTGATGTGGAGCATGGTAAGCCCCTCGCGGCACAGCCCGCGCAGCTCCGTATGATACGCCAGAATGACCGCCCCGAGCGTCCCGAGATGCAGCAGAACGTCAAACAGCATCTGGTTTTCCAGATCCCCGATGCGCAGGAAGTTCTGCAGAATGGCGAGATGGCCGGAGCTGGAGATCGGCAGAAACTCCGCAAGCCCCTGTATGATACCAAGTAAAATGGCGCTCCAATAGGTCATACCAGATCCTCCATCCGGAAAGTTGCCTCCGCCGGGCGGATGCACATACATATTTATATTATCACAGATCCAGAAATATTTCCACTATACGTTCGAAAAAGCTCTGCGGGAATTTCCCGCAGAGCCAATTGAAAGGAATAGGGGAGACTCAGCCGGCCTTTTTCCGCTCCGGCAGCTGCGACAGGAGGATGGCCGCGAACATGATCGCGCACCCGATCAGCTCCTTCCCGGAAAGACCCTGCCCGATGAGGATCCACCCGAACAGCGCCGCGAAGACCGATTCCAGGCTCATCAGCAGCGACGCCAGCGCGGGCTGCACGTCCCGTTCGCCGATGATCTGGAAGGTATAGGCCACGCCGCCGGAGAACACGCCCGCGTACACGATCGGCAGCCAGCAGCTGCGGATCGAGGCCCAGTCCGGCGACTCGAACACGAACATGCCGATCGCCGACAGGGCAGAGCACACAAAAAACTGTACGCAGCTCAGCCGCACCCCGTCCATCCGCGGCGAGACGGCGCTGATATAGCAGATATGGAACGTAAAGAGCACCGCGCACCCGAGCGTCAGCAGATCTCCGCCCGCGACCGAGAACCCGGAGCCGACGCACAGCAGATACATCCCGAACACCGCGGCTGCCGCGCAGAGCCAGACCCTGAGGCCCGCCTTTTTGCCCGTCAGCACCCCGACGATCGGCACAAAGACGATATACAGCGCCGTCACGAACCCGGACTTGCCGACCGTCGTGTCCAGCAGGCCGAACTGCTGCAGTGTCGTCGCCGCGAACAGCAGCACGCCGCAGATCGCGCCCGCTGCCAGCTGGCGCTTTTTATCCTCCTTCGTGACCGGCCGGTTCTGAGACCAGCCCTTGCGGTCCAGCACCCGGATGACCGGCAGCAGCACCAGCCCCGCCAGAAAAAACCGCGTCGCGCCCATCGTAAACGGGCCGACATACTGCATGCCCTCGCTCTGCGCGACGAACGCCGCGCCCCAGATCATGGCGCACAGGAGAAGAAGAATACAGCCCTTTGTCTGCTTGTGCATGGCTTTGCCCCTTTATCGTAAAAAAGAATTTTCTGCCATGATAGCACACCTTGCAGCCAAAGTCAAACAATCTTGCCGCCTGTCGTAATTTGTGGTATGATGTACTAAAAAACAGGGGAGGCGCGCGCATGGAACCGTTATTTCTGCCGGTGCTGCACAGCTTTGAAAACAACAACATCTTTACGGGGAGCTTCGGCGCGCTCCGCTTTCGCGTGACCCCGTCGATCGTCATGCTGAACCAGAAAGAGGTCAACTTCGACGAAAGCTCTATGAAATGCGAGTGCTGGCACGGCGAATACTGCTACGAAAAAAGCCAGATGGAAGATGAAAAAGTCTTCCCCCTCTCCGAGCCCGCCCGCCAGGAAATGTACGACTGGCTGATGGCCCACGTATAAGCACAAAAACGCCCGGCGGGCCTGCCGGGCGTTCGTCATATTCCAAATCAAAGAGCGACGGGCGGGATGAAAGAAAAGAGAAGGACCACCCGCCGCCCCGGATAGCTCCCTGTTCGAGCTGGCTTTATCATAACAGAATAAAATTACATTGTAAAACTGTAGATTCTTGTGCATGATACAGGTAATACCTGTGAAAGAGAGAATACCATGAATCTGCAGACGATGGAATACTTCTCAGTGCTCGCCCGCGAGCGCAGCTTTACCCGCGCGGCCGAGGCCCTGCATATCACGCAGCAGTCGCTCTCCGGCCATATCGCCGCCGTGGAGCAGGAGCTGGGCGCGCAGCTCCTCTCCGCTTTCCTCCGCATCGTCCGCCAATGCGTCCACAAAGCATAAAAACCCCGGCCCCCGCCATCAGGCGGGGGCCGGAACTTTTTTATCGTCAGGATTTGGTCCCGGCTGCGGACAGCAGGGAGCGGTACAGTGCAGGGGAGTCGGTCTTCCAGCAGGTAGATTTGGCTGCGCTGCCGGAATGGTCTGACAGGATCACCCGGCCGTTTTCGCCGACCGCGAGCGTGAAAGGCGCACCGTCGTCTGCCGTCAAAAAGATCTGTACGCAGGGGGTGGGCAGCGCCATGGACGCATAGGAGCGCCTGACATACGTGCTGCCCAGCAGCTCCCGCAGTGTATCGGGGCTGAGGTTGTCCGCCGGAAGCTGCGTACCCGCACTGCCGCCCTGTTCATACCATTCGATGATCTGGACCCGATCCCATTGCCCGCAGCCGCTCACATCCGCCAGCGTCCGCGCCCCGCCGCAGCCGCATAACAGCAGAAGGGCCGCAAATATGGGCAGAAGCTTGAATCGCATATCGGCGTCCCGTCCTTTCTGCTCTGTTGTATCAGCACAGGGCCTTATTCCCAATGGATCCGGTTGCCGCACTTGGGGCAGCAATAGGTATCGTTCCGATACCACTGCGGGATCAGGCCGCCCCAGCCGCAATACGGGCACCGCAGCAGATGAAATTTGATCACAAGCGAACACAGGATCAAAATTCCGCCAATCACGACCAGCAGCACTTTTGTTTCTGTCTTCCATGGAACAGGAAGAATCAGCGGGCTATACGTGCACGCAATGCCGAGTATCCCAATGATGATGCAGATACGTGCATAGATCCGTTTCACGGATGGCTGCGGTTCGTTTTGCATGCTTACGCCTCCTTTGAATCCGGGGCGGCGGCTTTTTCTTCTCCCTCCGCCGGCCGGTCCAGCAGATTCACCGGCCAGACCTGCGGGAGGAGCATGAGAAGCCCAATCAGCAGGATCACGATGCCGAGCACCAGCGGCACGATCAGATGCAGCTCGCACAGCCGATTGACTGCGGAGCCCATCGTATCCTCCGCCGCGCAGGCAGCCACCAGGATCCCCGCGCTCCCGATCGTCCCGATCAGTACCAGCGCCAGCGCAAACAGAAAATAACAGATCAGATGATAGGTCTTCGTCTGCATATTGTCACGCCTTTCTGCAATTCTTTTTGATCTTCAAGGGAAAACTTTCTTCTGTTTCCAAAATACACGAAAATTTTATATTTGTCAATGCTTTATATTGACTTTACAAAAATACCATGCTATATAAATATTATCGACACCCTCATCCGGAAGGAGGGAGGCCTATGGCGAAGCGGGAGGACTTCGGGCATTCGTTTCTGGCTTATTTCAAGCGGGCGACCAGCCCGCTGGCGGTCCTGCGCATTCTGTCGGACCGTCCGATGTATGGGTACGAACTGATCCAGGAATTAAAGCAGCGCTCAGGCGGAAAATATCAGCTTTCTCTGCTGTATCCCGTCCTGTACCGGCTGGAGGAGCAGGGCTATCTGACCATCAGCGCAAGCGAGATCGTCGATGGCCGTGCGCGGAATTACTATGCCGTTACAGCCGCGGGACGCGAGTATCTGCGGCAGACACTGGCCGAATACGACGAGATCTCCGGCGTGTTCCGGCAGCTGATGGAGGGATGGGACGGATGAAACACACAAATACCGTCATGCAGCAGTATTGCCGGGCCGTCCGGAAGAAGCTTCCGCTCCCGGCGCGCCAGCGGCGGCAGCTGCTGGCCGGGCTGCAGGAGGAGCTGGCCGAATCCGCGCCCGACTGCGCCACGCTGGACGCCCTGATCGCCCAATTCGGCACCCCGGATGAAAACGCACAGGAGCTGCTGAGCAGCATCTCCCCGGAGCAGCTGCAGACCTACCAGAAACAATACCGGCGGCGCTGCATTCTGGCTGCGGCGCTGGCCATCCTGCTCATCTGCTGCGCCGCGCTGGCCTATTGCCAGAGGATGATGCAGTCATCCATTGCCTACGCGACCGAGCACATCACAATCCTGCCGACCACAGACCTCTCCGGGACTGCCCCGGAGCAAAAGACGCCCGAACCTGACCCGGAACCGGCACCCGACGCCGACGGCAAGCAGCTTCCGCTCCAGACCCTGACGCCGCAGCTGCAGACCCTGTATGAGTCGTTTACGGCAGGACGAGCAGAACCGATCGACGAGACAAAACCGATCTATTTCTTCGCCGATGACTTCGACGGCGATGAAGTGGAGGATCTTCTGATCCTGTTCGAGACGAAGCAGGAGGACCCCGATGCGCGGGACGCAAACGTGAGCATCGTTTCCGGCGACAGCCACGGGGGCAACACGATCACACTGGCGGCCGGACACGGCTGGCCCATTTCCGACACCGTGCCGCCGTATCTGGTCGACCGGACCGTCTATGTGACCCTGACTGAAGCAGACGGGACCCTGCACCCCTATAGCCTGACGATCCATCGGACGGAGTCCGGCATGGATTATACCGTCTGCTCGGACGAGAACGTCCGGTAAACAGCACAATACCGCACCTCGCGCCCGGCATGACCGGAGAAAGGATGGGAACTGACATGCGTGCCAAAAAGCTTGTGATCCTGCTTGCTGTCCTCCTGGTGGTGGGGCTGGGCCTGTTCGGCTGGTTCCGGCCGAGGGAGGTCGTGCTGCCGGAAAATTGCCGCCTGCGAGTTACCATAGACAGTTTCAGCGATGACCGTATCTTTGTGGACGATCCGGAGAAGAAAGCGCAGCTGCTGGAGCGTCTGTCGGCGCTCCGCGTCCGGCGGTATTTTGAGCAGCCAGAAAGCGATTTCCCGCCCGGCTTGACCCTGCGCGTCGGCGAGTACGCGAGAGTAGAGGTATTCGATCCGTCGAATGTGATCGTCGCCTATTATACCGTCTCGCTGATCCAGCCGCCCCTCGGCACCTTCACCAACCTTTCCACCCAGACCCGCTGGCGCCTGCAGGACAACGAAGCCGTCGCCGCCGTGGCCGCCTATATCCGCCAGCTGACCGAATAAAAGCAGAAAAAAAGCCCGGCCCCTGCAATGCAGGGGCCGGGTTTTTCCTGTTTCAGGCCTGAGGCTCGGAAGCCTCGGCTTCCGGGGCGGGCGCGGGCTGCGGAGCGGCCGGTCGGGGCTTGAGCTCGGCCAGCGCCTGCCGGAGCGCTTCGTTCTCCGTGCGCAGCTCGTCGAGCTGGGCGTTGAGCGGCGCGAGCTGCTTCTTGAGCTTCCGGTCCGCGATCTTCTGGTGGAGCTTATAGTGGCTGTACACGTTCAGCGCCGTCAGCGCGACGAACGCGCCGCCCGCGATCAGCCCGACCTTCTTCATGTCGGACCGCCGCAGCACATGGTGGGACCTGTTCTTCCCGCCGCGCGTGATCTCCACCACCGCGGGATCGTCTGTCCCAAGCTTCTTCTGCGCCAGCGCCTTCAGCGCCTCGCAGCGCGTTTTGACATTGCAGTGCATATCGTACCTCCCATATTGGCGACTGTTCCATCTGTTTACAGATATTATATCCCGCGCCGTGCATTTTTGCAAGAGGGGAGGGAAGAAATGCGCTCAGACCTCGCTGCGCTCGCGCTTGTTCTGCAGCAGCTGCAGCGCGATGATGCCCGCCACGATCACAAGGCCGATGAGGTCGGAGACCGTACCCGGGATCAGCAGCGTCAGACCGCCGATGACAGCCAGCACGCGCAGCGGCCAGCCCATCTTCCGGAGGATATACCCCTCCAGACCGGCGGCGACGGCGAAAATGCCGAGCAGCGCCGTGATGACGATCTGGACGACCTGGAAGACGCTCGTGACGTTCTCAAAGAGCATCTGCGGGTTGTACGCAAAGATGAACGGTACGATGAAGGCCGCGATGGCGAGCTTCGTCGCGTTGATGCCTGTCTTCATGGGGTTCGACTTTGCAATGGCCGAGCCCGCGTAGGCCGCCAGCGCGACCGGCGGCGTGATATCGGCGACGATGCCGAAGTAGAACACGAAGAAATGCGCCGCCACGAGCGGATACCCCATCTTGATGAGGATCGGTGCGCAGGTGGAGGCCATGATGCAGTAGTTTGCCGTCGTCGGCACGCCCATGCCGAGGATGATGCAGCAGACCATGGTCAGGATGAGGCCGATGAACGTCGCGTTGCCCGCCAGCTGGACGATGGCATTGATCAGGATCGAAGCCAGACCCGTGACCGTGATGCAGCCCGCGATGATACCTGCCATCGCGCACGCGACGGCAACCGTGATCGCGCCCTTCGCGCCCGCCTCGAGCGAGTCGACCGCGGACTTGCCGCTGTCAGCCAGCGCGCCGCCGATCGCACGGACCATCGTCTTCGCAGACTTCTCTTCCACGTCCCGCATCCGGGTCAGGAAGAAGTTGACGAGGCCGACCGCGATGGCCGCGAGGATGGAATAGGCTGCGGAGTGCGACATCGTCTTCGCGCCGGACGAGACCAGCCAGACGAGCAAGATCAGCGGCAGGATCAGATAGCAGTCGCGCGCGAGCAGACCCCACTTCGGCAGCTGATCTCTGGGGATGCCGCGCAGCCCGAGCTTCTTCGCCTCCAGATGCACGGAGATGAAAATGCCGGTAAAATACAAAATGGCAGGCAGGATCGCCTTGACCGCGACCTTGGCATACGGGATACCGATGTACTCCGCCATCAAAAAGGCCGCCGCGCCCATGATGGGCGGCATGATCTGTCCGCCGGTGGAAGCCGCAGCCTCGACCGCGCCGGCGAATTCCGGCTTGTAGCCGGTCTTTTTCATCATCGGGATGGTGAACGAGCCGGTTGTGACCGTGTTGCCCACGGACGAGCCGGACACCATGCCGCACAGCGCGGACGAGATGACCGCCACCTTCGCCGGGCCGCCGGAGGACCAGCCGGTCAGGCGGTTGGCAAACGAAATGAAGAAATTCGCAATGCCTGTGCGCTCGAGGAACGCGCCGAAGATGATGAACAGCACGATGTAGGTATAGCAGACGCTGATCGGCGTACCGATGACACCGCTCGTGGTATAGAACAGCTTATAGATGATGTTCTTGAGCGCCTGATAGAAGCTGGCGTTGTAACTCAGCTGGTTATAGAACGCATAGACGATCAGAAGACCCGCCACGACCAGGATCGGCAGACCCACGCAGCGGCGGCACAGCTCGACGAGCACCAGAATGCCGACGACGCCGATGACGACATGGATGGGCTGGATGCGCGTGGCGAGCTTGATCATCGTCATCGCGTTGAAGGCAAAATAGAAGAAACAGCCCGCGCCGATCACCATCAGCAGGATGTCGTACCAGGGCAGGTAATTCGGCTTCACATGGTGCTTGCTGGCGGGGAAATTGAGGAAGCCCGCGAGCACGATAAAGCCCATGAAGCCGGGCAGGCGGATCTCCGGCATGGCCGTGGAAAACAGCGTCATGCAAATGCACAGCAGGGCAAAGGCGGCCATAAAGACCTTGATCACGACGGCCTGCCAGCCGGACCAGATCCGGGTGTTGGATTCGCGGTCATATTTGCGCATGACCTCATCAACGTCGGCGGCAATGTTCTGCGCGTCGTCGCTGGCAGTCACAGGGGTGTTCTTGTCGGGAGTCTGGGACAAGGTGCATCTCTCCTTCTTTTCTTCAGATTTGCGCGACAACTACGGCAGGGGACCCCCTGCCGTAGTTGTGAAAACCGTGTAAAACGCGTTAAGATTTACTTGGTGGGGACCTCAAAGCCCTTTTCCGCGAAGTACTTGGCAGCGCCCGGATGATAGGGGACGGAGGTGATGGAAGCGCCGTACTCGGTGCTGATCTCGGCGTACTTGGCGTGGGTGTCGGTCAGGCTGGCCGCGTTGTCGAAGATATCGGCCACGAGCGCGTAAATGGCGTCCTCAGAAACGTCGTCGCGCGCAAGGATGACTGCGCCGACTGCAACGGTCACGGTGTCGGAATCCAGACCATAGACGTCCTTGCCGATGGTGACCTTGGTGTAGTACGGGCACTTGGCAAGAAGCTGATCGACATGCTCGTCATCGAGGGAGACGAGGTAAACGTCCTTGGTGGTGGCAAGGTCGGTAACGGCGGTCGTCGGAGCACCGGCCACGATGAAGGCCGCGTCGATCTGGCCGTTCTTCAGCGCGTCCGCGCTGTCGCCGAAGGACTGGTAGGTCGGGTTGATGTCCTCTTCGGTCATACCGTAGACACCGAGCACGTCCATCGCATTGAAGAACACGCCGGAACCGGCCGCGCCGATGGAGACGTTCTTGCCCTTGAGATCCGCAACGGACTTGATCTCGGGATCCGTGGTGACGATCTGCACCTGCTCGGTGTAGAGGGCCGCGACGGTGGAGAAGCACTGAACGGCGCCGGTGTCGGCGAAGATGTTCGTGCCTTCATAGGCATAGGCCATGACGTCGGACTGGCAGAAGGCCAGATCGGCGTTGCCGTCTTCAAGCTCAAACACGTTCGACTGCGAGCCGTTGCCGACCAGGCCAACGACGTCGATGCCGGCGTTATTGGTTGCATGCTGGGCAATGACGGAGCCGAAGGCGTAATAGGTGCCGGACTCGCCGCCGGTCACGAAGCGGAGCTTGGCGCCGGAAGCGGCGGGCGCGTCCGTGGAAGCCGGAGCGTCGGTCGAAGCCGATGCGTCGGAAGCAGCGGGAGCCTCGGTCGAGGCAGCGCACGCAGCCATGCCCAGAACGAGAACAGCCGCGAGAAGCAGTGCAAGGATCTTTTTCATCAGAATTCCCTCCATACAAATTTCATTCACCTTACTATACAACCCAGGAATGAATTTTTCAAGATAGCAGCGTGCGAAATATGAAATTTATTTTTTTTGAAGCGCAAAAAACAGCGGAAATCCTGCATAATTTTGATGAAATCTATATAAAATGCATTTTAGAGAAAGAAATCCTGCAGAATGATGAAAGTTTTGGCTGCGCAAACCTGCAAAACGAACGCGTGCGGGCGGCCGATCCCGGCCGCCCGCACGTAAAAATACAGATCTATACCGTATGTGTATGCAGATAGTCCTTCAAAAACAGGATCGCCTGCCGGTAGCCCTCGAACCCGAGCCCCATGTACGTCTTCACGCAGGCGAGCCGCGCGTAGGAGATCTGCCGGAAGTCCTCGCGCTGCCTGACGTCGGACAGATGGACCTCGACCGCCGGGATGGCGACCGCCTTCAGAGCGTCCAGGATCGCGACGCTCGTGTGTGTATAGGCGGCAGGGTTGATGACGATTCCGTCATACACGCCGTAGGCCGCCTGGATCTCGTCGACGAGCGTGCCCTCATGGTTCGACTGAAAGACCTTACACCCGAAGCCCGCCTCCCGGCAGGCCGCTTTGCAGAAGGCCTCAAGTGCGGCGTAGTTCTGCGTGCCGTAAATGGCCGGCTCACGCAGGCCGAGCAGATTGAGATTCGGTCCGTTCAGAATCAGCAGCTGCATCCGAGTACCTCCAGAATTTGCGCGGCCGCCGCCTCCGGCGTGCCGTTGTTGTCGATCATCGCATCCGCGAAGCGGGCATAGAGCGGCTTCCGCTGCGCGTAGATCGTCTGCGCGCCCAGCGCCTGCGAGACCGGCCGTCCCGCGGACGGCAGCCGCTCGAGTGCGCGCTGCAGGCAGAAGATCTCTCCATTCTGGTGCAGCAGCGGGTAATTTTCCTCCCGCGTGACGCTGCCGCCGCCGGTCGCAAGGACCAGCCCCGACTGCCGCCCGAGCTCTGCGAGCACGGCCGTCTCCCGCCGGCGGAAGCCCGCCTCGCCCTCGAGCCGGAAGATCTCCGGGATCGGCATCCCGGCCTCGCGCTCCAACGCGCTGTCGGCGTCGACGAACGTCCGCCCCAGCCGCTTTGCCACCAGCGTCCCGATCGTCGTCTTCCCGCTGCCGGGCATCCCGATGAGGATCACGTTGTGCATCTGCGCCTCGAGCGCTTTCGTGATCGAAAAGATCTTTGCATCGTCAACGGGCTCGCCGGTAAAGTCCTCGCAGCTCTTTTTCGCCTGCGCGGCGAGCATCAGAAGCCCGTTCGCGCGCCGGAGCCCGCGCGCTTCCGCCTGCAGCAGAAATTCCGTGCGCGCGGGGTTGTAGACCACGTCCAGCGCGGCCTCCAGCCGCGGCAGCCGATGAAGGTCCACCGGCGAGACGCCGGTATTCGGATACATGCCGACGGGCGTCGTGTTGACGGCGATCTGCGCGTCCGCATGCCGGTCCAGATTTTCATAGTTGTCTTCCCCGTGCCGCGAGATCACCACGACCTCGCGCGCGCCGAGCCGCCGGAGCACATACTGCGCCGTCGCCGAAGCGCCGCCGCTGCCGAAGACGAGCGCCTTTTTCCCGGCGACATCCGCGCCGCTGGACTGCACCAGCATCGAAAAGCCGTAGGCGTCGGTATTGTCGCCCCAGAGCGTCCCGTCCGCCCGGCGGACGAGCGTGTTGACTGCGCCGATGGCCCGCGCCGTGTCGGAAAGCTCTGCGCAGTAGGGGATCACGTCTTTTTTATAAGGGATCGTGACGTTCAGTCCGTCGAAGGCCCCTTCCTGTAAAAAGGCGCCGAGGTCCTCCGGCTCCACCTCAAACAGCCGGTACGAATAATCCGCCAGCCGCTCGTGGATGGCAGGGGAGTAGCTGTGGCCGAGCTTCCGGCCGAGCAGACCGCAGCGCAGCGTCTTAGTATCCATATCCAAGCTCCTTTTTCCGCTCCATCACCGCGTCGAGCACGGCGATGGCCGCCGCTGCCTCCACGCACGGGACCGCGCGCGGGACGATGCAGGGGTCGTGCCGCCCGTGGATGACGAGCTTTGTCTCCTCCATCCGCGACAGGCTGACCGAGTCCTGCTCCCGGGAAATGGACGGCGTCGGCTTGAATGCCGCCCGGAACACGACCGGCATCCCGTTCGAGATCCCGCCCAGGATCCCGCCGCAGTGGTTCGTTTTTGTGACGATCTTTCCGTTTTCCACGCAGAACGGGTCGTTATTCTCGCTGCCGCGCAGCCGTGCGGCGGCAAAGCCCGCGCCGAATTCCACGCCCTTGACCGCCGGAATGGCAAATACCGTGCGCGCAATGCGGTTTTCCAGCCCCCCGAACATCGGATCGCCGATTCCCGCCGGCAGCCCCTCTATCACGCACTCGATCACGCCGCCGACGGAGTCCTGCTCCGCCTTCGCCTGTGCGATCTGTGCCTGCATGGCAGCCGCCGCCTCGTCCGAGACGGCCGGGAACGGTTTTTCGTCGACCGGCGCGTCAAACGCCGCATCGTCCGTTACCGTGCCGATCGACACGATCCGCGCCCGCACCCGGACGCCCTGTCGTGCCAGTATCTGCAGGCAGAGCCCGCCGGCAATGCACAGCGGCGCTGTCAGCCGGCCGGAAAAATGTCCGCCGCCCGCACCGTCCTGCGCGCCGCCGAACTTGACCTGCGCGGTATAGTCCGCGTGGCCGGGGCGGGGGATATCCATCAGATTTTCATAGTCGCCGGAGCGCGTATTCGTGTTGCGGATGATGGCCGTGAGCGGCGCGCCGCAGGTCCGGCCGTCCTTCAGCCCGCATAAAAACTCCGGCAGGTCCGCCTCCTTCCGCGGCGTCGACCAGGCGTTCTGCCCGGGTGCGCGGCGGCGCAGAAACCGACCCAGCGCGTCCAGATCGACCGGCAGCCCGGCGGGCAGCCCATCAATGGTCACGCCGATGGCAGGCGCGTGCGACTGCCCGAAGATCGAGACGGTCAGATTGCCGTCATATACGCTGCTCATAACGCTTCCTCCTGCAGTGCAGTAAAGTCTTCCCAGAATGCGGGATAGGATTTCGCGACGCATTCGCTGCCGCATACCGTGACCGGCTGCGTGCAGCCGCAGGCAGCCACCGCCGCGCTCATGGCAATGCGATGGTCGCCGCTGGCGTCGACGCTTCCGCCCGCAAGCGCGGGCTGCCCTGTGATGACGAGTCCATCCGGCAGCTCGCGGACTGTCCCGCCGAGCGCTTCGATGAGTGCGGCGGTCGTCCGGAGCCGGTCAGACTCCTTGATGCGCAGCCGCGCGGCATTCTCGATCCGCGTTTCCCCCGCGCAGAGCGCGGCCAGCACGCTCACGACCGGCACCAGATCCGGGACCGGCCCAGCGTCGAGCGTGATGCCGCGCAGCGTACCGCGCCGGACCGTGACCGTATCGCCCTCAATGTTCACTTCCGCGCCGAAGCGCGTCAGGATCTCCGTGATGGCCCGGTCAGCCTGCAGAGATGCAGGATCCAACCCGGACACGCAGACGCCCTGCCGCGACAGCGCGCCCATGCACAGGAAAAACGCCGCGTTCGACCAGTCGCCCTCGACCAGCTGCCGGCCCGGCGCGGCATACCGCTGCCCGCCGGGGATCGTCCAGCACTGGCCGTTTTTTTCAAAATGGATCCCTGCCGCGTGCAGCGCCTGCTCCGTCATGGCGACGTACCGCGCCGACTGCAGCTGCCCGGTGACCGTAAGCACGCTGTCCTCCGCAAGCAGCGGCAGCGCAAACAGAAGTCCGGACACGAATTGCGACGAGACATTGCCGGGCAGGGCATAGCTGCCCGCCTGCAGCTGCCCGCACACGTGCAGAAGATCATCCTCCCGCCGCAGCTGCATCCCGTGCGCCTCCAGCAGCTCCCACAGCGGGCTAAGCGGACGCTCCGGCAGCCTGCCGTGCATCCGGATCTGCGCGCGGACGCCCAGCGCCCCGAGGACCGGCAGCAAAAACCGCAGCGTCGAGCCGCTCTCTCCCGCGTCCAGCGCAGCCTGTGCAGGGTAGACCGCGGGCGGCTCGATCCAAAGCCCGTCCGCCTCCGCTTCGATCTTCGCCCCCAGCGCCCGCAGGCACTGCATCGTCGCCTCGATATCCTCGCTGAAGCCGTCCAGCATAAGGTGCCCCGGCGTCCGGGACAACGCGGCGCAGATGAGCATCCGGTGCGCCTGCGATTTTGAGGCCGGGATCCGGACCGCGCCGGTGCGTGGCCCGGGCAGAAGCGTCCGGTTCATCGCGCGCCTCCGGCCCGGAGCCAGTCCATGATCTCGGAGGCGGGCGTCTTCACGATCCGGCACTGCCCGACGGCGGTCGGGACGATCAGATTGATCGTATCCCCGGTGGCCTTTTTGTCGTGCAGGATCGTCGGGAGCATGTCCTCCGCACGGAACGCGCAGTCGACCGGCAGATCATACTGCCGCAGGATGTCCACCACCGTGTCGCGCGTCTTTTCCGTGCAGAGCCCGAAGGCCGCCGCCGCGCGGACCATCATGGCCATCCCGATGGCCACGGCGGAGCCGTGGCTCACCGCGAAGCCGCTGCAGGCCTCGATCCCGTGGCCGAACGTGTGGCCAAGATTGAGCAGCTGCCGCTGCCCGCGGTCAAATTCATCCTGCGCGACGATATCGCGTTTCATCGTGACGCAGGTCTCAATGATATGCTCCAGCTGTGCGTGCGCAGATCCGGCCCTGAGATCGTCAAAGAACGGCGCGTTCCCCAGAACGGCGTACTTGATGACCTCCGCGCAGCCATCCCGGAAGATCTCCTCCGGCAGCGTCGTCAGGCAGTCCGGGTCGCAGAGCACGAGCCAGGGCTGATAGAACGTCCCGGCCAGGTTTTTCCCCGCCGGCAGATCGATGGCTGTTTTGCCGCCGACGGACGAGTCGACCATGGCGAGCAGCGTCGTCGGGATCTGGATGAAGCCGATGCCGCGCAGATAGGTCGAGGCGGCAAAGCCCGCCAGATCGCCCGCCACGCCGCCGCCGAGCGCGGCGACCGCGTCCTTCCGCGTCAGCTGCTGCGCGCAGAGCGCGTCGAGCAGCTCGAGGTAGGTGCACGCGCACTTGGAGCTCTCTCCGTGCGGGAATACAAAGCTGCAGACCGTCAGCCCGGCAGTCTCCAGACTGCGGCGGACCGCGCCGCCATACAGCGGCCAGACCGCATCGTCCGAGACGAGCATCACTTTTTTCGCGTCCGTCACGGCGCGGATCTGCTCGCCGGCCCCCTGCAGAAGGCCGCGCCCGATCCGGATCTCATAGCTTCTCGATGCGTGGACCGATACCGTTTTCATCGGCCGTCGACCTCCTCTTTGCGTTTTTTGCCCTCTTCCAGCAGCTGTGTGAGCGCTTCGCCATCATTTTCCGCGATGGCGGCCCGGTACTGCATGAGGCAGTCCATCAGCCCGTCCAGCTCGCGGAGCATATAGTCGCGGTTTTCCAGAAACAGCTCCGACCACATCGGCGCGTTCAGCCACGCCACGCGGGTCATATCCTTGTAGCTGCCGGCCGAAAAGCCCTTGTGCGCCTTCGCGGTCGGGCTTTTGATGTAGGCGTTGGAGACCAGATGTGCCATCTGGGACGTAAAGGCGATCATCTCGTCGTGGCTGTCTGCCGTCGTGACCGAGAAGCTGCCGAACCCGGCCGGGCTCAGAAGCTCCTTCACGCGGCTCAGAAGCTCGATATCGTCAAAATCCGGCGGCACGATGACCATCGGGGCATTGTGATAGAGGTTCGCCCGCGCGTGGCCGAAGCCGGAATACTGCGTGCCCGCCATCGGGTGGCCGCCAAGATAGGTAAAGCCATATTCCTTTGCCAGCGGGAACGCCGCCGCGCACACCACGCGCTTCGTGCCGCAGCAGTCGATCACGACGGGCTTTCCGCCGATGTGCGGCGCGGCCTGCCGCAGATACTCGACCGCGGCCAGCGGCCGCACGCACAGCAGTACCAGCTCGCACGTGCCGAGATTGTCCATCGTGAGCGGCTCGTCGACGGCGTCGGCCAGCTGCGTGAAGGAAAGGACGCTTTCATCCCGGTCATAGCCCAGCACGCGCCAGCCGGCCGCGTGATATGCCTTGGCAAACGACCCGCCGATGAGGCCCAGACCTACGATCCCGACCGTCATCTCGTCACCGCCTCGCGGACTGCGCGGACCTTCTCGGCGACCTCGGCAAACTGCTCGCAGGTGAGCGACTGTGCGCCGTCGCACAGCGCGTGGATAGGATCGTTGTGGACCTCGACGATCACGCCGTCCGCGCCGCAGGCTGCGGCCGCGAGCGTCATCGGCGGGACCAGCCGGTTGATGCCCGTGGAGTGGCTGGGATCGACGATGACCGGCAGGTGCGACAGCTCGTGCAGCATCGGCACCGCGGCAAGATCGAGCGTGTTGCGCGTGTAGTCGTCAAACGTGCGGATGCCGCGCTCGCAGAGAATGACGTTGTCGTTGCCGCTGGCCATGATGTATTCCGCGCTCATCAGCAGCTCCTTGAGCGTGTTGGCAAGCCCGCGCTTGAGCAAAATCGGCTTTTTGACCGAGCCCATCTCCTTGAGCAGGTCGTAGTTCTGCATGTTGCGCGCGCCGATCTGGATGACGTCGACGTTGTCAAACAGCGGCAGATGCTTGATATTCATGAGCTCCGTCACGATGGGCAGCCCCGTCTCCTGCTTGGCGATCTCCAGCAGGCGGATCCCCTCGCCGTGCAGACCCTGGAAGTCATAGGGGGAGGTCCGCGGCTTGAATGCACCGCCGCGCAGCAGCTGCGCGCCCGCGGCCTTGACGGCCTTGGCGACATAGACGATCTGCTCCTCGGATTCCACGGAGCACGGCCCCGCGATCATGGCGAAATGCCCGCCGCCGAACTTCGCGTCGCCCACGCTCACGACGGTGTCGTCGGGGTGGAACTTGCGGTTGCAGCACTTGAACGGGTCGGACACGCGCTTGACGGAATCGACGATATCCAGACTTTCCAGCAGCGACATATCGATCCGACTCGTATCGCCGACCAGACCCAGCACGGTCTGATATTCGCCGAGCGAGGGATGCACGTCAATATTCTGGTTCCGCAGCCAGTTGATGAGCTGATTTCTCTTTTCCTCGGGGACGTTGTGCTTCAGTACGACAATCATGGTTTTGACCTCCAGTGCAATAAAAAATGCGGCACAGTCAATTCTGTGCCGCATGGAAACTACCGATTCTGCGCATCACAAATTGACCTTACTATCTGACGACAGTAAAGTAATAGTAGGATGCAAAAACAGAAGTGAACATCGTTTCGTTCTCCTTAAAAAGGTTGTACTCATGATAGCAGACGTTTCGGCAAATGTCAACCGGGGAAGCGGGAAAAACACGAGAAAAAGCCGCCGTACAGCTCTCTGTACGGCGGCTCCGGTGTTTAATGGTTTACGCGCATGGCCAGTTCGATCTCCTCGTCATCCGCATTGCCAGTCTCCGCAAAGCCGAATTTCCGATAGAGCGCGAGCGCCGCGCCGTTTTCCCAGTGGCAGGTCAGCACGACCCTGTCGGAATTCCCGAAGGGCTTCTTCGCGATGTATTCCAGACAGCGCTGCAGCGCGGCCGTCCCATATCCCAGCCCCTGCCGGTCCTTGTCGATCATCATGTGCCAGATGTCATACTCAGCCAGATCATAGTCATAGATGACCATCACGTAGCCGACCATCTGCTCGTCACAGAAGATCCCGAAGGGTGTGCACTGGTGATAATACACGTAGGCCTGCGCAAGGCTCCGGACCGGATGCGACACGAATCGCTCCTGTCCTGCCCGCAGCTTCAGCCCGAATGCGGAGAGAAAATTGGTTTCATCGATCTTTTTTAATGTGATTTTCTGCATTTGTTCCTCCTGTTGGCGCAGGGGGACTCAGAACATACGATCCCCCTGAAAATGTTTGGTTCCATACAGATTGTTGAACATCATGAACATCTCCTTTCGTAGGGAAGGTATCTATCTCCACGCAGCCGCAGCCGCGTTTTTGTAGTGTGCACGCATTGTATCACATCCAAGCAAAAAAATCCAGAGGCCTTTGGCCTCTGGCAGAAATTATTTTGTTATTTCCACAAAATTGACGGAAACTGTGCTACAATATAAAAAACTGTGTCATTGGGAGGTGAGAATGTGGATATAAACAAGAATTGGAGATTTTGTGCTGTTGGAAATATCAAAGCTAAGCATACATGCGAAAACGGGAAAGTATTGTATGGTTCAAAAGCATTCTCCGGGGGAACGAAAGTGTATATCGATGACAAAACCTTGGGAGTAAATAGCGAATGCGTAAGTGTGATAGGGCTCAACCGTTTCGGTCGATATACAACGGAGAGCGTCTCTGTCAATTTGATTGAGAATGTCAGGGCACAAAGAATTTATAAACCCGTAGTATTAAGAATTATGGACTATCTCGAAGTTCTGGACGGATGGCGGTGGAGAGGTCGAACAGCAGAAGACAGAAAAGCCGTCAAAGCCTTTGCTGAAATGTGGAGTAACACCTGATCTGGACAAATGCCCACACCAATTTGGTGTGGGCACTTTTGTTATTTTCCCGCGTCCAGCATATTCTCGATCAGTACGCCATACCCCATCGTCGGGTCGTTCACCAGCACGTGCGTCACCGCGCCCACCAGCTTCCCGTTCTGCAGGATCGGGCTGCCGCTCATGCCCTGTACGATGCCGCCGGTCTTCGCCAGCAGCGCCTCGTCCGTCACCGTGATGAGCAGATTCCGGCCGTTTTTTGCGTCCGGGTCGACGCGGTCGATGCGGATGGAAAAGCGCTGGACCTGTTCGCCGTCCACATTGGACAGGATCTCCGCCGCACCGGTCGTGACCGCCGAAGCCGGCGCCGTCTGGACAGCCTCTCCGGGCTTCGGCTGTGAGAGTGTGCCGAAAATGCCGCAGGCTGTATTTTTTTCCACGGTCCCGACAGCGTCCGTCACGTCAAAGATCCCGTGCAGCTCGCCCGGCGTCCCGCGCGTCCCGGTCCGCACCTCCGCCACGCTCGCGCGGACAAGATAGCCCGACTGCAGCATCAGCAGCTGCGTCCCGTCGAGCCCGCTGACGCCGTGGCCCAGCGCGCCGTACTGCAGGCTCACAGGATCGTAGTACGTGACCGTCCCAATCCCCGCGATATGGTCGCGGACCAGGATCCCAAGCCGGTAGCCGCTTGCCGTTTTTTCCGGCGTGACCAGAAATTCCGCCTCATGCCCGCCGCGCTCCACGCGCACGACGATCGGCTCGGCCGACTGGATGCTGTCGAGCAGCGCCTGCGCGCTCGCGGTCTTCTTGCCGCCTGCCGTCAGGATCACGTCGCCGCGCCGCAGCCCCGCGCGCTGGGCCGGCGCGTCCGGCTCCACCTCGGTGACCATCAGACCCTCGGCATACAGCTTGATGCCGACCGTATATCCTCCCGGCACGAGCGTCCGCCCCGCGGCCAGCGTCTGGCAGCAGAGCGCCAGCAGCAGGCACAGGGCCATCAGCGCGGCCGGTATTTTTTTATGAAGAAACTGCTTCATGTTCTCATCCTCTCCCCAAAAGTCTCAGCGCCGTTATCTTGGCCGTTCCGGCGGGAAAGAAACCGCGTGTGAAGCATGTAAAAGAAAGCCTGTTTTCCTTGGTAAAAATCAGAAAATCACCGCCGCTGGCCGCAAACGCTGCCGTTTGCCTGCGAAAATTTCCTGCGTTTCATTCTTTCACCATCAAAGGCCCGTACCGTCCGGTTTTAATTTCTGCAAAAAAGAAAAAATTAGTCTTGACTTTTTGCGAGAAATCGTTATAATAATCATGCGCTTCGGCAAGAGGCCATTTAGGGGATTTGTGTAACGGTAGCACACCGGACTCTGACTCCGTTTGCGGGGGTTCGAATCCCTCATCCCCTGCCAGAGCAAGAAAACCAGCAATCGACTGTGATTGCTGGTTTTTCTTTGTATCAAGGCTTCCAGCCATTTTTGGAAGGAAAAACACACTTTCCTTAACGAGAAGAAGGCCGCTATTCTTGCAAATCTTATTGATTTGCTTTCCATTTTTTTCGGTGCGGATTTGTGATAGCGGATGCGTACACGGGTAAAGCTTTCGTTCTGAGCGCTTCCACTCAGTCCTCCCATACGCCGTGGACGCCGAAGGTGACGCGCATGGATTCGCCGGTCGGCGCGGCAAAGCTTACGTCGTCGGCTTTCTCGATCAGCCTTGCAAGGCGGCTTCGCACGCTTTCATTGAAGATGCAGACCGGCAGTGGAAGGTCGATCATGACCATGGCGTTTCGCTTGGTGCTTTCAGGCGGTCTTACGGTGAGCGTGCCGCGCATGAGATGCGCGAGTTCATCGGATTCCTGGCGGATCTGCGTGAAGAGGTTCATTTTTGCTTCATTGACGGACGTGCCGCGGAAGTTTTCATTGCGCTGAAGCATGGCTTCTACCATGGCAGCGGTTTTCGGATCGGTCATAATACGTTCTCCTTTTCAAGTTGAGTTTTGGATACATGTTTGATTCTACTTGGAATTATCGGTCGTCCCGCTGGTTTCAAGATGATTTCTCATGAGATGCCTGTATTTTTCGGCACACTCTGCGCAAAACTTTCCGGCCTTTGTCCCGCCATGCTTGAAAAAAGTCTGCGGCATACGAAAACGAAAGCGCAAGGGGATATGCAACTGCGCCGGCAAATATTACGGGTTACAATTCTTGCATGGCTCGTAGCCCATTTTGATCACGCTGTCACGCGTTCCGGTGTAATTCCACTTGTTTTTTTCGGATATCTTCTTCACGCTACTGCACCATGTGTAGTGGAACTTGCCGGTGTTGGTGTTGATGATGTAATTACAATTAGTCTGCAATGTAGCGCTATTTGCCGTTTGCTGTGTTGAATCTGGTTGTGTGTCTTCGAGGGAAGAAGTTGATTGGTATTTGCCCGGTTGTACAACAATAGAGAATGTCATTTGATCGCCGAGACAGTTTTTAGCTTGAATGATCGCAGTCCCAGGCGATACGCCGTGGATGACGGCCATCTTGAAGTTTGGAAGATCTCCGGGCGCAGGATCCGCTTCGACGGTTGCGATATCTGGGGTCAGCGACATCCAAGTAACGGCGCCATGCTGTGCGCTCTCCGATACACAAGCACATATTTCCGTGTCATAATCCATGCTCGCAACTGGGCGTCCTTCTTCATCACGGAATACTGCGAAAAGGTTGATGGTTGGTAAATCGAGAACGTCTTTTTGTCGAAACTCCGGTATAATGATTCTGGATAATATCGCGCTTACTTCCGCTCTTGAAATTGGCCTCTCGGGGAAGTAGACTCCATCATAACCTGAATCGTTGGTGCCAGTTAAGATTCCAGCGTTATATAAAGTGTAAATAGAACCCCAATGGTCAGAACATAGGTCAATGTCAGGAAGTATTCCGGGAGCAATATTGTTAATGTTTTTGTACGCTTCTTCTGGAAGAGCTTCATCCATGACAAAAGCAAAAATTTCCCGTGTTATTTCACTCGACCAAAAAGATGCATCTTTTCCTCTGAAATAATATGGGAACTCGGCAAATGCTAGCCAATAGTCAACGTAAGCTTTATACCACGGAGATGATGGCTCAAATTTACCAGACCCTCCGACATAAATATCATGAAGCCTGCAGCCAATCGCAACCGCCTCAGCAATAGTCATGTTTCCTGACGGGGAGAACTTCGCATCTGCTTTTCCATTCATCAACCCATATTCGCATACAGTCTTCACGCTGTCAGCGTACCACGCGGAGCCGGGAACATCTGAGAACCCGGTGTATTCCACTTGTTTTTTGAAGTTTGACAGACCTGCTTCTTTCGCAAGCGCAGGGATCCCGAGCGCGAACAGCAAGGCTATGACGAGGAGCAGACTCAGCACTCTTTTCATGTCGCATATTCTCCTTGTTTTGAAATATATGGGCCTTTTTTCAACAATAGCACATTCGCCGGACACTGTCAATCTTTGAATTCCCAGATTCAGACAGAGAATCGCGGCATTCAGCGCTGCAGCTTTGTCGGCAGAAGATCCTGTATGCAGGTTTTTCTTGATAATTCGTCCGAAAGCGTGTATCGTATAGGTATATCAAAGAATCAGGAGCAGAGATTCATGACTGATGGGTTTATCAAGACTGCGGCCGGGACGATCGATGTGCAGGTCGCGGATGTGCAGACCAATACCGATACGATCCTCGCGCGCGTACGGCAGGCGGACGCGGCCGGCGTCGACCTGCTGACGCTGCCGGAGCTGTGCCTGACCGGCTACACCTGCGGCGATCTGTTTTTCTCCGACTGCCTGCTCGGCGCAGTGGAGCCGGCGCTTGCCCGCATTCTTGAGCAGACGGCGGCGCTTTCCACGGTATTCACCGTGGGTCTGCCGCTGCGCTTCGGCGGCAAGCTCTATAACTGCGCGGCGGTCGTCCACGCGGGCAGGCTCCTCGGCGTGGTGCCGAAGACGTACCTGCCGAACTATGGCGAGTTTTACGAGCAGCGGCAGTTTTCTTCCGCATCGGTGCTAGGCGGAAACATCTACGACCTGATGCTCTGCGGCCAGAGCGTGCCGTTCGGCACGGACCTGCTCTTTGCCTGCGCGGAGCTGCCGGACTATACCTTCGGCATCGAGCTGTGCGAGGATCTCTGGGTCCCGTGCCCGCCGTCGACCCGCCTCACGGCCGGCGGCGCGGCCATCATTGCCAACCTGTCCGCCTCGGACGAGGTGATCGGCAAGGCGGACTACCGCCGGATGCTGGTCAGCGCGACGTCCGCGCGGCTGGCCTGCGGCTATATCTACTGCAGCGCCTCCCCGACGGAGTCCACGCAGGACATGGTCTTCTCCCGCCACCATCTGATCGCGGAAAACGGCACCATCCTCGCGGAAAACGAGCCGTTTGCCGACGCTGAACTGACGATCACCGAGATCGACGTGCAGCGGCTCATGCACGAGCGGCACCGCGCCACGAGCTATGACGCCGTCCCCGGCCTGCGGCAGATCGTCTTCCACCAGTCCCTGCGCCGGACGCAGCTGACGCGCCCCATCGCGCCCAATCCCTTCGTCCCGCCCTATGACGACCAGCTCCGCGCACGCGCGGAGGCGATCCTGCGCATCCAGTCGCAGGGCCTAAAAAAGCGGATCGAGCATACGCACGCGAAGACCGTCGTGCTCGGCATCTCCGGCGGGCTCGACAGCACGCTCGCGCTTCTCGTGTGTGTGCGCGCGTTCGACCTCTGCGGACGCAGCCGGAAGCAGATCCAGTGCGTCACGATGCCCTGCTTCGGCACCACGAAGCGCACGAAGTCCAATGCCGTGAAGCTTTGCGAGGAGCTGGGCGTCAGCGTGCAGGAGGTCAACATCACCGCCGCCGTCCGGCAGCACTTCGCCGACATCGGCCATGACGAATCCGTGCACGACGTGACCTATGAAAACTGCCAGGCGCGCGAGCGCACGCAGGTTCTGATGGACATTGCCAACCAGTCCGGCGGCCTCGTGATCGGCACCGGCGATCTGTCGGAGCTCGCGCTTGGCTGGGCGACCTACAACGGCGACCATATGTCCATGTACGCCGTCAACTGCTCGGTGCCGAAGACGCTTGTGCGCTACATCGTGCAGTATGAGGCAGCGAGCAGCGCGCCCGCCCTGCAGGCGGTCCTGCTGGACATTCTCGACACGCCGGTCTCCCCGGAACTTCTGCCCGCGGACGAGAACGGCCAGATCGCGCAGAAGACGGAGGACCTTGTCGGCCCCTACGAGCTGCATGATTTCTTCCTGTACCATACGCTCCGCTTCGGCACGCGCCCGCGCAAGCTCTTCCGGATGGCGAAATATGCCTATGAGGGGAAATATGACGACGAGACCATCCGGCACTGGCTCAAGACCTTCTGCCGCCGCTTCTTCCAGCAGCAGTTCAAGCGCTCGTGCATCCCGGACGGCCCGAAGGTCGGCTCCGTGACGCTCAGCCCGAGAGGGGACTGGCGCATGCCCTCCGACGCCTCCAGCCGCCTCTGGCTGAGCGAGGCGGAAGCCCTGTAAAAGATAAACGAACGGCCCCATCCATATCGGATGGGGCCGCATTTTGTTTGGGATACTCAGATGATGCGTCTGCCGCAGAGGAAGCGCGTCTTGTAATACGATTCGTCCAGCGAGTTGATACGCACGCCCGTAGACGGGGTAGAGGCGTGGACGAAGTTGCCGCCGCCGATGTACATGCCGACGTGGTTGGCGTAATTGCCGTAGCCGAAGAAGACAAGGTCGCCGACCTGCAGATCGCTGCGGGAAACGTAGGTGCCCTGGCTCATCTGGTCGTTGGCCACGCGGTTCATCTTGTAGCCGTAGTTCGTCAGCACATAATACATGAGGCCGGAGCAGTCAAAGCCGGTCGACGGGCTCTTGCCGCCCCAGACGTAGCTGTAGCCAATGAAGGACATCGCGAAGTTCGCGATCTCGCTCGCCGTGCCGGAGCCGGAGACGGTGCCGCCGCCATTTCCGGTGCTGCCGCCCGGGGTGACGGTGCTGTCCTTCTTGTCGGAGAGCAGGTCGGCGCGGACGTAGGCGGTGATGCCCTTATACTTGATGCGGTACCACTGGTGGCCGTCGGAGGTGGTGGTCGTGATGCCGGTGACGGTGACGGAGGCGTTGTAGCTCAGCTCACCGACCTTCGTGCTGCTGGTGGTCCAGGAGTCGCGGACGTTGACGGAGCCGGACTGGCAGACATACATGGTCTTGCTGACGCTGGTGACCGTGACGTTCAGGTTGATCTGGTCGACGACGACCGTCGCGCTCTTGACGTTTTCATCGTAGAACCACTGGATGGTCTTGTAGCAGCGCAGGAACATCGTCATCGCTTCCTGCCGGCTGGTGTTGCCCTTGGGGTTCAGATAGGTGCCGTTGCCGAGCTTCGTGCCCTGCACATAGGAGTAGCTCACGCAGATCTGCGCGGATTCCTTCGCCCAGGAAGAGATCTTGTTTGCGTCGGCAAAGCCGTTCAGCGCGCCGTCCGCAGCCGTGGGGGAGAAGGCCGCCGCGGTGCAGAAGTTCTCGATCAGCTTGAAAAACTCCTGCCGTGTCAGCAGCTGGTTCGGGCGGAACGAGCCGTCTTCATAGCCGTTGACGATGCCGTAGAGATGGGCCTTGACGATGTTTTCGTCGTTCGTGTCGGTGAAGCCCGTGAAGTTCTCGTTCGACAGGTCGATGTCGTTGCCTGTTGCCTTTTCGAAGGCGTACACGGCCAGCTCGCACATCTCACCGCGGGTGATGTCCTTGGTGAGGTCGAGGCCATTGAACGAGGCGGGCATCAGCCCGAGCTGGTTGATCTCGTCGTAGTTCGTCTTGAACCAGCTGCTGTATTTGTTGTTCGCAGCGAAACAGACCGCGCTCATCGACATGAGCATCGCCGCGCACAGCAGCAGGCAGAGCAGTTTTCTTACCTTTTGCATCTTCTGTAGACTCCTTTTTCCGTTCCTCGGCCGGAACGGCGCATGTTTTGACGGATTTGGCTCGATTATATCAGATTATGACAACCAATACAAGTCCATTTTTGTAAATCTTTCGTAACCAAATGCTTTTTTTAGCCAATGGTTGCGTTTTGACCGAAAAAGTGGTATAAACGTAGCCATGAAATTACGAGTCATGATCGCAGTGCTTGCCTGCAAGCTCTGCCGGAGCCTGATCCGCCTGCTGGGCAGAGGCGGCACGGATTTCCCCGGGCGCGTAGCGCTCAAGCTCTGCCCGAACCTGCTGGGTGAACTTGCAAAGAACGTGACGACGGTGATCGTCACGGGCACCAACGGCAAGACCACGACGTCCCGTATGATCGAGCAGTCGTGGCAGGACGCTGGAATCTCTTACTTTGCCAACAAATCCGGCGCGAACCTCCTGTCCGGCGTCACGGCGGAATTTGCCGTCCATTCGACGCTGACCGGCCGCTGCAAATACCCCTACGCCCTCATCGAGGCGGACGAGGCGGCGCTGAAGTTCATCAGCAAATACGTCGACGCCAAAGTCATCGTCTTCACGAACGTCTTCCGCGACCAGCTCGACCGCTACGGCGAGGTCACGCATACGCTCGAAAGGCTCCGCATCGGCGCGAAGAACAGCCCCAACGCCGTCCTGTGCCTCAACGCGGACGATTCCCTTATCACGAGCCTGCATGACGACGTGCCGAACCCGGTCCTGTTCTACGGCGTCAGCACGCCGATCTACGCCGGGCATGTGGCGGAGGTCTCCGACGCGCCGTACTGCATCAAGTGCAAGAGCGAGTACGAATACGACTTCGTGACCTACGGCCATCTGGGCGGCTACCGCTGCCCGCACTGCGGCTATGCGCGGCCGACACCCGATCTGTGCGTGAGCCGCATCGTCACGAGCGACGAGGAGCATTCCGAGGTCGTCTTCCGCGACGGCCAGACCGAGATCCCCGCGTCGATCAACCTGCCGGGCGGCTACAACATTTATAATGCCTGCGCCGCCATGACGGCCGCGAAGGCACTGGGCTTGGATCTGACGAAGGCCGCGCAGTCTCTGTCGCACTTCGCCTGCGGCTTCGGACGCATGGAGAAATTCGAAATAGGCGGCGCCGACGTGCGCATGATCCTCATCAAAAACCCTGCCGGCTGCAACCAGGTGCTGAGCTTCCTCACGCAGCGCACCGAGCCGTTCGTCTTCGCCGCCTGCCTCAACGACCGCACGCAGGACGGCCGCGACGTCAGCTGGATCTGGGATGTGGCCTTCGAACGCCTGACCGATATGGATGCGCTCCGCGAGGTCTATCTCTCCGGCACCCGCGCGGAGGACATGGCACTGCGCTTCCTCTACGCCGGCTTCCCGCAGGAGAAGCTGCATGTGCAGAAGGATTACGGCAAGCTGATGGAAGAGGCGACGGCGCATAAGCTGCCCGTCTTCGTCATGCCGACCTATACGGCCATGCTGGCCCTGCGCGGTACGATCAGCAAAACCTACGGCTATAAGCAATTCTGGGAGTAAGCTATGGAACTGAACATCTACCATTTATACCCCGACGTGCTGAACCTCTACGGCGACCGCGGCAACGTCCTTTGCATGCAGCGGCGGCTGGAGTGGCGCGGCATGCAGGCGAATATCGTGAACGTCCCGATCGGCGCGAAGCTCGACGCGAAAAATTGTGACCTTATCTTCATCGGCGGCGGCCAGGATTTTGAGCAGGAGGTCCTTCTGGACGACCTGAAAGGGGAGAAGACCGCTGAGCTCAAGGCCGCCATCGAGGACGGCGTGCCCGTGCTCGCCATCTGCGGCGGCTATCAGATGCTGGGCCAGTACTACAAGACCTGGGACGGCCAGCAGTGCGACTTTACCGGCGCGCTCGACCTCTACACCGTCGGCTCCGAGCAGCGGATGATCGGCAACTATATGTTCTCCTGCGAAGAAGCAGGCTGCAACATCGTCGGCTTTGAAAATCACTCCGGCAAGACCTATCTCGGCTCCGGCGTCCGGCCCCTCGGCAGGGTGCTCGAGGGTTCCGGCAACAACGGCGAGGATGGCACGGAGGGCGCAAGATACAAAAACGTCTTCGCGTCCTATTCCCACGGCTGTCTGCTGCCCAAAAACCCGAAGCTGGCGGACCTGATCCTGCAGACCGCCCTCGAACGCAAATACGGCGCGCTCACACTCCCGCCCCTCCCCGACACCCTCGAGACCGCCGCCCACACCTACATGGAAAACCGCCTGACCCATAAATAAGCAGCAAAAAAACACGCCCATATGGGCGTGTTTTTTATATTTCCGTTTCATCGGACAGCATGTCCTTGAACAAAATATTCCTGTAATCGCTGCGGCCATATAAAACACGGTCAATGAAGATGTCGGTGCCTGCGATCCGGTAAAAAACCATGTAGCTGCCGCTGACAAGATATCGGTAATCACTGCTGACATTGGAAATAGAGGAAAGCGGCGTGCCAATGTATGCATGATCCCGCAGCACACGGACCGTTTTGGTGATTTTCGCAACCGTGGAAATCGCTGCCTGCGGATTCTCCAGATCCTCTGCAATATACGCTTTGATTTCGGAAAGATCGTCCTGTGCGTCAGGAGAAAGATGCAGATCATTCATGCACGATCCCGAGATGTTCCTCTACGGCCTCCAACGTCAGCCAGCCTTCCGTTTCGCCGGATCTGCGCCCTTTTGCAAGTTCATTCATCAGGCGGATCGTCGCCTGCGTTTTCTCATAGTCCTGGATATCCACGATGGCATACCGGCCACGCCCGTTCTTTGTCAGAAAGACAGGAGCGCCCACGGCGACATCATGCAGGACTTCGCTGTAATTCCGCAGATCAGAAATGGGCTTGATATTCGGCATATTGATCAGCTCCTTTCTATCCCAGTATATCCGAATCTGCTGTAAAATTCAACAGCAAATTTACAGCGTCCTCGTACAGACCTCCCGGACTTTCGCCTGCAGGGCTTTGAGGTCGGTGAAGGTGTCGGGCCGTTTGGTCTCGTCGCGGAGGAGGGCGGAGGGGTGATAGAGGGCGGTAAAGAGGATGCCGCCCTTTTCGATGAACTGCCCGTGCTCGCGGGTGATCTTGAAATCCGGCCGGATCAGGCGCATGGCGGCGATGCGGCCGAGACAGACGATGATCTTCGGCTTGAGGAGCTTCGTCTGCGCGCGCAGAAAATCGATACAGGCGTCCTGCTCGGTCTGCATGGGGTCCCGGTTTTTGGGCGGACGGCATTTGATGATATTCGTGATGTAGCAGTTGTGGCGGCCAAGGTCGATGATTGTGAGCATCTCGTCGAGGAATTTGCCCGCCGCGCCGACGAACGGCTCGCCCTGCAGATCCTCATTTTCGCCGGGGCCCTCGCCCACGAACAGCACCTCCGCGTCCTGTGGGCCGACGCCGAAGACGACATGGTGCCGCGTCTGCGACAGCGGACACCGCGTGCAGGACAGGCACGCGGACTGCAGCGATTCCCAGTTCAGCATGTGTACCTCCCTTATCTGCGGTCCGTCTCGTCGAACGGCAGGTCATAGTCCTCGCGGAACCGGCGGCGCCGGTCCTCCAGCGCGCGGCGGCGCTTTTCCATCCGCAGCCGGCGGATCTTCCGCTTGCGCAGCTGCACGAGCACGAACAGCACCAAAATCGCCCCCAGCGCGATCACGATAAACAGCACGACCCACTTCCACCAGTTGCGCTGGATATACGCGCCCGTCCCGGCCGCGGCGGAGGAGATCTCCGACTTGGCAACGTCCGCGATAGCCAGCAGCCTCGTCTGGCCGAGCACCTCGCCCGCGTACGTGACCGTCGCGGAGCCGAGCACGTCGCCCTCATGGACCGGCGCGTCGACGCTTTCGCTGTTGAGCTGGATCTTGGTCTCCAGCTGGTCCGGGTCGTAGTCGTTCGGAAGCAGGACCTTGATCTCGTCCTCCGGCGCGACGGCGACGGCCTCGGCGCCGGCGGAGTTGTTGATCTTCACCTGATCGACCGGGTACAGCGGCGACATCAGCGTCAGGTAGGAATAGTTGTCAAAGCCATAGTCAAACAGGCGCGCGCACTCCGTGAAGTTCTCCATCAGAAGATCGCCGCTGTCGAGCACCGTCGTGGCCGCGCCGCAGACGATGCCGAGCAGATCCAGCCCGTCGCCCGTGGCCTCCGAGATGACGCAGCGCCCGGCCTGGCTCGTATAGCCGGTCTTGATGCCGTGCGCCCGGGGATAGTACAGCGAGTTCGACATCGACTGGTAGATCAGCATATTCGTGGTCTTGAGCTTCGGGATATTCTGGCGCATGTTATCGTCGGGCAGCTTATATTCATACGTGTCGACGATCTGGCGGAAATTCTCGCTCTTGAGCGCGGCCTGTGTGATGATGGCAAGATCCCGCGCGGTGGTGTAGTGGCTCTCGTCGTGCAGACCGTGGGGATTGTTGAAATGCGTGTTGGTGCAGCCGAGCTCATAGGCCCGCTGGTTCATCATGCGTACAAAATCCGTCACCGAACCCGCAACGTGCTCCGCAATGACGTTGCATGCGTCGTTGCCCGAGACGACCATCATGCAGTACAGCAGATTCTCCAGCGTCATCTGCTCGCCCACCACCAGACCGGCCACGCTGGAATCCTCGTCCAGATCGGCCAGCGCGGATTCCGAGACCGTCACGACGTCGGACAGGTTCCCGTTCTCCAGCGCGATCAGGCAGGTCATGATCTTGGTAAGGCTCGCGGGATAGACCCGCTCGTCGGCGTCCTGCTCATAGACGACACGGTTCGTGTTGAGGTCGATGAGCAGCGCGGCCTTGGCCGCCACGGAAAACTGCTCCCGGGATGAGAGCAGCTGATCCTCGGGGACGCTGTCGGCCTCGGCCGCGGCGTCCCCCGCGGAATTGTCCGAAGCGGTCTGAGCATCCGCCTGCGCGTCGGCGGCAGGTTCGGCGGTGACTGCAGATACCGGCGCGCACAGCAGCTGTATCAGCAGCAGCGCGGCCAGCAGCAGGGCAGAAATGTTTGTCTTTTTCATTTTTATCTCCATTTTCTTCGCGTCTGGATTGTACAGCGGCGAAAAAATATGCTATACTGAATTTGAACATTCGCGCAGCTGCGCGTATTCTTGATTATTATACCATATTCATCCGGTATGTCAAATGGAGGCGCGCGTATGAAGAAATTGCGGGTTTCCCCGGCGCTGCTCGCGCTTTGCGCGGCGGTGCTGCTGTTCGTGGGCGCATTCTTCCTCGGCCGGGCTTCCGCGCTCGGCGAGGCGCGTATCACCGTGCAGCGCGCCGCACCCGCGTCCGACGCTTTGCAGATAGACGGCAGCGGGGAAGGGAAGCTCTGCCTCAATACCGCCACGCGAGAAGAGCTGCTTGCGCTTCCCGGCGTCGGCGAAAAGACGGCGGACCGGATCCTCAGCTACCGCGATACCTACGGCCGCTTTTCCGCCGTCGAGCAGCTGCTGGATGTGGAGGGCATCGGCCCGACGCTGCTCGAGCAGCTGCGCGGGCTCGTGACCGTGGACCAAACGGAGGGATGACATGAAAATACTTGTTGTTGATGATGAAAAGCTGCTGGTCAAGGGGATCAAATTCAACCTGGAAAACGACGGCTACGAGGTCGTGACCGGCTGCGACGGCATGGAGGCCGTCGAGCTTGCCGCGAGCGAATCGCCGGACCTGATCGTGCTGGATCTGATGATGCCGCGGCTCGACGGGCTGGAGGCCTGCACGAAGATCCGCGAATTCTCACAGGTCCCGATTATTATGTTAACCGCAAAATCCGAAGACATGGACAAGCTCCTCGGCTTTGAGCACGGCGCGGACGACTACCTGACCAAGCCCTTCAATATCCTCGAGCTCAAAGCGCGCATCCGCGCGCTCCTGCGCCGGGCCGGCGCGGCCAAAAAGCAGGAGCCGGAGCAGAAGCTCGTCTGCGGCCACATCACCCTCGACCGCAGCAGCCGCAGCGCCAGCCGCGAGGACGTGCCGGTCGACCTGACCGCGAAGGAATTTGACCTCATGGAGCTGCTGATGCGCAACCCGAACCGCGTCTACTCGCGCGAGACGCTGCTCGACGCCATCTGGGGCTACGATGTCAGCAGCGAGATCCGCACCGTCGACGTGCACATCCGCCGTCTGCGGGAAAAGCTGGAGCTCAACCCGGCGCAGCCGGAGCACATTCTGACCAAGTGGGGAGTTGGCTACTATTTCAAGTACTGAACGGCGCATCCGGCTGGTGCCGACCAGCTCGCAGCTGCGCAACGCGCTGGCGTATATGTCGATCACGGTGCTGGTGCTGGTGTTCCTGAATATCTACTCCGCCAGGGCCACCCGGGATCTGATGTTCAAGGCCAAATGCTCGTCCTCGCAGGATAAGCTGAAGGTCGTGACGTCCTCCTTTTCCGGCGTCGACGCCCTGACGCAGGAGACGACGGAGCAGATCATCTCCGTCATCGGCGACATGAACGTCACGCGCCTGCTTGTCACCGACGCGGCGGGCCGGACGCTCTATGATTCCGTGCCCGGCCAGAGCGCGGCGGGCAAGATGGTCCTGCTGCAGCAGGTCGTGCAGGCGCTCGAAGGCAACGACGTCTTCTGCTGCGTCTATGAGGACCATACCCTCAAAAGCTACGCCGCCGCACCCATCCTCACGCATGATACGGTGGTCGGCTGCGTGTATATGATGGAATACGACGCCTCGCAGGGCGGCATCATCGCGAGCCTCGAGCGGACGATCTTCCGCGGCTCGCTGGTGCTGATCGGCATCCTGTTTTTGTGCGCGGTCGTCTTTTCCATGACGGGCTCGGGGCGTATGCGGCAGATTCTGACCTCCATGCGGCTCGTGCGCGAGGGCGAATACAGCCACAAGATCCAGATGCGCGGCTCGGACGAATACGCCACGCTCGCCACCGAGTTCAACAAGCTCACCGACAAGCTCCAGCAGACGGAGATCACCGAGCGCCAGTTCGTCTCGGACGCGTCCCACGAGCTCAAGACGCCGCTGGCCTCCATCAAGCTGCTGTCCGATTCCATCCTGCAGAACGAGATGGACGCGGACACGATGCGCGAATTCGTCGCCGACATCGGCGCGGAGTCCGACCGCCTGACGCGCATGGCGCAGAAGCTCCTCACGCTCAGCCGGGCCTCGGCCGACGAGACGGAGGGCGGCGAGCACGAGGTCGTGGACGTGGGGCGGACACTCTCGCGCGTGTTCCGTATGCTCGTCCCGCTGGCCGACCGCCAGACCGTCGAGCTGACCGCCAGCGTGGAAAAGGGCTGCACCATCCTCTCGTTTGAGGACGACGCCTACCAGATCCTGTTCAATCTCGTCGAAAACGGCATCAAATACAACCGCGAGGGCGGCAGCGTCCACGTGCGCGTGCGCCACGCGGACGATACCGTCGTCATCGACGTCGAGGATACCGGCACCGGCATCCCCGAAAGCGCGCTCCCGTCCATTTTCAACCGCTTCTACCGCGTCGATAAGGCCCGCAGCCGTCAGGCCGGCGGCGCCGGTCTGGGCCTTTCCATCGTGCATGAGATGGTCGGGCGGAATTTCGGCACGATCGAGGTCACGTCCAAGGTTGGCGAAGGCTCGCGCTTTACCGTGACCTTCCCCAGCTTCGGCTCCGGAGAGGAGGATGACGGCGATGCGTAAAAACCGGAAAAAGCTCCGCCTGCTCGCGCTGCTGCTCGCGGCGCTCACGCTCTGCGGCTGCTCGGCCGCCGCGGCGGTGCGCAGGCCCGCCCAGCCCCAGCTGCAGCTCTACTACTGCCGCAAAGACAGCGGCGACACGAAGACCGGTGTATTGGGCACGCAGGAAGTCCCGGCGCAGACCGACCCCGCCGCCCTCCTTGAGACCTATCTGCAGGGCCCGGAGGACGAAGAGCTCGCGCTGCCCTTCACCCCCGGCGATACCTGCGCGGTCGAGTCCCTGCAGGACGGCGTCCTGACGCTCCGGCTGGAGCTGCGCGCGGCGGGGGACATCCGCACGTCCCTGATCTACGCCTGCCTGACCTGCACCATGACCCAGCTCGAGTCCGTCCGCTCCGTCGCCTTCCTCCGCACTGCCCAGCCGCAGACCGACGGCCCCTATACCGCGGACGATTTCGTTCTTCTTGACGCCTTGGCCGAGAACCCGGAATACGCCGTCCGGCTCTTCTATCCCGACAAAAACGGCCTTCTCACCCCCGTCACCACCGTGCTCGCCTGCACCGACCCGGGCCAGCTGCCGCTGCTCGCCCTGCAGGCGCTCATCCGCGCGACCGTGCCGGTCAATCTCAGCCGCGTCGTCCCGGCGGGGACGCAGGTGATGGATATCTCCGTCTCCGATGGGACGGCCAGCGTGGTCCTCTCCGACCAGTTCATGAGCTGCGATACCTCCGCCGCCCGCGCGGGCAGCGCCGTGCGCTCCATCGCGGCGACGCTCTGCGATCTGAGCGGCGTCACGGCCGTCCGCCTCTCCGTTATCGGCGAATCCGGCCTGACCTACTACGACATTTCCGAGCCCATCACCCCACAGCCGGACTGGTTCTCGGAATAAAAAGGAAAACAGGAATATAGCCCCTTGAAAACCGGATTTTAGCATGTTATAATCAAAAATATCAAATACAGGGCCAAAGAGGCTAGCCTCTTTTTTCTTCCGCAGGAACTGCGGAAGAAAGTGCTCTGCTAAAAAACAGGAGGATAGAATCATGAAAAAACGGATATTAGCCTGTCTGTTGGCGCTGGTCATGCTGATCGGCGCGATGCCGGTCATGGCGCTGGCGGCCGAGCCAGAGGCGGAGAATTGGGAGGTATCCAAATCCAAGACCGCGACGGCACTCGACGCCGACGGCTCGACCCGCGTGACCCTGTCGCTGCCCAGCGCAGAGGAAAAGCTGGCCAGCGATGTGGTGTTCGTGCTGGATACTTCCGACTGCGTCGGCGAAGTTATGGAGCAGGTTTCCGGACTGGTTGCCCAGCTGAAAACTGCGCAAGAAAAGAACAATGCAGACATCAAGGTTGGTGTGGTTGTCTTTAAGGGCAGTGCGTTTCCTATGTTTGGTGGGGAATTGGTCAGTGCAGAAGAGGCTGAGAAAACACTTAACAAGATGATTCAAGATGTCGAGGCAGTTGCAGACAAAGAAGAAAAGGAAAAGGTCGTATTGAGATATCTCAATACGGACAAGGATTTTATCTACAAGGGTTCTAACCTTCATTCTGGTCTGCTGGGTGCGCAGGCGCTTCTGAAAGATGATGGCGCAGTCAAGGATAGCCGCAAATATGTTGTAACGGTTACTGATGGCATGACCTACTATTGGAATGATAAAGCAGGTAGTGTTTACGCGGTCTATAATGATGAGTTACACTTGTCGGTGAACGGTAACTGGCATAAGGTGAGTCCCCTTTTCTATGCTTGGCAAAGTGCACACAACATCGGCAGTGGTTATACTCTTCCGTCAGGCTTTGAGTGGAATGACTATATTTCCGGCGTTAGAAGCAGAATTGCTGCGGATGGAGCGGATGGAGATCGGTTTGTCTCCAATTTGCGGCAGGTATGTGAAAAAACAAATAGAGATTGCGATTCTGCCCGGTACTTTGAAGGCAGTGATCCTATCAAAGCATTCACGGATGCCGGATTCCACTACGTTCCGCTGAACGATGGAGGCAATCACGCGTTGGGGATTGAACGCTCTGTGGTTGCATGCCTTGACACCTATCAGGAAATGGTGGATGCCGGTTATCAATGCTACACGCTGAATCCGGACTACGGCACCAATACATTCCCCGGCCTCTTTACCTCCAAACTAAATGAAATGGCAGGGGTCAAAGGACAGATAAACTTTGACGCAATTGCTAATACCATCCTCTACACCGTCGGTGTCGGTTCCACCGTTACAGACTACATGGGCTACGATGGCAACAACTATAACTTCGACCTTGTGCCCGGTTCCCTGATCCTGACGGTCGGCGGTCAGCCGCTGGCGTCCAAGCAGGTGGACGATACGTATTACTTCGGCAATACCGGCGTAGATTTAAATGAAAAAAACTGTCGCTTCATGGTCGAGTACACGCCCGCAAACGACGGAAAAGAAAAGTTTGTCTGGACGATTAACGAGGCGGTATCGAATTTCAGCCGCGTCCAGCTCAGCTACCAGCTTCGCCTGCGCGACGACGCCCGGACCTCCACGGATGGTTACTTCTACACGAACGTCTCTGCGACTCTGAAGCCGAAGGACAGCGAGGGCCATATCGGCAGAGAGCAGACGTTTGATCGTCCGAGAGTCACGTTCGGCGCGGATGCGGACTACCTGCTCCCCATCCTGAGCCTCAACAAGGCGACGCCGAAGCTCAACACGCGTGACCACTTCGCCTACGTGCAGGGCTATCCTGACGGGACGGTCAAGCCCGCGGGCAGCATCACCCGGGCCGAGGTCGCGGCCATCCTCTTCCGCCTCATGGACGCCGACTCCCGCAGCCTGTACTATTCCACTGCCTCCGGCTTCCGCGACGTCGATTCCACCAAGTGGTATAACACCTACGTCGCCACCCTCAATAACGCCGGCGTCATCACCGACAGCCGCACCGGCTATTTCCGCCCCAATGACGCCATCACCCGCGCCGAGCTCGCCGCCATGCTGGCGCAGTTCGCCGAGAAGAAGTCCGCCGCGATCTACTTCTCTGACATCTCCGCGGGCTACTGGGCCGCGAACGCCATCGCCCTGACCGCAAATCTCGGCTGGATCAACGGCTACCCCGACGGCACCTTCGGCCCCGATAAGACCGTCACCCGCGCCGAGCTCATGGCCATGGTCAACCGCGCCACCGGCCGCGCCCTGGAGTCCACGAGCGCCCTCCTCTCCGGCATGAAGACCTGGAAGGACAACGCTGATACCGCCCGCTGGTACTACCTCGACGTCCAGGAGGCCACCAACAGCCACACCTACCTCGGCGCCCCCACCGAAACCTGGACCTCCCTCACCGCCACCCCCGACTGGTCTCAGTACGAATAAACGCCCCAAACAAAAAGGAACCATCCCCCGGATGGTTCCTTTTTTATCTGTCAACGCAGAAGTCTTGCCGCATGCGCCCCCCAAAAAAAGCCTCCCCTTTCAGGGGAGGTGGCTCGGCGAAGCCGAGACGGAGAGGTCGTGCCAAATTTGTGACAACCTCTCAGTCAGCCTTGCGGCTGACAGCATCCCTACCCCTTTTGTCCCTTCGGGCCAGCTCCCCTTGACAAAGGGAGCCTTGGGTGCGGGCGTAAAAAAGCCTCCCCTTGTGAAGGGGAGGTGCCGAGCAAAGCGAGGCGGAGAGGTTCTGCCAGCGGTTACGATCCGTCCCTATTCACAGCGAATAATCCGCGTCCCCGTTATCAGCTTTTTTGACCGCGGGGCGGCCGGGGATGCGGCGCAGGGGGTCGTAGCGGAAGCGGCGGCAGTGATGGTCGCTCGGCACGACGCCGCAGAACTGGCAGACCATCGACTCCCCGTCGATCTTCCCAGCAAACTGGCAGTAAGTACAGTATCGGTCGATCTTCTTTCGAAACAGCATGGCATAGCGGCCTTTCTTTCATATATGCCCCCATTATACACGACCCTCCCGCAAAATGCTATGGTACTTTTTGCGAAAATACAGCAGCAGCACCGACGAGACCAGCAGCATGACCGGCCCCGCCGTCTCTGTCATGGTGCTGGCCCCCAGAGTAGGCGCGCACCACCGCCCGACCTGCACCAGCGGCGCGAGCAGCAGCGTCAGCGCGGCGGCGATGGCCCCCTGCAGCATTTTGCAGCCCGGCAGCTGCCGCCCCTCCAGCCCCGCGTCCGCCGCGGCGGCCCGGCTCTGCGCGAGAATGCTGAGCCCGCCGAACGACAGCAGGAACGACGCGATGCACAGCTTCCAGACCGGCGCGAGCGTACACGCCCGCAGCGCCGCGCATCCGGCCGATAGTTCCAGCGCGCCCAGCGCCAGCGGCGCGGCATCCGCCGGAAGATGTGCCCCCGCGGCCAGCCGCAGATACCCCGAGAGCACGGAAAAGACCGTGACGAACATGCAGACATGGATGGCGCTCATCCCCGCCCGCCGGACCGATTCGGAAAACGCCGCGGCAAAGTCCGGCTGCGCCTGCTGCGGCGCGCTGTGGGCGCGCTGGGCAGCCGTCAGCGGCTTTGCCGTCAGGCGGCAAGTCAGCACCGCGGCAGCCAGCTGCACGCCGCAGAGCAGCGCCCCCGCGCCCGGATGCGCAAAGACCGCGCCGCCCAGGAAGCCAAAAATAAACGACGGCCCCGCCTGATTGCACACCGCCAGCGCGTGCTCCGCCTCCGCCCGGCTCAGCTCGCCGCGCTCGTACAGAAGCCCCACAGCCTGTGCCCCGGCGGGGTAGCCGCCCGTCATCCCGATCACGAACGCGCTCCCCGCGTTCGGCGGCAGCCGTAGCAGCCGCGCAGCCAGCCCGCCGAACCTCGCCGAGACCCGTGCCGAAAATCCGAGCAGCACGAACAGATTGCTGCAGACAAAAAACGGAAACAGCGACGGCAGAATGACCTGCCCGCAGAGCGTCAGGCCGCTGCGCACGCCCTCCGCCGCGGTCTGCGGCAGCGCAATCAGCACCCCGAACGCCGCCACCAGCCCCAAGCCCTGCGCGAGCATCCTTCCCCGGCGTCTTTGCATACGGCATCCCTCCCGGAGAAATCCTATGCCCGGCAGGAAAGAATTAGTCGGTCCGGCATAAGAATGGAGCAAAGGGCCGTGCGTTTCCCGCGGCCCGCAGAAAGGGGAGAGGTGGATACCGTGAAACTGCGTTCGTATCTGGCCGCCGCGGCCATGAAGCTGGGCCTCCCGGCGGATATCGCCGCGGGCCTGCCGCACATGGAGGTCAACGGCTTTCAGGAATGCTCGGTCGACCGCCATACCGGGATCCTGGAATATAACGAGGAACGGATCGTCATCGGGCTCAACATCGGCTGCCTTGTTGTCACCGGCCACGCGCTGCAGATCCAGCGCATGCACCGCGAGCGCCTGACGATCACCGGGCGGATCACCTGCCTGACCTATGGAGACGGAGGGACAGCCGGATGTGGCGGGTGATCTGGTTCTTCCTCGGCGTGACGCGCCTGCAGGTGACCGGCGCGAGCCCGGAATGGTGTCTGCAGCGGCTGGCAAAGGCCCGCGTCCCATTTCACTTCTGCGGCAAGCCGGACGCCTTCACGGCCGGGATCTGGATCCTGCGGCGCGATGAAGCGCGAGTGACCCGCCTCGTCCGCGCCGCCGGATGCGAATGCCATGTGGAGGAGCGGGGCGGCTTCCCGGCCGTTTTCGGCGGGCTGCAGCGGCGGCTGTGGCTGCCGGTCTTGCTGCTCGCGGCTGCCGCAGCGGCGGTGATCGTGCCGAAATTCGTCTTTTTCTACACTGTCGAGGGCAACGAGACCGTCCCGTCGGCGCAGATCCTGCGCGAGCTGCAGGAGCTCGGCGTCGGCTTCGGGACCTACGGCCCGTCCATCAAGCCGCAGGAGCTGAAAAACCAGATGCTCCTGCGCATCCCGAAGCTCCAGTGGCTGACGGTCCAGCAGAGCGGGATGCGTGCGGTCGTCGTCGTGCGCGAGCGGCCGGAAAAAGAGCCGGTGCTCGACCGGCGCTCGCCGGTCAACGTGGTGGCCGCCCGCGCGGGCGTTCTCACGCGCGTGCAGGCCGAGGCCGGCAACTGCCTCTGTGCGCCCGGACAGGCGGTGTCGGCCGGGGAGCTGCTCGTCTCGGCCTATACCGACTTCGGCTTCAAAACGCAGGTGACCGCCGCCCGGGCCGAGATCTACGCCGAGACCATCCGCAAGGCCACCTGCGTTCTGCCGCAGCACCGGAGCGTTAAGGAAGCAAAAACCGCCCGCCGCAGCGCCGTATCGCTGCTGGTCGGTCGGCGGCGGATCACGCTCTTTGGCGGCGGCATCCCGGAAAAGCCCTGCGAAAAGGAGACAAAAACCTACTGGCTGACCCTTCCCGGCGGCTTTTCTTTGCCGTTGGGGATTGCAATTACAGGAATTTATGAGTATGATACAAGAGATGAAATTCTGCAGGAAGCAAGCGTGCAGCAGAGTCTGCTCGGGCAGATCCAGACCCGGGCGCAGCGCGATATGATCGCCGGAACGATCCTGGACAGCCGCTGCCGCATCCAGACGGCGGACGGCTGCATCCGGCTGTGCGCGACCCTGCGGTGTGAAGAAATGATTGCCCGCATGCAGCCGGCAAACCTGAAGGAAGCGATCGAATGACAGAACGAACCATCAACGCCGAGCGCGTCGAGCAGCTGATCGACGTCTTCGGCTCCTTTGACGAAAATATCCGGAAGATCGAAGACGCCTTCGGCGTCCGGATCACCAACCGAAACAACGAGCTCAAGGTCTCCGGCGATGAGGAAGCGGCCGATAAGGGCTGCCGCGCCATCGAGGCGCTGCTCGCGCTTGCCGCCAAGGGCGAGGAGATCGACGAGCAGAAGGTCCGCTATCTCATCAACCTCGTCAATACCGGCAACGAAGACCAGGTCAGCAAGATCGCCAAGGACGTCGTCTGCGTCACGGCCAAGGGCCGCCCCGTCAAGGCCAAGACCATCGGCCAGCAGAACTATCTGAAGGCGATCGAGAAAAATACCATCACCATCGGCGTCGGCCCCGCCGGTACCGGTAAGACCTACCTCGCCGTGGCCGAGGCCGTGGCGGCCTTCCGCGCCAAGACGGTCAACCGCATCATCCTGACCCGCCCGGCCGTCGAGGCGGGCGAGCGGCTGGGCTTTCTGCCGGGCGACCTGCAGAACAAGGTCGACCCGTATCTGCGGCCGCTCTACGACGCACTGTTCGACATGCTGGGGCCGGAGACCTACGGCAAATATCTCGAGCGCGGCAACATCGAGGTCGCGCCGCTGGCCTACATGCGCGGCCGGACGCTCGACGACAGCTTTATCATTCTCGATGAGGCGCAGAACACCACGCGCGAGCAGATGAAGATGTTCCTGACCCGCCTGGGCTTCGGCTCGAAGATCGTCATTACCGGCGATATCACGCAGATCGACCTGCCGGGCGACAAGGTCAGCGGCCTGAAAGAGGCCATCCGCGTGCTCGACGGCGTGGAGGATATCCAGATCTGCCGCCTCACGCCCGCCGACGTGGTCCGCCATGTGCTCGTGCAGCGCATCGTCGCCGCTTACGACAAATATGAAAAGAGCCGTCTTCCGGACGACCATGCCCGGAAGTTCACACAAAAACCGCAGACAAAGAGGAATCTGAAATGAAGCATCGTATCGTGATCCGCTGTGAAGCTCACAGCCTGAGCGATTTTGCGCTCAAGCAGCAGATCGCCAAATGTATCACCGCCGCGCTGGACAAGCAGGGCGTCGACACGCCCTGCGAGATCAACGTGCTCGTCACGGACGACGAGGGCATCCGCGCCATCAACAAGGCCTACCGCCAGATCGACAAGGCGACGGACGTGCTCTCGTTCCCGATGTTCGAGCTGACGCCCGGCAAGCTCCCCGCGTCGTGGGAGAGCTACAAGGATCCGGATACCGGCCTTGTACCGCTCGGCGACATGGCCATCAGCCTCGAGCGGGCCAAACAGCAGGCGGCTGAGTTCGGCCACAGCGCCCGCCGCGAGGTCGGCTATCTCACCATCCATTCCATCCTGCACCTGCTGGGCTACGACCATGTAGACGAAGGCCCGATGAAAAAGCAGATGCGCGCCGCCGAAGAGGCGATCCTCGCCGAAATCGAACTGCCGAGATGATGGAGCAGAATCTTTTTATCCGCCGCGCTGCAGTCACGGATGCGGAGTTGCTTGCCGAGACCCGGCGCAGCGCATGGGACGCGACGTATCGTGGAATCTATCCGGATGCATGGATCGACGAATATGATCTTGCTGAACAGACGCAGCGGGAACGGGCGAGGCTGGAGCAGACAGATTATATGGCATATCTGGTCATGGACGGCGGCCAGTGTGCAGGCTATTTCAGCTATGGCGCGGCAAGCCACGGTGGCTATAAGGACTTTTCTTTTTGCCTCAATTCTCTGTACCTGCTGCCGCCGTACCAGCATATGGGCCTGGGTCGACGCATCTTTGCACAGGTGCGTCAGGCCGCGCGGGAACGGAAACTGGACAGTTTTTTCTGCGGCTGCAATGTACACAATCTGCCCGCACGGCGCTTTTATGAAAAAATGGGCGGCGTGGTCGGAGAAATTGATGACGGACATGAGAATCTGGCCGAGGACCAGATGTATTTTGAATTTTGCACAGGAGAACAGATATGAAAACCAAAACCGCGATGATCACGATCGCCGGGCGGCCGAATGTCGGCAAGTCCACGCTTGCCAACGCGCTCGTCGGCGAGAAGATCGCCATCGTATCCCATAAGCCTCAGACCACCCGCAACCGCATCTGCGCCATCGTCGACCGCGGCGATACGCAGCTCGTCTTCATCGACACCCCGGGCTTCCACCGCCCGCGCACGAAGCTCGGCGACTATATGGTGAACGTCGTCAACCAGTCGGTCGCCGACGTCGACGCCGTCATTCTGCTCGTCGAGCCGATCGCCAACGTCGGCCCGCAGGAGCAGGAGCTCATCGAAAAGATCAAGGAGGCGAACGTCCCCGCGATCCTCGTCATCAATAAGATCGACACGGTGGAAAAGGAAAACCTGCTGCCGGTCATCGCGGCCTATAAGGACCTTATGGACTTTGTGGACGTCATCCCCATCAGCGCCAAGTGGCACGACGGGCTGGACAGCCTCATGCAGGTCTGCGAGGGCTTTGCGCAGGAAGGGCCGTTCATGTTCCCCGAGGGGATCTCGACCGATATGCCGGAAAAACAGGTCATGGCCGAGATCATCCGCGAAAAGCTCCTCTGGAACCTCGAAAAGGAGATCCCGCATGGGACCGCGGTCGAGATCACGAAATTCTCCGAGCGGGATGACGGCATCATCGACCTCGACGCGACGATCTACTGCGAAAAGGCCAGCCACAAGGGCATCATCATCGGCAAAAACGGCCAGATGCTCAAAAAGATCAGCACCGATGCCCGCAAGGACTGTGAGCGCTTCATGGGCACGAAGGTCTTTCTGCAGACCTGGGTCCGCGTCAAGGAAAACTGGCGCGACAGCGACTTCATGATCTCCAACTTCGGCTATCACAAAGACTGAAACTGCCAGCATAGCGTCTGCCCGACCGGCTCATCCTAATCCCAGAGGAGGGCGAGCCAATGAAAGCAGAATTTTTGTGGGAAGTTTTTACCGAGACCGGCGCGCCGGAGGCGTATCTGCTCTACAAGGACGCCGGACGCGCAGCATCCGCCATGAGCAAACGGGAAGCAGCCTATGTACCTGACGACACGGGGGCTTGTCCTCCGGACAACCGAATATAAGGAGACGGACCGCATCCTGACGATCCTGACCGATCACGACGGGCTCCTTTCCGTCAAGGCCCGCGGCGTGCGCTCGAACCGGTCGAAGCTCAAGGGCGCCTGCCAGCTGCTGACGTATGCCGAGTTCACCATCAGCGATGCACGCGGCTTCACGGCCATCACCGAGGCGACGGCCATCGAGATGTTCCCGGAGCTGCGCAATGACCTGCTGCTGCTGTCGCTTGCGAGCTATTTTGCCCAGCTGGCGGAGGTTTTGTCACAGGAGGATGCGTCGAGCCCGGCGCTGCTGTCTTTGATCCTGAATGCGCTTTACGCGCTTTCAAAGCTCAAAAAGCCGCCGCGGCTCGTCAAGGCCGCGACGGAGCTGCGGCTGGCCGCCATCGCGGGCTATATGCCGGAGCTTTCCGGCTGCTGTGTGTGCGGAAGGGAAGACCCGGACCGCTTTTCCATCGCCGACGGGACGCTGGAATGCGCCGGCTGCCGCGCGTCCGACGGGGTGCGGATGCCGCTGTCTCCGGCGTCGCTGGCGGCGATGCGGTACATCGTCTCCTGCCCGGATAAGAAGCTCTTTTCCTTCACGCTCACGGGCGCTGCGGAAAAGGAGCTGTGTGACGCGGCAGAGAGCTATCTGCTGACCCAGCTCGAGCGCAGCTTTTACACCCTCGACTTTTATAAATCACTTCTGGTTGAATAGAAGGCCCCGCCGGATCCGGACGGGAGCCGAAAGAACAGGAACCGCTTATGAACGAACAATATGAAAAATCCCTGAGCAAGCTCGAGCTGGACAAGGTCCTCTCGCTGCTTGCCGACCACGCCTCCTCGCAGGCGGCGAAGGACCGCTGCATGGCCATCCGCCCGTCTGCGGACGCGGATGAGATCCGGCACCTGCTGGAAGAGACGAGCGCGGCCTGCAAATGCATCACGATCAAGGGCTCGCCGTCGTTCGGCGGGCTGTATGACGTTGGCGCGTCGCTCGACCGCGCGTACCGCGGCGGCTGCCTCAGCCCGGAGGAGCTACTGCGGATCGCCGGCGTGCTGCGTGCCGCGCGGCAGGCGAAGAGCTATGCCGAGGGCGAGGGCGCACAGGAAGCTTCGGTCCTTGATCTGTATTTTCAGCAGATCACGAGCAATAAATACCTCGAAGAACGCATCTTCAACTCCATCCTCTCCAAAGACGAGATCGCGGATGCGGCCAGCAGCGAGCTTGCCTCCATCCGCCGCAAGATCCGCCAGCAGAGCGCGAAGATCCGCGAGTCCCTGCAGAAGATCATCACCTCGCCGTCCTACGCGAAGATCCTGCAGGAGCCGATCGTGACCATCCGGTCCGACCGCTTTGTCGTGCCCGTCAAGGCCGAGTGCAAGGGGCAGCTGCCCGGACTCGTCCATGACGTGTCTTCCTCCGGCAGCACCTACTTCATTGAGCCCATGTCCGCCGTCAACGGCAACAACGAGCTGCGCGAGCTGTTCATGGCCGAGCGCAAGGAGATCGAGCGTATCCTCGCCGAGCTCTCCGCGGAGTCAGCCGACCACCGCGAGCAGATCAAGCTCGACTACGATGTGCTGCTCGAGCTTGAGTGCATTTTCGCCCGGGCGCGGCTGTCGTTCGCCATGCGGGCCATCTGCCCGGAGGTGCGGACCGACGGCCAGCTGAACCTCATCCGGGCCCGACATCCGCTCATCACCGGCAAGACGGTCGTCCCGATCTCTGTACGGCTGGGCAGCGATTTTGACACGCTCATCATCACCGGCCCCAACACCGGCGGCAAGACCGTCACGCTCAAGACCATCGGCCTGCTCACGCTCATGGCCGAGTGCGGTCTGCATATCCCTGCCGACGACGGCAGCTCCATCAACGTCTACGAGCAGGTCTTCGCCGACATCGGCGACGAGCAGTCCATCGAGCAGTCGCTTTCCACCTTCTCGTCGCATACAAAGAATATTGTGGAGATCCTCAAGGTCTGCGACCGCGACAGTCTCGTCCTCTTCGACGAGCTCTGCGCCGGCACCGACCCGGCAGAGGGCGCGGCGCTCGCCATCGCCATCATCGAGTTCTGCCGCAAATGCGGCGCCGGCGTCGCCGCCACAACGCACTACGCCGAGCTCAAGCTCTACGCCATGCGCACGAGCGGCGTCATGAACGCCTCGTGCGAGTTCAACGTCGAGACCCTGCAGCCGACCTACCGGCTGCTCATCGGCGTGCCCGGCAAGTCCAACGCGTTTGCCATCTCCAAGCGCCTGGGGCTGGACGACGGCATCCTGGAGCAGGCACGGAGCCTGGTCAGTCAGAACGACGTGAACTTCGAGGATGTCCTGACCCAGCTCGATCAGCAGCGGCAGGAGATGGAAAAGGCGAAGGAAGAAGCCGAGCGCCTGCGCCGCGAGACCGAGAAGCAGAAGGAAAAATCCGATGAATACTACGCCCAGATCAAGCAGGAGAAGGAAAAGGCCGCCCAGCAGGCTCGCAAGGAGGCCCAGTTCATCATCGACGACGCCCGCCGCGCGGCGGACGCAGTCTACGAAGAGCTCAAGCAGCTGCGCAAGCAGGCCAAAAACGGCGCATTCATCCCCGGCTCCAACGAAAAGCAGGCCGGGATGCGCCGCAGCCTCAACGAGGCGGAGCAGAAGCTGCAGCCGCAGCGCGAGCAGAAGGCCCGGCCCGAGGCGACCCGCGCCATCCGCGTGGGCGACACCGTGGAGCTGCTGAAGCTCGGCACGAAGGCATCGGTGCTCGCCATCAACAAGGACGGCAGCTACCAGCTGCGCGCCGGGATCATGCAGGTGACGGCGAAGCCCGACGAGGTGTATCTGCTTGAAAACGAGACGCAGAATGCGGCCAAAAAGGTCATCGCGGGCAAGGTCCGCGAGCTCAAGGCCGCGGCCCAGCCGGAGCTCGACATCCGCGGCATGGCCGTCGACGAGGCGCTGCCGGTCCTGGATAATTTCCTGGACGCGGCCTACATGGGAAATCTGCCGAACGCCCGCATCATCCACGGCAAGGGCACCGGCGTGCTCCGCTCCGCCGTGCAGGAGGAACTGCGCCGCTGCAAATACGTCAAGTCGTTCCGCCTCGGCGTCTACGGTGAGGGCGAGTCTGGCGTGACGATCGTGGAATTCAAGTGAATGCGGAAGAAAGTGGAAGTGTCATGAAATAATGATTGACATTTCAATGAAATTTGCTAAAATTAGAAAGACGAAAGAGAGTGCCCAGCCTTGTACATCGGGCACGCCCAGCATGATATATAAGGAGTGTCGTCTATGTACATGCAGCAATCCATCGTAAAGTGCGAATCCGGCCTTTATAACCGTCAGGCCACCTACTTCATTCAGAAGGCCAACGAGTTCAAGTCCAGCATCTGGGTCGAGGTGGAAGACCGCAAGATCAACGCCAAGAGCCTGCTCGGCGTTCTGTCCATGGGCATCACCAAGGGCACGCGCGTCAGCATCATTGCTGAGGGCCCCGATGAGGAAGAAGCAGTCAAGGCACTGACCGATATGCTCGTAAAAGAGGTTTTCTGAGCATTTTTCATCCGGAACCGACAGGAGGGGCGCTGCCCCTCCTGTCCATGTACTTTGAATCTGATTTGCCGGCGTTGCGTCTGCAGCGCTTTTTTTATTCGTATGACATTTGAAGAACTCAAAGACAAGGCGCTCTCGCTGCCCTACGAGCCGGGCGTGTACCTGATGCAGGACAAGACCGGCACGGTCATCTACGTCGGCAAGGCGAAGAAGCTCAAAAACCGTGTCAGCCAGTATTTTCAGGATACGGCCTCCCATACGCCGAAGACGCGGAAGATGGTCTCGCAGATCGACCATTTCGACACCATCGTCGCCCGGTCGGAATTTGAGGCGCTCGTGCTCGAATGCTCGCTCATCAAGCGGCACATGCCCAAGTACAACATCCTCCTGAAGGACGACAAGGGCTACCCGTACCTGCGCGTCGATCTGGCGGAGGACTATCCCACCATGCAGATGGTCAGCCGCATTACCGGCGACAAGGCCAGCTACTTTGGCCCCTTCGGCGGCCGCTTCGTGACGCAGCATGTGATCGATACGCTGCGGCTGACGCTCAAGCTGCCCGGCTGCTCCAAGCAGTTCCCGCGCGACCTCGGCAAGGAGCGCCCCTGCCTGAATTACCACATGAACAACTGCGACGGCTGGTGCCAGCTCTCGCGCAGCCAGAAGGACTACCACGCCCGGATGGAGCAGGCCGTCCTCATCCTGCAGGGGAACTACAAGCAGGTGGCGGGCGAGCTGCGCGCGCAGATGGAGACCGCGGCGGACAAGCTGCAGTTTGAGCTGGCGGCGTCGCTGCGCGACCGGCTGCGGGCCGTGGAATCCCTTGGCGAAAAGCAGCTCGTCACGTCCGGGACGATGGCCAACACCGACGTCATCGGCTACTATCAGAACGAAACGCGGGCCTGTTTTGCAGTCCTGCATTATGTAAACGGAAGCCTGCTCGATAAGGAATACGAGATCCTCGCCACGGCCGACGATCCGAAGGAGGCCGTCTCGTCGCTCGTCAAGCAGTTTTATCTCGTCCGCGGCGCGGCGCCCAAGGTCATTCTGACACCGTTTGAGATGGAGGACGCGGAGCTGTTCTCCGCACTTCTGCAGCAGGAGCTGGGCAAGAAGGTCCTCATCCGTATGCCGCAGCGCGGCGACAACGTCCGTCTGGTCGAGCTGGCGCAGAAAAACGCCCGCGAAGAAGCCGAGCGCATCACCACCAAGGCGGAGCGCCGCACCGGCACGCTCGGCGTGCTGGCCGATATGCTCCACCTGCCGGATACCCCGCACCGGATGGAATCCTACGACATCTCCAACCTGGCCGGGACGGATATTGTCGCCTCCATGGTCGTCTTTCAGGATGGAAAGCCGCTCAAATCGGCCTATAAGCGCTTCAAGGTCGAGGGCCTGACCGATCAGGACGACTACGCGTCCATGCATCAGGTCCTGCTGCGGCGGCTGACGCACTATGTCCAGCAGGATGCGGGCTTCGCAGAGCGCCCGGACGTGCTGCTCATCGACGGCGGCATCGAGCACGCGCGGGTCGCGGAGGACGTGCTGCAGACGCTCGGGCTGTCGATCCCGACCTACGGCATGGTCAAGGACGACCGCCACCGCACCAGAGCGCTCGTCACCGCTGCGGGCGATGAGATCGCCATCAGCGCTGTTCCGTCTGTGTTCGCCCTCATCGGCACCATCCAGGAGGAGACGCACCGCTTTGCCATCACGTACCAGCGCACGCTCCGCTCGCGCCGCATGAAGGCCTCCGGACTGGAGGATATCCCCGGCATCGGCGAAAAGCGGCGGCAGGCGCTGCTGAAGAAATTCCGCTCCGTCAAGGCCATTTCCCAGGCCGGACAGGCCGAGCTGGAGCAGGTCCTGCCGGTCCCGGCTGCGCAGGCCGTCTACCGGCATTTTCACCCGCAGGAAGGAGGAACCGCATGCGCGTCATCACAGGAACCGCCAGAGGCGTCCCGCTGAAGGCTCCGAAGGGCATGGATACCCGCCCGACCATGGACCAGGTCAAGGAGGGCATTTTCTCCGCCATCCAGTTTGAAGTGGAGGGGCGGCGCGCGCTCGACCTGTTTGCGGGCTCGGGCCAGCTCGGCATCGAGGCGCTCAGCCGCGGCGCGGCGCACTGCACCTTTGTGGACAAGGGCAGGGAGCCCATCGCCGTCATCCGGGAGAACCTGAAAAAGACAAGGCTGGAAGAACGTGCTACGGTCGTGCAGGCAGATTACAGTTCCTGGCTGAAAACCTGCCGCCAGCAGTACGATCTGATCCTTCTGGACCCGCCTTATGCAGAAGTTTTTTTGGAAACTGCCCTAAAAATCGTATCAGAAATTGACATTTTGACGAACAGTGGTATAATAGTTTGTGAAAGACCATTTGACAAGAGCCTGCCGGAGCAGATCCCGGGCCTTGTCCGTTACCGCGATTACCGCTACGGCAAAGCCGCGGTGACGATCTTCCGCAGAGGATAACCGTCTGGAGGACGCATGAAAACAGCCATTTATCCCGGCAGCTTCGATCCTGTCACGAACGGTCACCTCAACATCATCACCCGGGCCGCCCGGAGCTTTGACCGGCTGATCGTCTGTGTGATGTACAACTGTGAAAAAAGCCCCATGTTCACGCCGGAAGAGCGTGTGGATCTGATCCGCCGCGTGACCGCCGGCATCCCCAATGTCGAGGTCATGCACTCCGACAAGCTGCTGGCCGATTTTGCGCGCGAACAGGGCAGCTCCATTATCATCAAGGGCCTGCGGGCCGTTTCTGATTTTGAACGCGAATTCCAGATGGCGCTCATGAATCACAAACTCAATCCCGGACTTGATACCATGTTCCTGACTGCCGAGCACCAGTTCATGTACCTGAGCTCCAGCGCCGTCAAGGAGCTGGGCCGGTATGATGCCGACGTGAGTGATTTTCTCCCGGCCGAGATCATCCCGGACTTCAAGGCTCGCATGATGGAGCAAATCTAAGGAGGTAATTTTATGGCAAGCGGTATTGAAGAGATCCTGACAACGTTATACGAGATGGTGCAGGATGCGTGGAGCCTTCCGCTCGGCGCAGACAAGTGCGTGCTCGAACGCGACAAGGTCCTCGATCTTCTCGATGAGATCAGCAACCAGCTTCCCGGTGAGCTCAAGCAGGCCAAGACGATCGTCGAATCCCGCAATGAGGTCATTACCAACGCCAAGCGCGAAGCCGAGAATATTCTCAAGCAGGCTGAGCAGCGTGCCCGCCAGATGATCTCGCACGAAGAGGTCTATCTGCAGGCCCAGAAGGAGGCCGACGATCTCATGAAGAACGCCCAGGCCAAGATCAAAGAGCTGCGTCAGGTCACCAACGACTATGTCGACGACTCCATGAAGCGCACGGAAGACGCCATCGCTCAGGCGCTCAGCGAGGTCCGCGAGTCGCGCAGCAAGTTCCGCGCGCTGGTCAACCCGCAGCAGGCAAAGCCCTCGCCCATCATCGAGGACGTGTAAGCGTCCGATCCCCATATCGTCACAAGCTGAGAAGAGGAGTAAGACCCGAAGACGCAGCCCCAGAGAGAAGGCGGCCGGTGCAAGCCTTTGCGCGTGCGGATCTTTGTCGCCTCCGAGCTGTCGGGCTGAACGCAGTAAGTCCGGCCGGGTCCTCCCGTTACAGAGGCTTGAGCGCCCGGCCTTCCGGGAATGCAGGTGGTACCACGGTCTATGATCGCCCTGAGCAACAGCTCAGGGCGTTTTTCGTATCGAAAGGAGCTATATGACAGAGTATCGATTTGTATTGACGCCATACGACCCCTCGCTTGCAGATGAGCTTTCCCGCGCGCTTGAAAAGCGGACGGAGCTGTCTTCACGAAAAAAATATCCCGGCCTCTGGCGGCAGACCGACCGGCTGCACGCCTATAACGAACGAACCGGAAACGTCGGAACCGGAAAGGGCAGAAAAATCTTCCGCACAGTATTGACGATCGTACTTCTTCTGCTGGGTTTATTCCTGCTGATTCCCGGGCTGATGGATCCCAAGAACCTGAAGGGACCATTGATCGTGGGGATTCTCGCCGTTTTCTGTGCGCTGTTCCGCATTGCCATTTCCATTCTGAACCGGCGCGGGCAGAAGCGGGATCCACGCTACGACGCGGCGGCCGAAAAAGTCTTTGCAAAGCTGCGGCAGTTTGACACTGCCAACCATCCGCGCGCTGTTTTTTCAGAGGATGGTATGCACGTGGAAGACGACGAGACCAGCAGCCGGTTCCCGCTGAATACCTTCGATACGATGATTGAAACGCCGTCCCTTTTCGTCATGACCTATGACGGCACTGTCACGGCGTTAAAAAAGTCCGACCTGACTGGGACTGACCCGGCGGATTTCTGCGCATGGCTGCGGGAAGTACTGCCGTGTCCGGTTACGGAAATTAGTTGACATAAGATATTACTTGAATGGAGTAACAATATGAAAAAAGATTTACCGAAAACCTATGACCCGAAGCTGGTCGAAAGCGCCATCTATGACATGTGGATGGAAAACGACTGCTTCAAGGCCGAACCCGACCCCGACAAGAAGCCGTATTCCATCGTCATGCCGCCTCCCAACGTCACCGGCCAGCTCCACATGGGCCACGCGCTCGACTCCACGCTGCAGGATATCCTGACGCGCTACAAGCGCATGGAGGGCTACAGCGCCCTGTGGCTGCCCGGCACGGACCATGCCGGCATCGCGACCCAGATCAAGGTCGAAGAGGAGCTGCGCGTCAAGGAGGGCAAGACCCGCTATGACCTCGGCCGCGAGAAGTTCCTCGAGCGCGTCTGGGCGTGGAAGGAAAAGTACGGCAGCCGCATCGTCGAGCAGCAGCGCAAGCTCGGCGTCAGCTGCGACTGGTCGCGCAGCCGCTTCACCATGGATGAGGGCTGCTCCAGAGCCGTGCGCGAGGCCTTCTGTGAGATGTACGACAAGGGCCTCATCTACAAGGGCAGCCGCATCATCAACTGGTGCCCGCACTGCCTGACGGCGCTGTCCGACGCCGAGGTCGAATACGTCGACAAGCCCGGCCACCTGTGGTATATCCGCTATCCGCTCTCCGACGGTTCCGGCGACATCGTCGTCGCCACGACCCGCCCGGAGACCATGATGGGCGATACCGGCGTGGCCGTCAACCCGAACGACGAGAAGTTCCAGCACCTCATTGGCAAGACCTGCATCCTGCCCATCATGAACCGCGAGATCCCCATCGTGGGCGACGAATACTGCGAGATCGGCTTCGGCACCGGCGCGGTCAAGATGACTCCGGCGCACGACCCCAACGACTTTGAGGTCGGCCTGCGCCACAACCTCGACGTCATCCGCGTCATCGCCGACAACGGTACGATCAACGAAAACGGCGGCAAGTACAACGGCATGGACCGCTATGAGTGCCGCAAGGCCCTCGTCAAGGACCTCGAGGAGCAGGGGTATCTGGTCAAGACCGAGCCCTATTCCCACAACGTCGGCACCTGCTACCGCTGCCATAACGATGTCGAGCCGCTCATCTCCGCGCAGTGGTTCGTCAAGATGAAGCCCCTGGCCGAGGAAGCCATCCGCGTCGTCAAGGACGGCACGATCAAGTTCGTCCCCGAGCGCTTCTCGAAGACCTACCTCAACTGGATGGAAAACGTCCACGACTGGTGCATCTCCCGTCAGCTCTGGTGGGGCCATCAGATCCCCGCGTGGTACTGCGACGAATGCGGCCATATCAACGTCTCCCGCGAAGACCCGACGAAGTGCGAGAAGTGCGGTTGCACGCATCTGACCCGCGACGAAGACGTGCTCGATACCTGGTTCTCGTCCGGCCTGTGGCCGTTCTCCACGCTGGGCTGGCCGGATCTCGATTCCGAAGACCTCAAATACTGGTACCCGACGACCGACATGGTCACGGGCTATGATATCATCTTCTTCTGGGTAGCGCGCATGGTCGTCTCCGGCATGGAGCAGATGAAAAAAGAGCCGTTCAAGACCGTCTTCATCCACGGCCTCGTGCGCGACGACAAGGGCCGCAAGATGTCCAAGTCCCTCGGCAACGGCATTGACCCCCTGGAAATGGCCGAGAAGTACGGCGCGGACGCGCTGCGCTTCAACCTCATCACCGGCAACTCCCCCGGCAACGATATGCGCTTCTACGTCGAGAAGTGCGAAGCGATGCGCAACTTCTGCAACAAGCTCTGGAACGCGTCCCGCTTCGTGATGATGAACCTCACGATAGGCAAAAACGAGCTGCCCGAAAAGCTCGAGATTGAGGACAAGTGGATCCTCTCCAAGCTCAACGACCTTGTCAAAGAGGTCTGCGAGAATATGGACAGCTACGAGCTGGGCGTCGCCGCGGGCAAGATATACGACTTCATCTGGGACAGCTACTGCGACTGGTACATTGAACTGACCAAGCCCCGCCTCAACGGCGAGGATGAGCAGGGCAAGCTCGGCGCGCAGAAGGTGCTGCTCTATGTCCTGACCGAGATACTCAAGCTCGTCCACCCGTTCATGCCGTTCATCTCCGAGGAGATATGGCAGGCGCTGCCGCACGAGGGCGAGGCTCTGATGGTCGAGCGCTACCCCGAGTTTACCGAGGCGCTGAGTTTCCCTGAGGACGAGCAGAACTTCGAGATGGTCATGGCGGCCATCAAGGCCGTCCGTGCCCGCCGCAGCGAGATGAACGTGCCGCCGTCCAGAAAGGCGCACCTCATCATCGCAACGGATAAGAAGGCCGCGTTTGAGGCCGGACGCAGCTACATCTGCAAGCTGGCCTACGCAAGCGAAGTCACTGTCGCCGGTGAGGCTCCCGAAGGCAGCGAGGGCATGGTCTCGGTCATTACCGATAACGCCCGTATGTTCATGCCGATGGCAGAGCTGGTCGATCTTGAGAAGGAGAAGGCGCGCATCGAAAAGGAGCTTGCCAACGCCGAGAAGATGCTTGCCGGTCAGAACGCGAAGCTCGCAAACGAGAACTTCGTTTCCCGCGCGCCGGAGCAGGTCGTCAATGCCGAGCGCGAGAAGAAGGCAAAGCTCGAAGCGCTGATAGAAAACCTCAAGCTCAGCCTTGAAAATCTGGGCAAATGATCTATAAATTCAAATAATAATCGCCGCGGCCGGTTAAGATACCGGCCGCGGTGACGTAAAAAGGACATATTATGATAAACACCGCGCTCCAATATTTAAATCGCGACTATATGCACAATCTCGATATGATCGAGTGTCTGCGCCGTGACCTGTATGACGTCGTGTACGCCGCCGAGGACGGCGTCCTCATCCGCGACAAGCTCGACGGCTACACGCATATGCTTGCCTGCCGCGACGCGGAGGCCGCGCTGCGGATAGCGAAGCTGACGCAGTCCGGCTGCGGCCTGTTCGTGGCGCATCAGGCGGATACCGTGGAGCCGCTGA
>ERZ506931.8-NODE-8-length-98879-cov-5.395795_pt1 | contig 98879 bp, 89 predicted proteins | sample MGYA00512902_ERZ506931 | MGnify/ENA metagenome assembly ERZ506931 | reverse complement strand
TCGGGGATGCCAACGGCAGCGACAAGCACTATTCCTTTGGAATCCCTGCGGCGGCCGCAAGCGACACGCTCCACCTGTTTGAGTCGGCGGTGGATCTGTTGTCCTATGGGACTCTGCAAAAGCTGGACGGCAAAGACTGGCGCAGCGAAAACCTACTCTCCCTCGCCGGTGTCTACAAGCCACGGGCAAAAATCGAGGAAAGCAGCTTGCCCGCCGCACTGGTGCGGTATCTTTCCGAGCATCCCCATATCCGTCGTGTGGTGCTGCGGCTCGACAACGATACCACGGGACGGATCGCCGCCGAAACCATCAAAACCCTGCTGCCGAGGAAGTATGCGGTCACGGTGGACATTCTGCCGCCCCCGCAGGGCAAGGATTACAACGACTGTCTTTGTATGCGGCTGGGCTTGCCCATCACCAAGCGCGGAGAAAGGAGCAAAGAACGGTGAGCGACTATATGAGTCCGGGACGGCGCATCCGGCACTTTCGTATGCTGCGGGGCATGACGCAAAAGGCGCTGGGCATCGCAGCAGGCTTTCCGCCCGAAACTGCTGACATCCGCATCGCACAGTATGAATCTGGTGCAAGAACACCGAAACACGCTCTGCTCTGTGCGCTGGCGGAGGCGTTGGGCGTTTCGCCCTCGGCGCTGGACATTCCCCGCATCAAAAGCCATGAGGTGCTGAAACAGCTGCTGCTTGCGCTGGAGGATGAATACGGGCTGACGGTCACGATTATGATTACGAAAAACAACGAAAGGAAAATTTGCAATGGAAAATGAAAAGAAAATCAAGGTGGTAATGCTGGAGCCGGGCAAGCTCGCCCGCACAGCCGAGATCGATGCGTCACTTGCCGGGATGCAGAAAGTGGTGGGCGGTCTGATCGAGCCGTTTTATCCCTTTGAGGAGCAGGTCTGCATCGTCTGCAATGAGGAAAGCAAGATCAACGGGATGCGCCCGAACCGCAGCGTGAAGAACGACGACGGCGTGATGGTGGATTTCATCTTCGGCCCCGCCTTTATCTGCGACTGCCGCGGCGAAAATCTGGACAGCCTTTCCGACGAGCAGATCGACCGCTACGGCAAGATATTCCGTTACCCTGAACACCTTGCGCGGGTGAACGGCACGCTGCTCGGCATCCCGTATCGTCCGCAGCCGGAGCAGGAGCGGTGATATTATTTCGGTCGGTAGCAAAATGTTCGGCCTATGGGACGAACGCCATGCACTGTACCAGCAAGCATCGCCGTTGTGATACCACAACGGCACTTGTCAGGGGTAGCCCCTGAAACCCTTTCGTCCCCATCTGAATGGCGGACGATATTTTTATACCCGAAAGGAGGTCACAGCCGGTGAACGAACCCATGACCTTTTTGGACTTTTTCAGCGGTGTCGGCGGTTTCCGCAAGGGCTTTGAGCTTTGCGGCATGGTCTGCAAAGGCCACTGCGAAATTGATAAATTCGCAGACCGCAGCTATCGCGCGATCCACGATGTAAAGGAGGATGAATGGTATGGCGAGGACATCACCAAAACCGAGCCCGCCGACCTGCCGAGAGTCAACCTCTGGGCAGGCGGATTCCCGTGTCAGGACATTTCTGTATCTGGCCGGCAAAGAGGGCTTGCCGGAGAACGAAGCTCTCTCTTTTTTGAAATCATTAGACTGCTCAAAGGCACAAAAACCGAAGATAGACCCGAATGGCTTGTCCTTGAAAATGTTAAAAATCTGCTCTCCGTTAATCGGGGATGGGACTTTGCGGCCGTTCTCAATTCGTTGGCCGAAATCGGCTATCATATCGAGTACGGACTGCTTAATTCACGCTTCCACGGCGTTCCGCAAAACAGGGAACGAATCTACCTTGTCGCTTATCGACATTTTAGAGCCGGAGGTGGACGAAAAATATTTCCTGTCACCGCAGGCGACGGCAAGGCTCTTATACAGTTAATCGGTGGCACACAGGGTAAGCGCGTTTACGACCCTGCAGGAGTAAGCTGCACGCTGATGAGCGAAGGAGGCGGTTTTGCAGGCAGGACGGGAATGTATTTCATCGATCTGTGCAAAGGCAATCCCAAGCTGACGGAACACGCCCGCTGTATCAAAGCAAGGTATGACAGCGGGATCGGCAACCGCAGCGCTGATAATTCGGGCGTGCTTTGTATGAGCGCCGATTGTCCTGACCGCACCGAGAAAACAGCTTTGATTCAGCTAAAACGAGGCGAGGCGAAAATACGGGAACAGGATTACACCAAATGCCTGATCGCAGGCTACAACAAAATTGGGGTAAGCAACCGTGGCGAAAGCTCCGGCGTTTTTTACGGCTGCCGCGCTGTACTCACCCCCGACCGTGAGAATAAGAGACAGAACGGCCGCCGTTTCAAGGAGTGCGGCGAACCCGCCTTTTGCCTGAACACGCAGGACAAACACGGCGTTTACCTCTGCGCCTGCGATTCCTGCGAACACGCTTTACCCGTAAAGCAAGCGGCAAACGCGGATAAAAGCAAATCCGAAAATAAACCGAAAATACCGCTTGGCTGCGGACGAATCCGCAAGCTGACGCCCCGTGAGTGCTGGCGGCTGCAAGGCTTTTCCGATGAAATGTTTGATAAGGCGGCCGCCGTCAATTCCGACGCCCAGCTTTACAAGCAGGCAGGCAACGGCGTGACAATCCCCGTTGTGTACGCTGTCGGCAAACGGATCGTCGAAATTCAAAATGAACTGAACAAGGAGGGCATATGAGAAAACGCAATGTTCACATTCAATTCTGGCTGGATAAAAAGGAAGCCGAGGCGTTTCAAAAAAAAGTCAAACGCAGCGGTCTTTCCCGTGAGGCGTATTTGCGGCACTTGGTAAACGGTCTTGAACCGCAGGACGCTCCGCCGCCCGATTACTACGCTATGATGAGGGAGCTCCACGGGATCGGTAACAATCTCAATCAGATTGCGGTTAAGGCGCACACTCTGAATGTGCTGGATGTGCAGAGGTATGACGAGGCCTGCCGCAAGATCGATACGGCTATTAAGAAAATCACCGAGGCGGTTATCCTGCCCCGCCCGATGAAGTAACACGATGGCTACAACATCTATCTGGCGTGTAAAGGGCTGGCTTGGAAAAGTCGTTATCTATGTGGAGAATCCCGACAAAACGACCAATCCCAAATTTTACACGGAGGAAGATATGACCGAGCGAGACGGACGGGAGCTTTCCGATGTTATCCGATATGCCGTCAATTCAGAAAAAACACAGCAGGCCGAAAACGAGGATTGTACCGTCGTTCACCGCTTTGTATCGGGGATCAACTGCTCTCCCGCTACCGCCCGCGACGAAATGCTTGCGGTAAAAAAGCGGTTCGGCAAGGAGAACGGGACGGTGGCCTACCACGGGTATCAATCCTTTGCTCCCGGCGAGGTCACGCCCGAAACGGCGCACGAGATCGGAATGAAGCTCGCCGCCCGTTTGTGGGGCGACCGTTATCAGGTGATTGTGGCGACCCACCTTGACAAAGAAAATCACCTGCACAATCATTTTGTGCTGAATACGGTGTCCTTTGTAGACGGGATCAAGTATCACCGCACTAAAAAGGATTATCACGATATGCAGACCGTTTCCGACGAGCTTTGCCGTGAGTACCGTCTATCGGTGATTGAAAATCCGCAGTACGGGAAATCCAAGCAGTACGGCGAATGGCGCGCCGAGCAGGAACAGCGCCCCACTTGGCGGGGGCTGATACGCGCCGACATCGACGAAGCAATCCGTCAGTCAATGACCGAACGGCAGTTTTTCGATACACTCCGAAAGAAAGGCTATGAGGTAAAAATCGGCAAGGATATTTCGGTCAGACCGCCGGGCAAAGAGCGTTTTGTAAGACTGATACGGAATTTCGGCGAGGACTATTCGATTGAAAATATCCGCAGACGGATTTTATCGCAGACAAAAGCTGAAAGGAAACCGTCCGCACCGTCCCGAACGGTTTTGCGGGTACGGCTGATCGGCAGCTTTTATAAAACCCGCAAGATTACAGGGTTTCGGGCGCTGTATTTCCACTACTGCTATCTGCTGGGGATCTTCCCGGAAAACAAACCGAAACAAAACAGGCGGCTTCATTTCCTCTTGCGTGAGGACTTGCGAAAGCTGGACACCATCACCGCCGAAACAAGGTTGCTTGTAAAGTATCGCATTGATACCTCCGAGCAGCTTTTTTCATACCGTGACGGTGTGAAAGACAAAATTTCTGCCCTGACCGACGAGCGAAAACAGCTTTACAAATTACAGCGGACAGCGGCGGTCAAAGCAGACCCCGAAAAGGCGGCGGAGATAAAAGAACAAATATCCGCATTGTCAAAGGAACTGGCCGCACTTAGACGGGAGGCGGTTTTATGTGACGGTATAGCCGAACGCTCCGGCGTTATCAAGGAAAAAATCAAAGCTGTCCGCAAGGACAATCAACCTGAAAGAAAGGAGAAAACCGACCATGTACAATTCCGGTGACGCAGCGGAACAGATCGTAAGGATCAGCTTGGAGGGTACGGAAGTCGCCTTAAAGCTGACCGGCTCGGCGGCAAAGAATATCGCCGCCATGATTTACGCTGTGCTGAAAAACAGGGACAAAAACAAGACCAAAGGTCGCCAGCGTTTAACCGCCATGCTCAAAAGTGGAAAGGAACTGAAAGTTTTTACCGTCGGAGAGGAACATTTGAAACAGTTTGCTACCGAGGCGAAACGCTACGGCGTAGTTTACTGCGCTCTGCGGGGCAAAGAAAAATCCGCAGACGGCATGGTGGATATTATGGTGCGTGCCGAGGACGCTTCTAAGATCAACCGCATTGTAGAACGCTTCAAGCTGGCTGCGGTCGATACCGTTTCTATCAAACGGGATATTGAAAAATCCAAAACCGAAAAATCTGCTGCCCCCTCTGTACCCGAACAGGAGAAACCCGACAAAGAAGCGGACGACAGACTGCTTGACGATCTGATGGGTGCGCCCGTGAAAAAGGGCGAGCGCACAGCGGCAAATCCCGAAGCGGAAAAAACCGCGTCTTTTGGGACAGCGGCGGAGAAATCCCATCCGTCCGCGCCTACCTCAAAGAAGCAAAGCAGAACCGCCGAGGGTACTGTTAAACCGCCCGAAGAACGCCCCTCTGTCCGTGAAGAACTGCGGGAAATCAAGGCGAAACAGCAAGAGGCGGCGACCAAAAACGAAGAACCCACCGTTTCCCAAAAGCCAGCAAAGCAGCAGACGACTGCCCACAAGCAGCCGTCCCGAAAAAAGAGCAAAAAAGTAAAGGAGCGATGATTTATGAGCAACAATTTTGACGATATTTTTGAACCCGCCCCGCAAGCCGAGGATTTTGACAAAGAGGCTTGGGCGGCAAAGAAAAAGGCGGAGCGTGACGAGGTGTACGCCCTTGCCGACGCCACCGCCGAGGAAGTCTGCGCAGATGGCGGCAAGTTCCGTGAATATCTGGATGTGCAGGCGAATTTTCGTCACTATTCCGCTACCAACGCCTTGTTGATTCTGGCGGCGAAGCCGGACGCCCGCAGGCTGGGCGACAAGGATTTTTGGCGCGATCAGGGCGTGTATATCAAAAGACAGGAATTTGGCCATCCTATCAAGATCGTAGAATCAAACGGCGAATACACCCGCGACGACGGCAGTATCGGCGTGTCGTATAACATCAAGCATGTGTATGACATTTCACAGACCACCTCCCGCATGAGAGCACAGCCGCCCGTTTCCCACGACGCAAGGGCTTTGCTCGGCGCGCTCATTTACAAAAAGCCCGTGCCGATTCAGTCTGTCGATGAATTGCCTGACGGTTTGGGCGCACTGTACGACCATGAACAGGAGGCAATTTTTGTCTGCCGCGGAATGGAGGCAAACGATCTGTTCTGCGAGGTATCAAAGGCATTGGCACAAGCAGAGCTTGCTCAAACCGGCGAAGAATACGACCCGCAAACTGCGAGCTTTAAGGCGCATTGCGTTTCGTATATTCTCGGCAAAGAGTTCGGCGTTGATGTGAGCGATTACAGTTTTGAGAATCCCGCTGATTTTCTCCGCACCGACGATCCGCAGGAAATCCGCACCGAGCTTTCCGAAATCCGAGATACCGCCTACGACATTTCCGCACGAATGGCAAGAGCGCTGGAAAAAGAAAAATCGCCCCGCCATACGGAACAGGAGCGCTGAATATGGAAAGAACAGAAAAACGAGTGCTGACCCTCGACCGCTACGAACATGGCGTTGTTATCAATGCCCTTAACGAAATGCGAAACGATCTGCTGGAAGAAGAACGCCCCACCGATATTCTTGACGAGGTTCTTTTGAAAGTAATCGACGCGCCTACAAAAAAGGAGAAACGACGCGATGAAGCGCGGGAATAATCCTCTTGTGCTTTGCCTGTTCGGGATTCTCCCCGTGGTGTGGCTGGGACTTTTGATTGCCCCGGCCGCAGGCGGGGGACTGCCCGAAATCCTTGCCCGGTTTCCTGCGGCAATGAACGACCCCTTCAAAATAGAGCTTTGCGGGGACAGTCTGAAAACTGTCCTCGTTTTGCTTTGCGTGTACGGGCTTGCTATCGGCGTATATCTTTCCTCCCGCCGCAACTACCGCAGGGGTGAGGAACACGGCTCGGCAAAATGGGGCAATGCAAGAGCCGTGAACAAAAAATATCAGGCGGCAAACCCGGAGGAAAATAAGATTCTCACACAAAATGTCCGTATGGGATTTGACGGCAAAAAGCACCGCCGTTCTCTGAATACCGTAGTTGTGGGAGGAAGCGGCGCAGGAAAAACAAGGTTCTATGCAAAACCGAACCTATGCCAAGCCGCCAATGCCGCAAGCCACGGAACAAGTTATGTGGTGCTTGATCCGAAAGGCGAAATGCTGCGAGATACGGGCTATCTGCTTGCTCAAAGGGGCTATGATGTGCGGGTGCTGGATTTGCTCAATATGGAGAAAAGCCATTGCTACAATCCGTTTGTCTATTTGCGGGACGACAACGATGTGCAGCGCTTGGTTACAAATCTGTTCAAGAGTACCACGCCGAAAGGCAGTCAATCCAACGATCCCTTTTGGGACACAGCGGCGAGTATGCTTCTGTTGGCGCTTGTGTTCTATCTCAAATATGAGGCGCCGCCCGATGAACAGAATTTTTCAATGGTTATGGAAATGCTGCGCGCCGCAGATGTCAGAGAGGACATAGACGAATACGCTTCACCGCTGGACGAGCTCTTTGAACGGCTGGAAATGCGCGACCCGGAGCATATCGCCGTGAAGTATTACAAGGACTATCATTCCGGTTCGGCAAAGACCTTGAAAAGTATTCAGATCACTTTGGCGGCTCGCTTAGAGAAATTCAATCTGTCCTCTCTTGCGGCGCTGACCGCTGCGGACGAGTTGGATTTGCCCAGCTTAGGCGAAAAGAAAGTGGCGTTGTTCGCGCTGATACCCGATAACGATACCTCGTTCAACTTTCTTGTATCAATCCTATACACGCAGCTATTCCAACAGCTCTTTTACCTTGCCGACCACAAGCACGGCGGCAGTCTGCCCGTTCCCGTCCATTTTCTGATGGACGAGTTCGCCAATGTGAGCTTGCCGGATGATTTCGACAAGATACTGTCCGTTATGCGTTCAAGGCAGGTATTTGTTTCGATTATCCTGCAAAATTTGGCGCAGTTAAAGGCCTTGTTTGAAAAGCAATGGGAATCCATTTTAGGTAATTGCGACGAGTTTCTTTACTTGGGCGGCAACGAACAATCTACGCACAAATATGTATCGGAGCTTCTCGGCAAGGCGACCATCGACACAAACACCTACGGCAGATCGTCGGGGCGTAACGGCAATTACAGTACGAACTATCAGATTTCCGGGCGCGAACTGATGACGCCCGACGAGGTGCGTATGCTGGATAACCGTTACGCTCTTTTATTTATCCGCGGAGAGCCGCCGATTATGGATGAGAAATACAACATCTTAAAACATCCGAATGTATCACTTACCACAGACGGCGGCGCAGCGCCTTATGAACACGGCGGGACGGAACACGCCGTCGCCACACTTTCCCTTGCGGGAATCCCCGCAGAGGACATTCCCGATATGGAAGATACAGAACCCGATTACGAGCTTCTTTCCGATGAGGAAATCGAAGCTCTGTTTTCAATTTAAGGAGGTATTGCAAAAATGAAAAACACCAACAAAAATAAGACCACGAAAAAGCTACCTGTCCCCGGCAAGGTCAAAAAGGGATTCCGCTTGTACTGCGCCGCAGTTTTGGCTCTCGCCTTTACTCTCTGCTGCTCGGTAACGGCCTTTGCCGCAGGCGACCCGATTACCGTTGTAAACAATTTGAGTGATTTTATCTTTGGATTGATACGCGCGGTCGGCCTGATCCTGCTCGGCTGGGGTATCGTGCAGGTGGGGCTGTCTTTTCAGTCCCACGACCCCAGCCAGCGTTCCAACGGATTCCTCACCATTGCGGGCGGCATTATCATTACCTTTGCCAAAGAGATTTTGACGCTGATTACAGGCTGACAGAAAGGAAAACGATATGGAAAAATGCGAGTGCTATATCCACTCTCTGAAACAGGGAGAAACCCATGTTATCGGTGAGGCGACAATCATTAAGCGCTTGGGCGACAACGACTATCTGGCGGAGTATAACGGCGTGAAGTGTCACGCCATATTCAATCCCTTTGCCGGACGGTACTTTGTGGATGATGTCTACGGCGTTATACGCAATGCGCCCGACAGGGACAGCAGATAACGAAACGATACGGCATACGGGGCAGGCTGCAAAAGGCGGCCTGCCCTTACTATGCCTGAAAGGAGGACGCTGTGAAGAAATACAGCATTATTTATGCAGACCCGCCGTGGCGGTATGAACGAAACGGCGTACAGGGCGCGGCTGAAAAGCACTATCCCACGATGAGCATTGACGAGCTTTGCCGTCTGCCTGTTTCCGAACTCTCCGAAAAGGATTCTATTCTTTTTCTTTGGACGACTTTTCCGCAGCTACGAGAAGCGCTGCGGGTAATTAAGGCGTGGGGATTTGAGTATAAAAGCGTTGCCTTTGTCTGGCTCAAACTCAACAAAAGCGGCAAGGGCTGGTTTTACGGATTAGGCTTCTGGACGAGAGGAAACGCCGAAATCTGTCTGCTTGCTACAAAAGGCCATCCAAAAAGAAAATCAAACCGTGTTCACCAATTCATTATCAGCCCTTTGCGGGGGCACAGTCAGAAGCCCGACGAGGCAAGGGATAAAATTATTGAGCTTGTGGGCGATCTGCCCCGCGTAGAGCTTTTCGCAAGAGAAAAAGCGGACGGCTGGGACGCTTGGGGCAACGAGATTGACTGCGACCTTGAAATCGAGGGCTATTGTGAAAAGACGGGAGGTGATTTTGTTGTCGGATAACTGGGTCGTACAAAATCTTGAAAACGCCCTTGAAACTTGGAATCAGAAACTTGCCGAGATATGGCAGCTTATCACGCAATCACCCACGCAATTTAAGGGCGGCACGATCTGGAATGTGATCGTCAACATTCACGGCGTAGTACAAGCGATAGGGCTTGCCCTACTCGTTCTGTTCTTTGTCGTCGGCGTGATGAAAACCTGCGGATCGTTTGCAGAACTGAAAAAGCCGGAGCACGCATTAAAGGTCTTTATCCGCTTTGCATTGGCAAAGGCGGCCGTCACCTACGGTCTGGAACTGATGATGGCTTTGTTCAATATCGTGCAGGGGCTTATCTCCACCATCATGACCGCCGCGGGATTCGGGACGGCAGGGCGAACGGTTCTGCCCTCTGAAATCGTGACGGCGGTTGAGGACTGCGGATTTTTTGAATCTATCCCATTGTGGGCGGTTACGCTGATCGGCGGTCTGTTCATTACGGTACTGTCTTTCATTATGATAATGACCGTATACGGCAGATTTTTCAAGCTGTATCTTTACACGGCGATTGCGCCGGTTCCTCTCTCCGCTTTTGCGGGCGAACCCTCGCAGAATGTGGGAAAGAGCTTTATCAAATCCTACGCCGCTGTCTGCTTGGAAGGCGCGATTATTGTACTGGCTTGCATTGTTTTTTCCTTATTCGCTTCTGCCCCGCCCGTGGTTGACCCGAACGCCGCGGCGGTTTCTATGGTATGGAGCTATATCGGGGAGCTTGTATTTAATATGTTAGTCCTCGTGGGCGCGGTTAAAATGGCCGACCGTGTTGTGCGTGAAATGATGGGACTGTAATTGCTTTCTGCGGATATTCGCAGGAGGCTATTTTTATATGTAAAGGAGCGATATTCTATGAACTCATACGAAGAAAAGAAACAAAGACGAATCGACTACTACAACGAGAAAGCGGAAAAGTTTGAACAGGAAAGCAGCCGCCTTGCGCACGAATCAAGCAAAATGGTTGAGGCGATCCCTATGGGACAGCCGCTTATGCCCGATCACTATTCCTACAAATCGGATAAGAACTACCGTGATCGCGCTTGGGGCAAAATGGAGAAATCCGTTGAGGCAGGTCAAAAAGCGGACTACTACCGTAGCAAAGCCGAGGCCGCTGAAAACAATTCCGCTATTTCCAGCGACGATCCCGAAGCTGTTACGAAACTGAAAGAAAAATTGCAGCAGCGGCAGGAACAGCAAAGCTATATGAAAAAGGTCAACGCTTACTACCGCAAAAACGGTACGATGAAAGGCTTTGAGGGTATTTCCGACGAAAAAGCGGCGGAAATCGACGAGGCCGTGAAAAGCGATTATTCGTGGATTAACGCCCCCTATGCGCCCTATGAGTTGTCGAACAACAATGCGGAAATTAACCGTCTGAAAAAGCGGATCGAAAGTCTGGAACGCCGGGAGGAAACCGGCTTTGTCGGCTGGCAGTTTGAGGGCGGCGAAGCTGTTGCCAACACGGAGGAAAACCGCTTGCAGCTACTTTTTGATGAAAAGCCCAGCGAAGAACAGCGCAGCAAATTAAAAGGCTGGGGTTTCCGCTGGTCGCCGTCCAATAAGGCGTGGCAGAGGCAGTTAAACAGTAACGCCATCTACGCCGCCGGGCAGATTGATTTTATAAAGCCCCTTGACGGCAGAACGCCCCGTGAATTGCAGCCGAAGCCCAAAGCCAAAGACGAACAGGAACGATAAGGAGGCGATATTTTGGAAGTTAAGATCAACCGTGAAATCCGAAACTATACGGAATCCATGTTTTTCGGACTGTCTATGCGGCAGTTCGTTTTTTCTTTGCTGGCGGTCGTTGTCGCCGTGGGACTGTATTTTCTCTTAAAGCCGTATGTCGGGACGGAAACGGTGTCGTGGATGTGTGTTCTCGGCGCCGCGCCCTTTGCGGCTATGGGATTTATCACCTACCACGGCATGACCGCAGAGAAATTCATCTGGGCGTGGATTCGCTCGGAGTTTTTAGAGCCGAAAGAGATTCGTTTTGAATCCTCGAATTTCTACTATGAAGCGCTCAAAGACAAAATTGATACAGGAGGTAAAGCATGATTAAGACCTTAAAAAACCTGCTGAAACAGGACAAGGAGCGATATTCCGTCCCACGCAAGGTGCAGGATGTTATCCCCATTCAGCGTATCTGGAAAGACGGTATCTTTCAGGTGGGCAGCCGCTTTTCCAAGACCTATAAATTCACCGATATAAACTACCTTGTGGCGAGCCGTGAGGACAAGGAATCTATGTTTCTTGCCTACTCTGAACTGCTCAACAGTCTGGATTCCGGGGCGACTACGAAAATTACAATCAATAACCGTAGGCTGAACAAGGCAAATTTCGAGCAGTCTATTTTAATGCCTATGCGGGGCGATTCCCGCGATGTGTACCGCAGGGAATACAATCAAATGCTGCTTGACAAGGTCACGGGCGCAAACAGCATTATGCAGGAGAAATATATTACGATCTCCGTTGCCAAAAAAGATATTGAGGAAGCCCGCACTTACTTTTCCCGTGTTGGCGCTGATCTGATCTCCCACTTTGCCGCCCTCGGCTCAAAATGCAGCGAACTGGACGCCGGGGAAAAGCTGCGCGTCCTCCACGACTTCTACCGTCAGGGAGAGGAAGCGGCGTTTCATTTCGACCCGCAGGATATGATGAAAAAGGGGCACGATTTCAAAGATTATATCTGCCCCGATTCCATTGAAAAGAATAGCGATTATCTGAAGCTCGGCGAGAAATATTGCCGGGTTCTTTTTCTGAAAGACTACGCCAGCTATATCAAGGACAGCATGGTAACGGAGCTCACCGACTTTAACCGCAATATGATGCTGTCGATTGATGTTGTCCCCGTTCCCACCGACGAGGCGGTGCGGGAGGTGGAAAACCGTCTGCTCGGCGTTGACACGAACATCACCAACTGGCAGCGCAGGCAGAACGCCAACAATAATTTTTCTGCGGTCGTGCCTTATGATATGGAATTGCAAAGAAAAGAAACAAAGGAATTTTTGGACGACCTGACAACGAGGGATCAGCGCATGATGTTTGCGGTGATTACGATGGTAATTACCGCAGACGATAAGAAACAGCTTGACAGCGACACCGAAACGGTGCTGTCCGTTGCAAGAAAGCATATGTGCCAGCTTGCCGTTTTGAAGTTCCAGCAGTTCGACGGCTTGAATACGGTTCTCCCTATCGGTACAAGAAAAATCAATGCGTTTCGTACTCTCACTACCGAAAGCCTTGCGGTGTTTATGCCGTTCAAGGTACAGGAGGTGCAGGACAAGGGCGGTATTTATTTCGGAGAAAACGCCATCTCTCACAATCTCATTATGTGCAACAAAGCAAATCTTCTCAATCAGTCTGCTTTCCTGCTGGGCGTTCCCGGTTCGGGCAAATCCTTTTCCGCAAAAGAGCTTATCGCTTTTCTGATTCTCAACACCGAGGACGATGTGCTGATCTGCGACCCTGAAAACGAGTTCGGCGCACTGGCGGCGGCTTTGGGCGAGGAAACGGCAACCGTTATTCATATGGCGGCAGGCGGCAAGGATCGCTTGAACGCAATGTATATGGTAGACGGCTACGGCGAGAACAATCCCATTGTGGAGAAATCGCAGTTTATCATGTCCCTTGTAGAGCAGATTGATAAAACAGGCGTTGGCCCGCAGCAGAAATCCATTATCGACCGCTGCACCGCCCTTGTGTATCAGGAGGCAGAGGCAAACGGCACGACCGCTACTCTCTGCAACCTGCGAAACAAACTGTTGGAACAGCCCGAAGAAAAAGCAAAGGAAATCGCCCTGTCGCTGGAACTGTTCACCACGGGTTCGCTGGATATTTTCGGACATGAAAGTACCGTCGATCTCGACAACCGCATTGTTGTCTTTGATATTCACAGCTTGGGTGCGCAGTTAAAGCCCACGGGACTTTTGGTTATTACCGATACCATTCTGAATCGCGTTACCCTCAACTGGAAAAAGGGCAAGCGCACCCATATTTTTATCGACGAATTTCATGTGGTCTTTGAGAACGAGCAAAGCGGTATTTTCTTTAACTCCGCATGGAGGCAGTTCAGAAAGAGAAACGGTTATCCCACGGCCATTACGCAGAATGTGGAATATCTGCTCGATTCCGTACAGGCGAGCACCATGCTTTCCAACTCGGAATTTGTGGTTATGCTCAATCAGGCGTATTCCGACCGTGCCAAGCTCTCGAAGCTGCTCAATATCTCCGACGAGCAGATGAGCTATGTTACCAATGCCGACGCAGGCTGCGGACTTATCAAATACGGCTCGGCGCTTGTACCCTTTATCAACCGCTTTCCAAGAGATACAAAATTATATCAGCTTATGACGACGAAACCCGGCGAGGGTGTTTTCGGCGGGAACACATCAAACTGACAGGAGGACAATCGAATATGAAAAGCAAATATCTGATGATCGGGGCGGCATTTTTTTCCGCCCTTTTCCTTTTCTCCGGCGTTATGCTCTGGCGGCAGTATGCAGACGAAAAGCAGAGCGCCGAAGCCTTTGACAAGATCGCCGCGCTTGTGGAGGCCGAAACGCCGTCCGCCGACGAGCCGCAGGAATCTGAACCTCCGCAGCCTGAACAAACCGCTTTTGAAAAGTACGCTGTGGTGTATGAACAGAACAGCGATTTTGTGGGCTGGATTTCGATAGAGAGGACAAACATCGACTATCCCGTTATGCAGACGATTGACAACCCGAACTACTACCTGAAACACAGCTTTGAAAAGCAGTACAGTGATTACGGCGTGCCCTATGTGCAGGAAAACTGCGACCTCGGTTTATCCGACAACTGCGTAATTTACGGCCACCACATGAACAACGGCAGTATGTTTGCCGATCTCTGCAAGTATGCCGACGAAGATTTTTACAGGCAGCACAAAACAATCCGATTTGATACGCTTTCGGATTTTGGCGAGTATGAAATTGTGGCGGCGTTCAAGACCGCCGCCTATTCCGAGCAAGGGTTCAAGTATTACCACTTTGTCAATGCGGACAGCGCGGAGGATTTCGACGCCTATATCGCAAAATGCAAGGAGCTTGCTTTATACGATACGGGCGTTTCTGCCGAATACGGCGATAAGCTGATTACGCTTTCCACCTGCGAATACAGCCGTCAAAACGGCAGAATGGTCGTTGTTGCAAAACAGGTTATTCCTCCCGCCGTGGAGGTGGACGGCGATGAAACCTAAAAAATATGTTGTTTCGCTTTCTGGCGGCAAGGATTCGACGGCTATGCTTTTGCGGCTATTGGAAGAACAGCGCCCGGTTGATCTGATTATCTTCTGTGATACCGGGCTTGAATTCCCGCAGATGTATGAACACCTGAACCGTTTGGAGGCATATATCGGCAGACCGATTATCCGTCTGAAAGCAGAACACGATTTTGAATACTACTTTTACGATTACACCCCAAAAAGAAAAAATCCTGCTCTTTCAAAATACCGGGGAATGAGTTGGGCAGGCCCCCGCAACCGCTGGTGTACGGGTATTCTCAAAACCCGTGTCATTGACGCTTATCTCCGTGATCTGAAAGAACAGTATGAAATTATGGAGTATGTGGGTATTGCCGCAGACGAAACCCAACGCATAAAAACTGCCTGCTATCCTCTTGTGGAATGGGGAATGTCCGAAAAGGACTGCCTTGATTATTGCTATGCAAGAGGTTTTGATTGGGGCGGTTTATATCGTATTTTCAGCCGTGTTTCCTGCTGGTGCTGCCCGCTCCAAAGTTTAGAAGAACTGCGGAAGCTATATCGGTATTTCCCGGATTTATGGCGGCAACTTGAAGAATGGGACGAAAGCACTTGGAGGACTTTTATCAAAAATTATTCTGTCCGTCAGCTTGCCGCCCGGTTTGTCTTTGAAGCTAAATGGCAGGCCGCAGGCGGCAATATCCGAAGCAAAGCGTTTCACGCTGCTTTACGGAAAGAATTATCCCGGCTCGGATCGGAGGTGACGCTATGCCGGACATCAAAACAAAAAATGTTGTCAAAGGAACAGTAAAAACGATTGATAAATCGGCGGTTGCCGCAGAGCGGATGAAAGATGCCTATATCCGCACAAAGGACAAAGCGGAGCACGGCGTTTATTCTGCAGAGGGTTCAGCCGAAGAATATGCCGCAGACCGTATTTCCGGCTGTGCTGATACCGTCACCCGTGAGGCTGTTCGGCAGTTTGACAAACAAGGCCGCCGTGGGGTTCAATCTACCAAAAACAATATCTCCAAAGCAAAAGAGCATTTTCGGCAGCGGCAGGCTCAAAAATCCATTAAGACGCTGGAGCGTGGCGAAAAAACGATCAAGCAGACGGCAAAATCCACGGGTAAATCTACAATTAAAACGGCAAAGGGTTCAGTTAAGACCGCACAGAAAACGGTTAAGACTGCCGAACAGACCGCCCGAACTGCGATTAAAACGAGTGAACAGGCAGCGAAAGTCGCTCAAAAAACCGCACAGGCTTCGGCTAAAGCGGCAAAGACGGCAGCACAGGCGGCGAAAGCCACCGCCAAAGCGACCGTTGCCACGATAAAGGCGGCAGCCAAAGCCACGGTTGCGGCGGTCAAGGCGATTATAGCCGGAACAAAGGCCTTGATTTCCGCTATCGCCGCCGGCGGTTGGGTTGCCGTTGTGATTATCATTGTGGTATGCCTGATTGCCTTGATTGTCGGCTCGTGTTTCGGTATCTTTTTTTCGGGCGAGGATTCGGGAAGCAGTATGACAATGCAAAGCGTGGTACAGGAAATCAACACCGATTACCAAACGCAGCTTGACACCACCAAAACGAATATCTCCTATGATGTTTTGGAAATGTCCGGCTCCCGTGCCGTCTGGCCGGAGGTTTTGGCTGTTTATGCGGTTAAGACTACTACCGATCCGAATAATCCGCAGGATGTCGCCACTATGGACGCTTCAAAAAAAGCGATTCTAAAAGATATATTCTGGCAGATGAATACCATATCCTCACGAACCGAAACAAAGACCGAGGAAATTATCACCGAAACGGATGACGGTCACGGCAATATTGTTGAAACGAAAACGACGGTCACACGGACTTATCTGTATATATCGGTGGCTCATAAGACCGCCGGAGAAATGGCAGATAAATTCGGATTCAATGCAGATCAGCGCAAGCAGCTTGCGGAACTTCTTGCCGAAGAAAACCGCAGTATGTGGAGCGCGGTTCTTTATGGCATTTACACCGAGGACGGACAAATTGTTTCCGTTGCTCTCTCGCAGATTGGCAATGTGGGCGGTCAGCCGTATTGGAGTTGGTATGGCTTTGACAGCCGTGTGGAATGGTGCGCCTGTTTTGTTTCGTGGGCGGCGAATGAGTGCGGGTATATTGATAGTGGTATTATCCCGAAATTTGCAGGCTGCACAAACGGCGTGCAATGGTTTAAGGATAGAGGTCAATGGATTGACAACAGCGCCACGCCGTCGCCGGGTATGATTATCTTTTTCGATTGGAACAACAAGGGTTCGTCCGGTCCGCAGGACGGGCTATCCGACCATGTAGGAATTGTCGAACGAGTTGAGGACGGAATTATTTATACCATAGAAGGCAATTCCGGGGATTCCTGCCGGGAAAATCATTATGCCGTAGGGCATTATGAAATCCTCGGTTACGGAGTGCCTGCGCATTAAAAAATCAACCGCCTTTTTTGGGGGCGGTTGGTACATAATTATCAGGAAACAAAACGCAGACTATATTTCTTAACTTTTATGTGTTAAAATATACGATACGACAGTAAAGGAACGCTATTGAGGAATTAAAAACAGCGAAAAAATAAATTTTCAATCTACTATCTAAAATGCATCCGAAATTCTTTTTTTCGTGTTATAGATTATTGAGAGAGTGTCTTATAATTTAGGAGGTCGTATGAGTAAAGAAATTGAAAAAATGACCGCCATTTATGAAAAGCATAAAAACACAATGTATGCAGTCGCATTGAAAATATTAAAAAATCCGCAGGATGCAGAGGACGCAGTACATAATACAATCCCCCCGATTATGCGAAATTTAGATGCGATAAAAGATGTTGACAGCAAAGATTGTATATATTATGTGACAATGGCGGTAAAACATATGTCGTTTAATATGATACGGGACAGACATATTCAAACGGTCTCCTTGTCAGACATTGAGTATGAATTTGCAAGTGATGAAAACATTGCTGAAAGTGTTATTATAGACGAAAGCTGCAAAATCATCTATCAGAATATAAAAAGTATGCCTGCCGAATATCGGGATGTGCTAATCCTCCATTTGTATTACGAATTATCCACATCGCAGATTTCGGATTTTCTGAACAGAAAGCACGGCACCGTAAAATCACAACTCACTCGTGGAAAAAAGCTGCTGAAAGCTCGATTAAAGGAGGATGGATATGAACGATAAAAAAATCAAAGAAGCAATGAAACAGTATATCGAAACACAGGCTGATAATATTTCGTCTGAATCAGAAGAAAAGCACGACCTTACTTCTCTTGACGAAAAGGTTTATGCAACGCTCGGCACAAATCAAAATAAACACAAAACGGCTGCTGTATGGTCTTTTAGAAAGATAAGCGCGTTAGCTGCCACTTTTGTTTTGATTATCAGTTTAAGCATTACTGCTGTATTTGTTCTCAATAAAGAACCGGAACATATAGTTCAAGAAGTGATTTATTCAATCACTATTTCATACGAAAATGAGCAATACGGTTATTTTTCAAATCGCTTGGTTATTGACAAATACGGACTTAACAATATTTCGGACTTAAAACAGAACCCGGATTTATTTACGGGAATTTTAACCGAAACGGACATTATACAGACAGATAGCGTGATCGACAAAGACAGTATCATCGGAGCCAAGATATATCCATATAGTGACGAGGTTATCATTTTGCAGGGCGATGGGCAATTTTACTATTTTGAAAAAATAGTAACTGATTAACAATATGAAATCAGCACCGCAAAGCAGGCAGTTTTCTTTTGAAAAATGCCTGCTTTTTTGCATCCGATATTTCGCCTTTTGTGTTTATATAAGTAAGGCATGAAAGCCTAAAACAAATTATGAAAGGATGCAAAACTTATGAAAAAGACCATTTTTACGCTCTCGCTCTTGCTGATCGCAGCTACCCTTATTTTTACGGGCTGTTCTTCCAAAGGAGATTTTGAGTTGGAGCGCTCCAAAGGAATTAAGATTACCTACATTGACGAATTTGAAAAAACAACAATCTTGCCCGCCCCATTGACCTCGGAAGAAATCTTTAACAGTTACAGCGATACGATTGTACGAGGTACAATAGAAACAGTACGCAATATTCAAATCGACTACGGCAAAGGTGAAATTGCTCAAAAAGCACTTGCTACCATAAAAATCACAAAGGTTATTTCGGGAAATGCAAAAGCAGACAGCACGGTAACGGTTTTGCTGCCGAAATGTGTGGATAACGCTTCTGCAAATGACTCGTCTGTTGTAATCTCGCATTTGGAGAATGGAACAGAGGGCATTTTCCTTTTGAAAGAAGTAACAGAACAGAGCTGTGCGGAAATCAACGGAAAAACTTTTTACTATGACGATATTTGCGAATATTCTATGTTCGGAGAAGATCATTTTGCTGTTATCTTGTCCGACGGAGCTATTCGTTTCAATGCTGATCTGTTTGACGGTGCAATTACCAGCTTTGCCAATCTTGATGAAGCAGAAGCTAAAATACAAGAAAGCCTTACAAAGGAATGATTTATATGCCGATACTGAATGTTTGTAATCTATGCAAAACATATCAAGCGGGAGAGGCAGAGGTTAAAGCACTTGACAATGTATCTTTTACCGTAGAAAAAGGCGAATTTGTTTCTATCATCGGTCCGTCGGGATCGGGAAAATCGACCTTGTTACATATCCTTGCCGGTATTGACCGCCCCACCTCCGGCAAGGTGTATGTAGATGGTGAGGATATATATGCCAAGAGCGAAAAGGAGCTTGCCTATTATCGCAGACGAAAGGCGGGCTTAATCTATCAGTTTTATAATCTCGTTCCCACTTTGACGGTTGAGGAAAACATAACGCTCCCTTGCCGCCTTGATAAAAAGAAAACCGACAAAGAAACGCTTGACCGATTGCTGGATACGCTTGGAATGAAAGAGCGAAGAAGTCATCTGCCGAGCCAGCTTTCAGGCGGTCAGCAACAACGCTGTGCCATAGGCAGAGTTTTATTTACAAATCCTGCGCTTATGCTTGCCGACGAACCGACAGGAAATCTTGACAGCAAAAGTGCAGCAGAGGTAATGGAGCTTCTGGGGAGTGCAAATAAACAATACGGTCAAACGCTCATTATGATTACGCACAATTTGGAGCTTGCAAAGTTGGCAGACCGTATGCTTATCATCAAGGACGGTAAGCTCTCGGAGGGATAACTATGGGTGTTTGTATTAAACTTGCAACAAGGAGCTTGCGGAAAAATAAAGGGCGAACGCTGATAACACTTATGGGAATTGTATTGTCCGTCCTCATGGTGTGTACGATTTTTACGCTGTTAAATTCTATGCTCGATTCTGCGATAGATTCCATTATCGAAAAGGACGGAAATTGGCATATTGCCGTGTATAACACCACCGCAGAACAAATAGCAGACCTTGAAGCGGCAGAGGGCGTTTTATCCACCCAAATGATCTCCATTGACGAAAATGATGTATTCCGCATTACACTTAAAAATCCAGACGAGGTGTACGAATTTGCAAGCCGATATTTAAGTGAAACAACAGAATATTCGTATCACACGGAATTGCTTTCCTATCTCGGGATTTCACAAAGCGAGAGTATTAAGAGCCTAATAATGGGGATTGCCGCCGCTTTGCTTCTTATCATCGCTGTGGGTGCAATTTCTTTGATATACAATGCCTTTGCTATATCCGTTTCCGAAAGGACGAAAGAACTCGGACTTTTATCCTCGATTGGTGCAACCCAAAAAGATATTCGCACGATTGTATATTCCGAAGCTCTTTTACTTGGGACGGTTGCGATACCGATCGGTATAGTCCTCGGTCTTTTGACTTCTTGGGCGTTGCTTGATATTTTCGGAGCATATATGGGGAAAGTACTCTATGTGAACATTGGTATGCGGCTGCATATAAACGGATGGCTGCTTATGATGACAGCAATTTTCGGTTATCTGTTGGTGTTACTATCCGCCGGTGTTCCTGCTCGCGCTGCTTCTAAAATTTCGATAATAGGCAATCTGAAAGGTGAAAAAGGCGTGATGAAAGTAAAGTGCAGTAACTTTACTTCTTCTGCTGAAAATTTGCTTGCAAAGCGTACTATAAAACGAGAAAAGAAAGCGTTTCGTGCAATAACATTTTCGCTTGCAATCAGTATCTTTCTTTTTGTGTCTGCAAATGCGTTCAGCCTGTATATGCTCTCATTTGTAGAAGCAGAACGGAAGAACATAGGCTACGATCTGCGTATGAACTATTCTATGGAGTTTGGCACGAAAGAATTTGATGAGCTATACAGCTTTGTAAAATCGCAGGACGGCATTGATGAAGTCGGTTGGTTTGCGGAAAGTCCCTCACATTTCCATAGTGTTTTACTTGATTCGGAATGGATAACTGACAGCTACCGAGGCTCGGATTGGGCTACACTTAAAGAAAGCTCCGAATTATATAAAGCTCCGTTTTATATATTCATTATTTCAAATGAACGCTATTCCGAGTTCCTTTCGCAAAATGGACTTAAAAATGATAATTCCGTTTATGCGAGTGCCTTTTATGATGAAATCGACGAGGATAGTAAAAGCACGAGTTTTCCTATCTTGAAAGACGGAAGCTATCACGCCGATGTGCGTTATATGAGTGAAGCAGCGAGTGAACGGCTCAGCCAAGATATTAACGCAAATCCAAATGACCGCTTTGATTATGAGAATTATTACGATACCTTTTTCAGCGTTAATTTTACGGTTGGCAACTATGACTTTCCGCTTGAATTCAGACCGAATTACGGAGGCATCAGTATTTTGATTCCCGAAAGCCGTATGCCTGAGTTTAATGCAGAAATCACAAGCAAGGAAATAATGATACAATCCCCAAACTATGCGAACATTCAAAAAAACACAACGGATTATTTAACGAGCGTTGGTCTTGCCGAAGATGTGTCAATATTCAGTTCTGCTGAAAGCTATGAATCGCAGAGAAACTTTGCCGCAATGATAAAGCTGTTTTCAACTTCCTTTTTAATTCTCTTGACCGTAATATCCTGTGCAAATGTTTTCAATGTCATAACTACGAGCCTCAATATGCGTAAGCGTGAATTTGCGGTATTGCGTTCGGTAGGAATGACGGTAAATAAGCTGTTTGCTATGCTCTGCATCGAAAACCTGCGGAATGGTTTGCTTGCGATCTTAATCGGCGGCATTTCTTCTTTGCCGTTATGCTATCTGATATATAAAAGCATTGTAGTCGGAGCGGTAATTGATTTTGTATTTCCGCTTGGAGCATTTGTAATATCTTCATTGGCTATGTTCCTTATTATGTTTCTTACATCGCTATATGGATTATGGAAAATCAAAAATGGAGATATTATTGCGGATGTCAGAAATGATTTTGTGTGATGATGTAAAAATGATTGTATGAAAAGGCGGTGGCGCAATGAAAAATGAGCATTGGATTTTATGCCCTGCTTGCGGCAGTAAAACGCGTGACAAAATCAGAGAGGACACGGTATTAAAGAATTTTCCTCTCTACTGTCCAAAATGCAAGCAGGAAAGTTTGATCGAAGTTGAAAATTTGAATATAGTTGTCATCAAAGAGCCGGACGCATAGACGCAGAGCCGATGACCTGTGGGATACCTCGCAGATCATCGGCTCTGTTTTTTGAAAAGCAGCTTTATGATTGTTCTTTTGGTTGACTTTCCAATGTGGCTTTTACGGTTGCTTTGATAATTTCCATTGAACGCTCATTACAGCCGTAAAGCATACGGACAAGATTTTCTATTTCGGAATCTTTGGACGGCTTTTCGGGATAGAAAATCGAATCCGCTGGTATTGCAAGTTCCCGGATGAGTTTATAGAGGACATCAAAACTGGGTTTCTTTCCCTCGTTCTCAATCCGATATAAGTATCGCTCGGTAATATCAACTCTTTCCGCCAGCGTTTCCATTGTAATATCGGCACGCATACGAGCAGTTTTAAGGATTTCTCCAAGCGTTTCAGGTTCTTTATGCACTGTCGGTTCACCTCCACATATAATTGTACCTAATTATGTCATGTTGATAATGGCATGGTAATTCAATTATAAATGAACGGGCAGTTCGTAAATTATTGAACTGAATAGAATAACAGCCCCGACAAATAAAAAAACGAGGTTTTGCCGGGGTGTGTAGTTATGCCTATCCCTCCAATTCAGCGTTTTGGTTTGGAGGTTTTTTATGCGCTGGACTGCCGCCAACGCTTCGCTGCTGATTATGAGCAGCGAGTATAATTGTATGACTTAGACCGCCTATGCCCCGATGGTACACGGTCAAAAAAAGTCTAAATTTTGCATCGGGATATTATGGCTCTTACCCTGAACCCACAGACCATATTTTATATGACATAAACTATAATGCACTTGTGTTACGGCGATTTTTGCCGTTATGCAGGTGCGTTTTTGTATATAGCAAAACCCCGTTACCACGTTGCCGTTCACCGCCTCCGTCAATCTGAATTTCTCAAATTTCAGATTGATCGGAGGAAACGACTATGGACGAGAAGCGTCCAAAACGCAGAAAAGACAAAGACAACCCCTATACACTTTCCAAACGGCAGGACAAGCATTATCTTTCCTTTCGGGACGGACAAGGTGTACTGCGGGAATTGCTGATAAATAAAGAACTGTTTGAGCTTCTGAATTGCTTTGAACTGGACGATCTTTCATTTCTTAATGAAGTGGATCGGCATTACGAGCATTCAGAGCTTACCGAAGCTACTCTATATGACCGGGCGTTTGTTCTCCCGGAATCGGTTGAGGATGCGGTTCTTCGCAATATGCGGTATGAGGCGTTGCACAACGCTATAAACAAACTGCCCGAAACACAACGGCGCAGGCTCATACTGTATTATTTCAATGGACTTACATACTCCCAAATTGCAGAAATGGAGGGATGCAAATATCAGACGGTGCAGGATTCGATTTATGCCGCTCTGAATAATTTGAAAAAAATTTTGAAATAGTCCCTGTGTTTTAGGCTTTAAGTGAGGAAACAGGTGGAGAGGTACGAAAACTCTCTGCCTGTTTTCCGTTTTGTGCGGTGAATGGGTTTGCTCTTTTACAACTGAATACCCATTCATCAAACACATTCCTATTGCTATTGTGATGAGCATAAGCCACATTAGCGGCTGCGCCACGATTTGCGGAAAACAGAAGCAACGAGATTACACCTATTTTGATTATACGGTCTTTGGCTTTCTGATTTCCGGCAAGGAGCGATAAACAGCCGGCTATAAGTATCGGGAGGCTCCCGGTATGGCGATGATAAGCAATAGGGCTAATGATACTCCTGTTCAGTCACAGTCCGAGCGAGCAGCATTTTTCGTGTGTGAGCCGTCGCAGGCAATGAGAGCAGCCGATAGAGAACCTACCGGGGGTGAGATTCCCGTGGAGCTGGTGAGCCGCCAGCCGTTTGATGACTTCCCATAACGATCCGGGGTGTCGAGGACAAATAGGATCGTTTTTGAAATATGAAATCATACGGCGGGACGGGTCTGCTGAAACGGAGAATGTTTGTATCTTCCTGACCTTAATTCTGTGCCGCTGTTTGATTTCCTACATAGGCGAATATTCGCCTTAAATTCAAAGGAGGTCAAACATTATGAATCAAACATATCTACGAGGTGATATGTATTACGCTGACTTGGGACAAGGGATCGGCTCGGAACAAGAGGGTTATCGTCCCGTTGTCATTATCCAAAACAATGTCGGAAACAAGCACAGTCCCACCGTTATCATTGCTTCTGTCACAAGCAAAACGGACGCAAAGCCGAAGTTGCCTACCCATTACTACATCAACGCAGAGGACGGTTTAGAACTGCCCTCTATTGTTTTGCTTGAACAACTGCGAACCGTTGATAAACGCCGTTTGGGTGACTTTATCGGTCATCTGTCCGATAAGCATATCCGCGGTATCAATCATGCTCTTGCCGTCAGTATCGGTCTGATTGAGAGCATACCGAAAAAGTTAATTCTTTGTCTTTGCAGCGCTTGTGCCGACAATTTCTACGGTTCGGGCGCTTATTCTTTACGCCGGATCGACCCGCAGCAAACCGAAAAAGACACCTGTACCTACTGTAATCAGCGTACAGGGTACGACTACGAGATTATCCCGAAAAACAGATAGGAGGCTGCCTATGGAATCACAAACAGCCTACAAACTGCTATTTGCCGATTATCCCGATGTAGTCAATGTTGAGCAGATGCGTGAAATGCTCGGCGGTATTTGCGACAAAACCGCTTACAGGCTTTTGCGGTCTGGGGAAATTAGAAGTTTCATTGTCGGCCGCCGCTATCGAATCCCGAAGCTCAACATTCTGGAATACTTGGAACTGATAGATAAATCTAATGCGTAAAACCTTGTTTGCACATTTGGCCTGTGGGATTCTTTCTGCTACAATATAAATGTCAATGGCAGATGAATCTACGCTGTACCATTCAAAGGAGGTTTTATTATGGTAGCAGGACATCTGCGAGAGAAAAACGGGTACTATCATATCGTACTCAACTATGTGGATGAATACGGTAAACGGCACACGCCGTCAAAATCCACGGGGCTCCCTGTAAAGGGCAACAAAAAGCGTGCCGAAAAAATGCTCATAGAAGCCCGTTCAGCCAAAGAAGCAGAGTTGGAGGCAAGAGCATTAGAACGCAGTACAGGCAAGGTTTCCACCGATTCCATACTCTTTACAACATTTCTGCTCGACTGGCTGGAAATGATAAAAAAGAATGTGGAGGAAACGACCTACGGGGCGTATTCTATGGGAATTAAGAGCAAAATTATCCCATACTTTGAGGAACACCACCCCGGCCTGCTCTTACGGGAGATAAAGCCAAAGCACATTCAGGACTATTACACCTATGAACTGACGGTGCGGGGCGTTTCCGCAAACACGGTGATACACCGCCACGCAAATATCCGAAAGGCGTTGCAGCACGCTTTCAAACTTGGTTTGATTGACACGAACCCGGCGGATCGCATTGAACGGCCGAAAAAGGAAAAGTTTGTCGGCAGCGCCTATGAGGAAGATGAGCTAAACCGTCTTTTTGAGGTGGTAAAGGGCGACCCCATAGAGCTTGGCGTTATCCTCGGCGCATTTTACGGACTGCGCCGCAGCGAGGCTGTAGGCTTGAAATGGGATGCGATTGATTTCAAGAAGAAAACAATCACCATACGGCACACAGTAACGCAGGCGACCATTGACGGCAAAAGCAAGATTATCCAAAAGGATCGGACAAAGACCAAAGCAAGCTATCGCAGCCTGCCCCTTGTGCCACCGTTTGAGGAAGTACTGTACCGCCTGAAAGCGGAGCAGGAGCTAAACCGAAAGCTGTGCGGCAGGTCGTATTGCCGGCAATACACCGATTATATCTATGTCAACGAGATCGGAGAGCTTGTAAAACCCGGCTATATCACCCAGCATTTCCCGCTGGTGCTTGAAAAGAACGGTATGCGGAAGATTCGTTTCCACGATTTGCGGCATAGCTGCGCAAGCCTTTTGTATGCAAACGGTGTCAGCTTGAAAGAAATTCAGGAGTGGTTAGGACACAGCGACATTTCGACCACTTCAAACATTTATACGCACTTGAATTTCGCCTCAAAGGTTGCGTCTGCCAATGCGATTTTGGGTGTATATCCCTCCAAATAATCGCAATGTCCCTCCAATGTCCCTCCTGAAAATGAGCTGCAAAACGGCGAATTTTCTGTTGTTGGAGGGGCGTTACATAACCGGAGCAGAGCATAAAGAAAAGCCCGCAAACCCCGATAAATCAAGGGTTTACGAGCTGTTAAGGTCTGGTGCCGGTGGTGGGACTCGAACCCACACACCCTTGCGGATAACAGATTTTGAGTCTGTCTCGTCTGCCAATTCCGACACACCGGCATTTATATTTTTAAGTCGTCTCCCGATGTCCTGTCCGAGAAATCGGAGGGACATCGTGGAGGGACATTAAAAGCAAGTTACATATTCAGTTTTCAAAAAACCTTGTAAAATCAAGGGTTTACGGAACGGTGGTATGAAACGGCGAAGTAGATTTTGAGTCCCGTACGTCTGCCAATTCCGTCATTCCGGCATATGAACGGACTTATTTTACCATATCTTTTTTCAAAATGCAAGAGTTTTTGTCTCAAAAATAATTTTGTTTGCAAAATTCTCTATTCAAAATAATAACATTTTGTAAATTTCCGCACTATTTCCTATTGCCACTTGCATTTTTCCTGCACTTGTGATATCATATATGATGTGATTGTATGCACTCTCATAATTACGGAGAAAAAAAGCAATGGAATACAGCAGGAAAGTCGCCGTATCTGCGGCAGATGAATACGATACAGTAAAAATAAAGGAAATCCTCGCATCCCATTTTGCGGTGCTCGGCATAAATATAGCCGGCATGCGCGGCAAAAGAGTTGTTATAAAGCCTAACCTCGTTATGAAAAAACCGCCCGAAACAGCGGCTACCACCCACCCTTCCGTAATCCGCGCGCTTCTTCTTCTCCTGAATGAAGCAGGTATAGAGCCTACCGTGGCGGAAAGCCCCGGCGGCGTCTATTCGGCACAACGCATGGACGGATTTTACCGTGTCTGCGGAATGTACGATGCCGCAAAGGATCTGCGCGTATGCTTCAATACAGATATTTCCGCGCAGACGCTCAATTTCCCCGAGGGGAAATCCGTAAAAAGCTTCAATATCATCTCTCCCATAGCAGATGCCGATGTTATTTTCGATGTCTGCAAGCTGAAAACCCATTCGCTCACGGCGATGAGCGGCGCAGTAAAAAATCTATTCGGTACCATCCCAGGCATAGAAAAATTTGAAATGCATGCGGCTCATCCCGAATATGATGATTTCGAATCCATGATATGCGACCTCTGCGATATGCATTGCCGCAGATGTGAGGTCATAGCGATAACCGATGCGATAATAGGCATGGAGGGCGACGGACCTACAGGCGGAAATCCGAAAAAGATGGGCTGTATCCTCACAAGCCGCAGTCCTTTTGCCTCGGATCTCGCCGCAGAAAAAATACTCGGCTTTTCCGGTGTCGGCACGGTTATTCAGTCGCAGAAGCGCGGCTGCATACCGAAAAGTGCCGACCTGCTCGAATATCCGCTCCTGCGCCCCGAGGATGTCGCCATCGGCGATATCGTTCCCGCCACAAGCAAGGGAAACTCATCAATATCTGCGCTGAAGCTCTTCTCGGGCGGCATTTTCGGAAGGATACTTTCGCCGCGCCCCGAGATAGATACGGCAAAATGCCGCGGTTGCGGCGAATGTAAAAATTCCTGTCCGCAGCATACTATATTCATGGTGCAGGCAGGCGGCAAAACCGTCGCGCATATTGAGCGCGAAAAATGCATACGATGCTACTGCTGTCAGGAGCTTTGCCCCTTCACGGCAATCAGGACAAAACGAAATATTATCTTGAGGGCTGTCTCAAAATTCAGATAAAGCCTTTTTTCGGAGTATAATATATGAAAAAAACCATCAGAATACCCGCTAAGATAAATCTATACCTCGATGTCACCGACAAAATGCCGAGCGGTTATCACGAGCTGGAAACCGTCATGCAATCTATAGATATATTTGATATAGTCACCCTGCGTGCCGTGAAAGGAAGCGGTAGAATTTCCGTTTTCGCAAAGGAAGGCAAACAGAGAGCGGATTTTGCTCTCCCTCAGCCGAGAAACACGGCATACCGTGCGGCAGAGCTTTTTGCCGCGACATATCCCGATGCGCTCTCAAAAGACGGCGTGCGTATGGAGGATTGCGATTTTGAAATAGAACTGATCAAAAATATTCCCTCCGAAGCCGGACTTGGCGGCGCAAGTGCCGATGCGGCGGCTGTTCTCACTATTCTCTCTGATATGTTTGATGCGGGAACAGATGAAAATGAGCTTATCGCGCTCGGAGCGAAAATCGGCGCGGATGTTCCCTTCTGCATCAGACGCGGCACTGTATTGGCACGCGGCATAGGAGAAAAGATGACTGATACCCTGCAAAATCCTACCCTGCATCTGCTCATAGCGAAGCCCTACGGAGAGAATATTTCCACCCCGCTCGCTTTTGCCGAGATAGATGCGCGCGGGCTCTGCAGAAAGAGCGGTGATATCAATGCCTTTGTCTCATCTATGGAGCGCGGGGATTTCAAAGCTGCGGCAAAGCTCAGTCTGAATAAATTCGAATCCACACTGCCTGCCGCAAGCAAGGTTTTCGCCATAAAGGAAGCCATGCTCTCGTGCGGTGCGCATATGGCTCAGATGAGCGGAAGCGGCTCTGCCGTTTTCGGAATATTTGCAGACACGGCGTCTTTTCGCCGCGCGGAAGAAGCCGTAAAAAAAATGGCACAGGTATACCCGTGCCATACGCTTGCAAGAGACGCAAGTCTCGACTATGAAGAAATCTGTTTATAATACGCCGATACAGATGAAAAGAAGCGAAAGCGCAAAGCCTGAGGCAAGTGCGCCGAGCAGGAAGCATACAGCTCCCCCGAGGGGGGCTTTTTTCTTTGCACGGATGTCGCACCCGCTTATCAGCATATTTGCCTCACGGACAATATCCGTCTCCGTCGCCTCCTCACGAGCCTCTTTTTTGAGTATCAGAAAAGCCTCCTCAATAAGCTGATTTTCAAGATTTTTTACTACGACGATATTTTTTGTATATCCCTTCAGAATCATAATCCTCTCCCCGTGCCGCACGATTTTTATTTATTTTAGGACGGAAAAGGAACGGCTTATTCGCCGGAATACGATTTTTGCGGAATTTATTTTTCTTTTATTATCTTTTTTATCTCGTCAAGACTGTCGGCAAAATATATGCCGGAGAGCTTTTCCTCGGAGGAAAGCCCCGTTTCCTTCATCTTTTCAAGCAGAGTGCGGAGCCCCTCGTAGTAGCCGCCGAGATTATAAAGTATGCATGGTGCATCGAGCCAGCGCAGCGACACGAGCGACATCACCTCGGAAATCTCCTCGAGCGTTCCGGTGCCGCCCGGGAAAGCGATGAAGGCATCGCCCAGCTCTATCATTCCGGTCTTGCGCTCGGTCATGTTTTTCGTCACTATCAGCTCGGAAATCTCATCGTAAACATAGCCCGCATCCACAAAAATCTGCGGCTCTATGCCGATAACCCTTCCTCCCTTTTTGAGCGCGCTCTCGGCAAGCACACCCATAAGCCCGCTCTTTGAGCCTCCGTAAATGAGCGTGTCTCCGCTCTCGGCTATCCATGAACCGAGCTCTGCCACCGCTCCTGCAAGAGCAGGCATATTTCCGTCGCTTGAAGCGAGATATACAGTTATATTCATTGAAAAATCTCCTTATTTATACAGGTGTATAAGAATGCATCAGAGCTGCCCTGCCGTCAAAATATTTCTCCAGCCGATATGCGGATGGTAATTTCCGACCTTGTCGGGGGAATACGGCAGCGGTTCTGTCTCCAGCTCTTCTATCCTGTCTGTCCTTCCTTCGGCATAGTCATCGAGGCGCATTTTTACGGAGCGCATACGCTCGGTAAGCCCGCCGAGACGAATCTCCTGCGCAATGAAGCCGAACGTCTTGTTTTCATGGTACCACTGGCGGCGGTATGCCGAGATGAATTTTTCAAGATAATCGATTATCTTCGGTATATCATCATCTGCCGCCTTTTTCAGAGCTGCCTTGTCGCCCGCCTTGTATGCCTCGCGCAGGCGAAGCCCGAGGTCGCTCTTGAGAGAAAGCACGGAGCAAAGCCAGCCGAGCGTTTCGTAAGCATAGCCGAATCTCGGATTTTCTTTCAGTGAGAAAAGTTTCTCGGCACGCTTTGCATATTCCGTCGATACCGTTTCGCGCACGAGATGAAGATCCATGAAGCGCTCCAGCGGGTCATTATAGAGCAACGTTTTGCAGGCAGAAGCAGGGAGTTTTACCTTGTCAACGGTACATTCGGGAAGCGAATCCGGCAGGTCAAAGGCAAGCAGATCGTCAAAAGAGGTATTGAAGCAGTCGTGCGAGCGCCTGTCAAGCCACTTTTCATCCGACTGACCGTGATAGCATCTCTCGGCAAAATAAAGCAGGGTTGCCGTTGCGGAAACCTGCGAAGCCTCTCCGCCGTTATCTCCCCAGCCCGTGACAAGTATCTCGTTTATTCCGTATTCCTCGCAGATATCAAGCTGAAGCTTGCTTGATTCAAGCGAAAAGGCATTGTGCGCGCCGAAGCCCGACCATTTCCAAGCCCCTCCCGCAAATATCGTCTTGTTCGGGAAATCGTTATGGCAATCGAGCATGTGGCTGAAAAGCGCTCTGTCCCTGCTGTAGTAATCCCAGTAGGCAAGCTCTACATCGGCAGGCACCTTTTCTATGACCTCATGCGGCACCCTTCCCTCTCTTATTCTGTAGGAGCCGTCAAAAGCCATGCGGAAGAACATATCACTCCATATCATCGGCTTCATGCCGTATTTACGGCAGATATCGTTTACTCTCGTGAGATGCTCGAGCATCATATCAGATGGCTTGCGATGACCGTAACGCTTGACGGATCCTCCCTTGCCGACAGTACTCGCCTCGTCCATGCCGAGGTTTATCCTTCTCGAGCGGAAGCATTCTGAGCAATGCTTTATCGCAGCCTCCGCGAATTTATATGTACGCTCGTCGCCGATGAGCAGTACATCGGGCGACTCCTTGTAGCCATCGAAATCAGGCCAGCGCAGAGCCGTCGCGAGATGGGCGAGCGTCTGTATGCACGGAATAAGTTCAAGTCCGAGAGAATATGCGTAGTCATCCAGCTCGCGAAGCTCGGCTTCCGTATATCTGCCGCGCATATATCCGAAATACGGATATTCGGTAAGCTCGTATGTATCCTCCATATACAGCATCAAGGAAGTAAATCCCATGCCGGCAAGATTCCGCATCATCCGCTTGGCAAATGAAACATCAGGGACAGCATTGCGTGAGCAGTCCGCCATATAGGAGAGCAGCGGATATCTTCCCTTTTCGCATATCGGCTCACCGTTTTCGGCAAAATCGGAAAGATAGCTCAGCGCGCGGAAAAGCTCACAGCGGCGACTGTAGGTTATCCTTATGTCGTCCGCCGTACCTTCAACGCGAAGACAGTCGCCCTTTGAAGCGGTAACCTTTGCGGTTGCCGAGTCCGAAATGCAAATGCCGATATCGGCGCAGTATTCGGAAACGGGAGATATAAGCTCCTCTGGCAGAACGGTGAATTTCACTTTCATAATGATAGCCCCCAATTTTTATTTATTTTTAAATTTCGCTCATATTCATGAAGCCCTTGCCGTATATTTCATGTGTGTTATTCACGATGATGAAGGCATTCGGGTCGACTTTTTTCGCATATGCGCTGACCTTTGCCGCCTGATAGGGCGAAAGTGCCGTCAGTATCACACTGCGGCTGTCATCGGTGAAAACACCGTTTCCTCTCCATTCCGTAGCACCGCGGTGAACATTATCCGTGATAAATTTCGATATTTCATCAGCATGAGTTGTCACTATCATCAGGCTCTTTTTCTTGTTCATCGCGTCGATGACGGTCTGCACTCCGAACGATTTGAGAAGAAGACCCAAGAGCGAATAAAATCCTGTTTTTATATCGAAAACGGCAAACGATGCAAGCACTATCAGCAGATCGGCGCCGAGCAGAGCCGCGCTGATATCGCTCTTGAAATATTTGCGTATGATAAGCGCCACGATATCAGTGCCGCCGGTGCTTCCTCCCTTTTTAAAAACTATCGCCGCTCCCGCAGAGCCGAGGAAAAAGCTGAAGAAAAGCTCGAGCATCCTGTCATCGGTAAAAGGCGTGTTCATAGGCGCGATAATGCCGAGCAACTGCACGACCCCCGCATAAATGAGCGTGCAGTATATTGTTTTTATTCCGAGCGACTTGCCGAGGAATAAAAAACCGAAAATAAGCGAACCTATATTAAGTAAGGAAATAACGGTAGATGTATCAATCCCCTGTATAAGCTTGCCGAGGAGCATACCGAGACCGCTGAATCCGCCTGTGGAGAAATTATTCGGAATCTTGAAAAAATGAACTCCGAGAGCGGTAAGTATTGAGCCGAGAGCAAGAATTACATAATCAAGGGCGACTTTTTTCTTATTCATAATAACCTCTGAAAGCTTTTCTCCGTTAGCATCGGATATATGATTTACTTTTTTGTCAATTTTAACATAAAAAAGAGGAAAAGTAAATAGAATAGTACTTTTTCTTCCGAAAGTTTTTTGCACGGGAGGCTTTTGCCTTATGTCGAAGAAAGCAATTTCCTTTTACGGCAAAATTTATTTGCGAATAAATTGTAAACAAATAAAATTTTTCGCCTTTCTCTCTTGATTATTGCGCGGCAATATGATATAATTATGATGCGATTTAATATCGCGTGTACGGCACAGTATCCTAGTTGAAGCACGTTTTGCCGAAGACGGGCCTAAAAATCCGTTAAAGGGCACATCGATGAAACTCCTTGTTGCTGCTTTTTACGCCCAGTTTAGGGTGGCTGCTGGGAGGTTAGGACTGTGGGCGGACCGTAATGGCATACGGAGCCCGACCCACTTTCCGTGGAGGCTTCCCTTCGTGGTTAAAATGCCGATTTGTATTCGCGTTGAGACTACGGCCGGAAGATTAAACCTATTACGCGGTGCAGGTTTTAAAAGACGCTGTGGATAGAGTAGCCTGCCTTGAGTGATTATGGCGGATAGTTGGAATTAACCCCCTTTTTCCTTGGCCGAGGAAACTGGGTCATTGCCGCTTGAAACCATCGTTGCAAAAGAGACTAGGCGGACGGTAACTTCATTAAGGAAAACTTCTAGGCTGTTTTATATAGGTGTAAAAAGGATTGCAGTGCGGACTAAACGGCAATCAAGTCGCGGACGCGGAGACGCGCCGACCTTCGCTTTAAAGGGAAACCGCTCTCATCGGTAACGAAGAGTAGCGTCGGGGGAAAGCCTACTTGACCTATGCCGCAAGGTTTACTTTTTACACCGCCGAACTCTTTCTTTTTTTATTATCTCATTTATTTCAATTGTAATTCATTTTTAAAGGAGCATTTCTTTGGAAAACGATATCCCTCGAAGTAAGGACTCGAAGCCGAGTCCGAAAAAAGCAAAAAAATCATTCTGGAAGCTGGTAAACTGGAAATGGTCGGTATCGGCTTTTCTCTCCAGTCTTTCTATATCAATGGTTCTCTCCCTTCTCTCGTCGGAAGGGCTTAATTATCTCAATGTATTCTGTTCATGCCTCGTGCTTGTCTTTTTCATAGCACTCGGCGTGATATTTGATATTATAGGGCTTTCCGTGGCGACTGCCGACCCCAAGCCTTTCCTTGCCATGGCGGCAAGAAAGGTGCGCGCAGGCAAGATGGCTGTCAGGCTGATAAAGAATGCGGACAGGGTTTCCAGCTTCTGCAACGATGTCATAGGCGATATATGCGGCGTCGTTTCAGGTTCTACGGCGGCGGCTGTCGCGATAAAGATGGCGACAAGCGAAAACGGCGGTTTCTGGCTCGGTGTTGTCATGGGCGGTCTTGTTTCGGCTTTCACCGTCGGCTCCAAGGCTGTCGGCAAGGCGGCAGGACTCAATTTCAGCAATGAAATAGTAATGGCTGTGGCAAAAATTCTCTCTGTCTTCAGCAAAAACGAAAAAAAAGCAAAATACACAAAAAAACCATCAAAAAACAGCGAGGAATAAGCTATGCGGGCTGATGTTTTTCTTTTCACCCACGGCTTTGCGGAAAGCAGAAGCCAAGCCGCTGTCCTTATAGGAAACGGCGTTTACATTTCGGGAAAGAAAATACCGAAGCCCTCTTTTATTATCCCCGATGACACACCGGCTCATGCGGTAAATATAGAAAAGAAATTGCCCTTCGTCAGTCGCGGAGGTCTCAAGTTGGAATCGGCACTGATAGCTTTTCATCTTGAGGTGGCAGGTTTTTGTGTGCTTGATATCGGCGCTTCAACCGGCGGCTTCACTGATTGCCTGCTCAGGTACGGCGCCGATTTTGTTTATGCGCTCGATGTCGGTCACGGTCAGCTTGCGCCTTCGCTTGCCGCCGACCCGCGCGTGGAAAATATCGAGGGCTGCAACGCGAGATATATGGCACCTTCCCTTTTCTCACGCCATATCGATATGGCGGTAACGGATATTTCGTTTATCTCGCAGAAGCTGATATACGGTGCGGTGAGAGGCTTGCTCGATGACGGCGCGCCTTTCGTTTCGCTCATCAAGCCGCAGTTTGAAGCAGGCAGAGAAAATATAGGCAAGGGCGGGATAGTCAAAGACCCGCGCGTTCACGAAAGGGTCATCCGCGACATACGCGAAAGCGCTCTTGCATTGGGACTTGCCATGCGCGGCATATGCCCATCTCCCATAGCGGGAGGCGACGGTAACAGAGAATACACCGCACTTTTTATCGCGGGCGGTGAGGCTTCGATTTCCGACGGCGATATAGAAAACACGGTAAAGAAAGCCTTTGCTAAACAAGACAAAGCGTGAAAGGAGCAACGTATGAAAAAAGACAGACTGCAAAAAATACTCGAAATAATAGACATTTACCGCATAGAAACGCAGGACGAGCTTATAGCGAGACTTCGCGACTGCGGATATGAGGTGACGCAGGCGACGGTATCGCGCGATATCAAGCGCCTGCATCTGATAAAGATACAGACAGACGACGGGCACTCTAAATATTCGCTCCCGAGAGTCAATAAGTTTGATACAAACGAGAAATACAGAAATATACTGCATCAGACGATCTCGGCTGTTCATTGCGCAAACAATCTGGTAGTCGTGCGCACTTATTCCGGTATGGCAAATGCCGCGGGGGCGGCAATAGACGCCATGCAGAGCGAGCTCCTGCTCGGAAGCATTGCGGGTGATGATACGATATTCATAGTAGCCGTCAGCAATCAGGCGGCAAGTCAGTTTGTTGCCATACTGAAAAGCATCGCGGAAATATAAAATGAAAGAAGGGGGCGGCAAAATGCTTTCCGAGCTGTGGATAAACAATATAGCGATAATAAAAACGGAAAACATAGCTTTTTCCGCGCCTTTTACCGTGCTCACAGGCGAAACGGGCGCAGGCAAATCCATCATTCTCGATGCGATAGAGCTGGCACTCGGTGCGAGAGCCGATAAGGAGCTCGTGCGCCACGGCGAGGAAAAAGCCTCTGTCGCGGCAGTCTTTACCGATGTTCCCGAGCGCATTTTCACCGCACTCGAAAAATATGACATCCCTCATGAGGAAAGCCTCATGCTCCGTCGCGATATCAGCGTGCAGGGGCAGTCGACGGCGAAAATAAACGGGCGTCCCGTTCCTGTTTCTGCTCTGCGTGAAGTCGGCAATATGCTCATCAGTATTCACGGTCAGCATATGGGAATGTATCTGCTCGACCCTATGAACCATATAAATATCCTCGATTCCTTTGCCGATACCGAGGATAGTATCGCCGCTTATTCCCTGCTCTATGAACGGATGCGCGATATAAAGGCGGAAATAAACCGCCTGCACCGCGACGAAAAGGAGAAGCTCCGCCGCACGGAAATGCTGAAATTTCAGATAGCGGAGATAAACGCCGTTTCGCCGAAGGCAGGCGAGGAAGAAGCACTCGAGGAAAAGCTGAAAATGCTTGCCAATGCAGAAAAAACGGCAAAATACGCCAAGCTTGTTTACCGCGCACTCTACCGCAGTGAAAAAGGACTTTCCGCCTGCGATCTCATAGAAAAATGCGTCGGCGCGGTCGATGCGCTCTCCGATATCATCGGCAACTGCGCCGAATATACGGATGAGCTGAATGATATCCGCTACCGCCTCGAGGACATAGCGGAAACCATATACAAAAAATGCGATATCGGAGCGGAAAATCCCTCCGAGCTGATAGATAAGACGCAGGAGCGCCTTGAAGAGCTGAAAAAACTCGGGCGCAAATACGGCTCGAGCGTCGCCGAAATACTGGACTTTCGTGCAAAGGCAGAACTCGAGCTTGCCGAAATAGAAAACTCCGATGATATGATAGCCGACCTCTCCGAGGAGCTGAAGTGCATCAAAAAAGAAGCGCTTGTCGCCGCCTCCGCAATTTCGGATAAGCGAAAAAGTGCCGCGGATATCCTCAGTCGCAAAATTGTCTCCGAGCTTGCTTTTCTCGAGATGGAAAACGTAAGCTTCGAAATATCCGTAAAAAAATCCGATGTCTTTCTGCCAAACGGATGCGATGAGGTGGAATTTCTCGTTTCGGCAAACAAGGGCGAGCCGCTTATGCCGCTCTCCAAAATCGCCTCCGGCGGCGAAATTTCACGCATCATGCTCGCGCTGAAATGCGCGATGGCAGATAAGGAAAAAACGCCGACACTCATCTTTGACGAGATAGATACGGGCATCTCGGGCAAAACCTCGTATAAAATCGGTATAAAAATGCGCCAAAGCTCGCAAACCTCGCAGATAATCTGCATCACACACTCTCCGCAGATAGCGGCAATAGCAGCGGAGCATCTGCTCGTGTCGAAAAAAGAGGAGGACGGGCGCACATATTCAGGTGCGCATCCGCTCATGCATGACGAAAGAGTAAGCGAAATAGCAAGAATCATCGGCGGTGAAAAGATAACGGAGAAAACCCTCACTGCGGCACGTGAAATGCTTGATGCGGCGCAAGGCTCGGGAAATAATACAGTTGTATAAGTCTTTTTCTTGCATCATGCGCAGTGGTAAATTTTATTATACTCTTGTATAATTTTCTTTCACACGCCGCCATGGCAATAATTTTGCCATTTCCACTTGACAAAATGCGTGCTTTGTGATATACTTCCCTATACAGGCAATGACGGAAAGAGTAATCGCCCTCCCCTTTTGCAGAGAGCTGTCGGTCGGTGCAAGGCAGCAAAGGCAGGCGACGAAATACACTCCCGAGCCGTACACCGAAAGCTTATGCCGTAGGCTGTACCGTGTGCGCCCGTTAAAGCGCGTGGGTTTTGCATGAAACCCGACGAGGCATATCCCGCGAGGTATATGCAAACATGAGGTGGTAACACGATTTTTCGTCCTCTGCTCCGGCAGAGGATTTTTTATTTGCCTGAAAAAAAATAAAATCTATATAAAAGGAGAAAAACAAATGCAGATTTATGAAGAATTACAGGCGCGTGGTCTTATCGCGCAGGTAACAGACGAAAAAGAAATCAGAGACCTGATAAACAATGGCGGTGCAAAATTCTATATCGGCTTTGACCCTACGGCAGACAGCCTCCATGTAGGTCACTTCATGGCGCTCTGCCTGATGAAGCGCCTGCAGATGGCGGGCAATCGTCCCGTCGTTCTCATAGGCGGCGGCACAGGATATGTCGGCGATCCCTCGGGACGCACTGATATGCGTTCTATGATGACGCCTGAGACAATCCAGCATAATTGCGACTGCTTCAAGCGTCAGATGGAGCGCTTCATCGAATTCGGCGAAGACAAAGCCGTCATGGTAAACAATGCCGATTGGCTTCTCAAGCTCAATTATATCGAGCTTCTCCGTGATGTCGGCGCATGCTTCTCCGTCAACAATATGCTCCGCGCAGAGTGCTACAAGCAGAGAATGGAACGCGGTCTTTCGTTCCTCGAATTCAACTACATGATAATGCAGTCATATGACTTCTACTACCTGCATGAGCACTACGGCTGCAATATGCAGTTCGGCGGCGACGACCAGTGGTCGAATATGCTTTTCGGAACAGACCTTATCCGCAAAAAGACGGGCAAGGACGCATATGCGCTCACAATCAACCTGCTCATGAACAGCGAGGGCAAAAAGATGGGCAAAACGGCAAACGGCGCCGTTTGGCTCGACCCGAAAAAGACGACACCATACGATTTCTTCCAGTACTGGAGAAATATCGACGATGCCGATGTTGTCAAGTGCATGAAGATGCTCACATTCATGCCGCTCGAAGAGATTGCCGAATATGCAAAGCTTGAGGGCAGCGCGATAAACGGCGCAAAAGAAAAGCTCGCATACGAGCTGACAAAGATGATTCACGGCGAAGAAGAAGCCGAAAAGGCACTCGCGGCGGCAAAGGCGCTCTTCATTTCCGGCGGTGCATCTGCCGATATGCCGACAACTGAACTTTCCGATGACAATTTCACGGACGGCAAGGTGGCGCTTCTCGATATGCTCGTGCTCGCAAAGCTTGCCCCCTCCAAGGGCGAGGCTCGCCGTCTCGTTCAGCAGGGCGGCATACTTGTAGGCGATGATAAGGTCACCGACCTGTACCTCTCATTTGATAAATCCGCCTTTGAAAACGGACTTATCGTAAAGAAAGGCAAAAAGACATATCACAAATTCACGGTGAAATAAAAAAGAACACGGGCGGCTTTTGCCGCCCGTGTTCTTTATCTCGCGGAAAAGAAAAACGATGGTCTACTTTTCTTTGAAGAAAAGTACCAAAAATTAAAAAGAGGAAGGATTCCTTTTTTAAACTCTTTCTTTGTCGCCTCGCGGCGACTCGTGCGAACATACTGCCACGACAGTCCGACCACAGACTAAACCGGAAGTATGGTTCAGACCCCAGGTTAACACGTACTTTTGCCTGTTCAGACTTTAGATTCAGCTGCCTCGTTTCGATGTCCGTCAAGTTATGCGCACTTTGGCGGAGCTTTAGCTGAAACGGGATGCAGCTACGGCTTTGGCGCGGAACCACCCACCCCGTCGAATCTGCTCGTTTTTTGCGGGATACTGTGTTCGCACGCGCGGTATGGCTGATGATATGCGAAGAGATATACTTGAGTTTTGGGATTTGCTATCCGTAGCACACGCTTGCCGCGCATTACTTCCTGCGGCTAACTCGACGGGGTGCGAGGTGGTTTGCAAAGGAGGGCGAGGAGCCTTCCTTTGATGACTTTTCCTGCGCTTTTCGTCAGTGAAAAGCGCAATCGTTTCCCCATAAGGGACAAAAGCAACTTTTTGGTATACCACGTGTTCAGAGGTGGCTCCGCCACCCTGAGCCCTCCTCTTGGTCACGCAAAAATACACCTTCGTTTCCTTCGTAGAGGAAAGTAACTTTCCCGCGGATTTTCATTCCTCCGCAGTTGACATGATATGCGATTTTTGATATAATTTCGGTAAAGCATGATTTATTCGGGAGGGAGAGCAGATGAAAAGGAAACGCAAAGGTAAGACCGGCATAACAAAGATTATGGACTTTTTAATCGACCTCAATTCCCAAAGAACAACAAAGCTGATAGTTGTTCTTCTGCAAGCCGTAGGTGTGTTCACCTTTTGGCGAAATGCCGATATTTTCTTCATGATTATTATGTTTACCATCTCGTGGGTACTCATTCCCTGCGTGTGCGATGATACCTCATATATCAACCTGCGTTTTGCAAAGCTGAAAAATGATGGTAAGCTGGAAAACGGCTTTCTGCGTCAGATGAAGATCCCGCGCTTTATGCGGAAATTTTACTACGGATGCAGTTACGATGGAGATTTTCTATGGGTATCGGTTGTCTTTCAGACGGTTTTGTATCTCTATACCGCGGCTTTTCTCGCTCTTTGCGGCGTTCTGATAACAAAACTGATAATCGGAAGCCCCACGGAAACGGTGCGTGCATATTGCCGCTTTATGCTTATTTTCGTTATTATATATATTTTTATATTTCGCCTGAGCCGCTTTGGCATAAACCTGTTTTTCAGGCGACGCGACGGAAAGGAAATAAAAAGCTATATCTCCGGTAGCAAAATTGATTTCGGGAGTGACAAAGAGATTAAAAAGGCGATTGCAACGGTCGATCGTCAGGTGGACATAATAAACAGCCTGAAAAAATCGGGACTTTGCGAATACAAAAAGGGATACTGCGTAAGAAAAGACAACCTGCCCGACTTTGAAAACACCCTCCGCTCCGAATATCCGAATCTCGAATACAGCATCAGCCGCCGCTCGCGGCAAATCTATATCACAATATGCGAAAAGGGCGAGGACGGTATTCTGCTCCGCGCCGCAGTGAAAAACAGCGTAAAGTGAAATTTTATGCCGTCGGCGTATACACTCCGCAAAACACACGAAATATAGAAAAACAGGCGCACGATGTGCACCTGTTTTTTAATTTTACATATACATTTTGCCTATTATCTTATTTTGCAGTCTCTGCGGGAGCAGGCGCGAGAGAAAAACAAAAAGCTTATATTTCCCGCCGACCGTACAGCGCACTGGCATTCTTCTCTTTTCCGCTATGCGGCAGATTTTCCTGCCCACAGCATCGGCGCTCATGCCGCCGCGCTCATCCTTTTCCATAGATGAAACGCTGCGCGATATCATGCCATCGTAAAGCTCATCGCCCGCAAAAGTCTTTTCGCGCGCGTCGGTAAAGCCTGTTCTGACATCGCCGAGCATGGCGGCGCAGACCTGAATTTTGAAAAGCGAAAGCTCATTTGAGAGCGCGAAGGCAAGGGAATTCAGCGCCGCTTTGGAGGCGGAATAAAACGCCTGAAAAGGTATCGCAAAGACAGCCGCCGCAGAGCTTGTGACTATTATCCTGCCGGCTTTCTTTCCGTTCTCGCATGTGCGCAAAAGCGGAAGAGCCGATTTTATACATTTGTATACTCCGAAGAAGTTCACCTCAAAAAGTCGCTCTGCGTCTGCATTATCGGTAAATTCCACCGCGCCCGATATGCCATATCCGGCATTGCAGATGAGCAGGTCTATCCCGCCGCTCTTCTCTGCCACCTTTGCAAAAGCACCTGCAATATCTGCTTCCGAGCAGACATCGCATCGCAGGCTGACTACGCCGTTTTCGGGGCAGCGACTGCGGCTGAGATTATATACCGTGTAGCCGCGCGCGAGCAGTGCCTTTGCCGCAGCGAGCCCGATGCCGCTTGAGGCACCCGTGATGACGGCAACTTTCTTTTTGTTTTCCATGATTATTTCAGCTTCTCGAGCGTTTCCCAGATACCTGCCATATACATAGCGCCGAGCGCTCTGTCATAGAGACCGTAACCGGGCTTGCCCTGCTCGCCCCATATCATTCTGCCGTGGTCGGGACGCAGATATCCGTCAAAGCCGACATCATGATAAGCCTTCAGTATCTCTACAACATCGAGCGAGCCGCAGGGCGAATAATGTCCGCTTTCTTCAAATCCGCCGTCATCGAGTATTTTTATATTGCGCACATGGGCAAAATGGATTCTTCCCATAGCGCCGTATTTGCGCACCATCGCGGTATAATCGTTTGCCTTTGTGCAACCGAGGCTTCCGCTGCAAAGCGTGAGCCCGTGGTGCTTGTCGTCATAGAGCGAGAGGAAGCGATCGATATTCTTTTCGCAGGTGATTATTCTCGGTATGCCGAAAATAGACCACGGCGGATCATCCGGATGTATCGCCATATTGACATTGTACTCCACGGCAACAGGCATTATTTCCTTAATGAAATATTCGAGATTCTGCCAGAGACCCTCTTCGCCGAGCTCCTTGTATGCGTCGATAAGCTCCTTTATCTCCGAGGGAGAATAAGAAGCGTCCCAGCCGGGCAGGGTAAGCTTCGTAGGGTCCATCTTCGCTACATCTTCGGTGTGATATACAAGTGCAGTTGAGCCGTCGGGAAGCGGCTGGTCAAGGCGCGAACGCGTCCAGTCGAAAACAGGCATGAAATTATAGCAGACGCATTTCACTCCCGCCTCGGCAACGCGGCGGATGTTTTCCTTATAATTATCTATATACTCACGATAATTGCCGCGGCGGAGCTTTATATCCTCGTGAACGGGAATGCTCTCTATGACCTCCATTTCAAGTCCATTGTCATTGCAGAGCTTTTTCAGGCGGGCTATGCTCTCGCGCGGCCACACCTTGCCCGGGGCTACATCGTAAACCGCCGTGACTGTGCCCGTCACGCACGGGATCTGTCTGATTTTGTCAAGTGTAACGGGGTCGTCTTCCCCATACCATCTGAATGTTATTTTCAAATTCTGTATACTCCTTTCCGAATAATACATAATAAGATTATTATAAAAGTGTCGATTTGTCAAGTCCTTTGCGCAAAAAATGCGCATGCGGAAACTTTTTTTCGTTTTTTTGAAAAAGCGGTGAGAAAAAACCGTTTCTCCGGCGACTAATTGACGGTGCTCGCGAAAAGCGAAAATAAAAAAGCAAGAAAATGAAGGTCATATGAGACTTTCGGGAGGTTTTAAAAATGAAAAAAATAATATCACTTATTCTTATTGTAGGCATGCTTGCGGCAGTGCTCGTTTCCTGCGGCAACTCAGACCCGAATAACACAACGGGAAGCAGCAACACCACCGCTTCCACAGAAACAACAGAGAACACAGGCTCCTCCGAATCCACAACAGAAACAACAGAATCAACCGGCAAGCCCGAGGAAGTAAAGAACACGGACTACAGCGTGGAGGATCTGATGAACAAGGTTATCGAAAGCATCGGCGGCAAGGTAACCACTATCGACGAATATGACGGCTCCGAATTTGAGATAATGCTGTCAGGTCCCACGCACTTCAGCGTAAGCGATGCAAACGAAGGCAAGTATTACAGCGGCATCTCCGAGAGCGCTTCCCTTGTCGAAGACGACGCAGTGTGGAACGAAAGCGTCATGATGGGCGGTGAACCCTTCTCTATGGTTATCGTAAAGCTCAAGGATGCAAAGGACGGCGACAAGGTCAAGGAAGAAATGCTCGGCGGCGTGAATATGAGAAAATGGATCTGCCGCAATGCGGAATATCTCATCACCGTAAACAACGGCAATTATGTTCTCATGGTTATGTGCTCCAAGGCTACCTGCGAAAAGATTGCAGATGCCTTTGATAACGTTCTCGAAGAAAAATCCGGCACACGCCTCGAAAAAGAATTTGATATGGAATTTTAATCAATAAACTCTGAAAGGTTAAAAACGAAATGGTCTTTTCAAGCATACCTTTTCTCTATTATTTTCTGCCGGCGGTGCTGCTGCTCTACTTCATAGCACCCCGCAAAATAAAGAATTATGTACTTCTCGCTTTCAGCCTGTTCTTCTATTTCTACGGCGAAAAAAAGCTCGTATTTCTTATGGTATTCACGGCGATGTGGGATTACCTCTGCTCGCTCTCCATAGATTTTTTCCGCCGCAGAAATAACAAGGTCATGCCGAAGGTGTCGCTTGTCCTGTCACTGCTTGTCGATTTGGGACTGCTTTGCTACTTCAAGTATACCGACTTCTTCATTTCAAACATAAACGCAATCGTCGGAACAAACATTCCGCTGCTCAAGGTGGCTCTGCCTATCGGTATCAGCTTTTATACCTTCCAGAGTCTGAGCTATACAATAGATGTATACCGCGGAAATGTTCCCGTTCAGAAAAACCCCTTTACCTATGCCACCTATCTGACGCTTTTTCCTCAGCTCGTGGCAGGACCTATCGTCCGTTATTCAACCGTTGTAGACGAGCTTGATAACAGAAAACATTCCTTTGAAAAATTCTCGCAGGGTGCCTTCCGCTTCTGCGTGGGTCTGGCTAAAAAGGTCCTCATCGCAAATGTAATCGGCGAATTCTGCTCCAAATTCTCCGCCATGGGAGAAAAAACCGTCGTGCTCTACTGGTTCTATGCGATAGCTTACAGCCTGCAGATTTATTTCGATTTCTCTGGCTACAGCGATATGGCTATAGGTCTGGGCAAAATATTCGGCTTTGAATTTTGCGAAAACTTCAATTATCCCTATGTTTCAAAGACAATCTCCGAATTCTGGCGCCGCTGGCATATGTCGCTGGGCAGCTGGTTCCGCGATTATATCTATATCCCGCTCGGTGGCAACCGCGTGAAATTCGGCAGATGGATTTTCAATATATTCGTAGTATGGTTTATTACAGGCTTCTGGCACGGCGCCGGCTGGAACTTCATATTATGGGGTCTCTTCTTCGGTGTACTGCTCGTGCTTGAAAAGCTCTTCCTTAAAAAATGGCTTGATAAGCTCCCGGCAGTATTCTCACATATATATGTGCTCCTCGCCGTGATGATAAGCTTTGTCATCTTCTCGAGCAAGGATAATCTCGGCGGATTTTCGCAGGGACTCCGGCATATCGGCGCCATGTTCGGCGGTGCGGGCGTGAAATTCTGCTCATCAGAAACGCTCTATTATCTGCGTGACTATGCCGTTGTGCTCCTCGCGGGCATCATCGGTTCAACTCCGCTCATGAAAAATACGGCAAAGAAGCTCTGCGAAAAATGGAAGCCCATCGAATATGCCGCTCCCTTTATCGTAGCAGGCATACTGATAATCTGCACGGGCGAGCTTGTGGATTCCACCTTCAACCCGTTCCTCTATTTTAATTTCTAAGGAGGCAAATATATGAAAAGTGCAAAAGTAAAAAATATAATAACCTCCGCGGTTTTTGTGCTGATAATCGGTTTTCTCTCGATATCGTGCCTTTTCCATGGAGCAAAAGATTATTCCGAATCCGAGAGAAGAAAGCTTGAACAATTTCCCTCTCTGACGCTCGGGAATGTGCTCTCAGGTGACTTCTTCAAGAAATTTGAGAAATATGCCGCAGACCAGTTTCCGATGCGCGAGGGCTTCCGCAGCATCAAATCGGTTTCCCGCTTCTATCTGCTCGGCAGACAGGAAAATAACGGCATCTATATCTCAAACGGTATCGCAGTAAAGAAGGAAACGGAAATAAACAGCGACCGCGTCACTTCAAATGTCAAGCTGTGGCAGAGCATATGCAATAAGTATTTCCCCGATGCCAACATCTATTACAGCGTGATACCGGATAAGAACTATTACGCTTCGGGAAACAAATATCCGCATTACGATTACAATGAATTCATGAAAATCGTTTCTTCAAATGCTCCGAAAAACTCGCATTATATAAATATCTTCGATAAACTCGCGATTTCAGATTTCTACTCTACGGATATTCACTGGAAGCAGGAAAATATCTACGGTATCGCTGATAAGATAGCCGGTGCCATGGGTACAAAAATCGATCCCAAGGACAGCTACAGGATTGAAAATCTCGGAGATTTCTACGGCGTTTATTACGGGCAGAGCGCTCTTCCGCTCGCTCCGGATAAGCTCAATGTGCTGAAGAACAATACCACGGACTGTGCAAAGGTTTATCTCTATGGCTATAAGGACGGCAAATTTGCAAAGAATGAAACCGTGGTCTACAATCCCGACGACCTCACATCAAATGACAGATACGATATCTTCCTCTCCGGTCCCGAGTCACTTGTTGAAATAGAAAATCCGAACAATAAAAACGGCAAAACACTCTTCGTATTCCGTGATTCATTCGGCTCGTCCGTCTCTCCCCTTCTTATCTCGGGCTATGAGCGCGTAGTCCTTGTAGATACAAGATACATGGCAAGCGGACTCCTCAATCAGATAGGCGTGAATACAGACGCGACAGATGTGCTCTTCCTCTACACAACAACAACTCTCAATGATACAATAATGAGATAATTTATACCGACGTATAAAACACTGCAGGGCTTCCGATTTCGGAAGCCCTGTTTCATTCTTATTTAATCTTTTCGAGCAGCTTGTCTGCTATGTCAATCTTTTCCCATCTTACACCGAGCTCTTCTCTGCCGAAATGACCGAAAGCGGAAAGCTCACGATAGATAGGCGCACGAAGCCCGAAATAGTCGATTATCGCCGCGGGACGCAGGTCTACCACCTCGGAAACAGCCGCGGCTATCCTGTCATCCGCACAGATTCCCGTGCCGAATGTATTTATATTCACGCATAGAGGCTTTGCCACGCCGATGGCATATGCTATCTGCACCTCGCATTTCTTTGCGATGCCTGCCGCCACGATATTTTTCGCGATGTATCTCGCGGCATAGCAAGCGCTTCTGTCAACCTTTGTCGGGTCCTTTCCCGAGAAAGCGCCGCCGCCGTGTCTGCCGTAGCCACCGTATGTATCAACAATAATCTTTCGCCCCGTGAGTCCGCTGTCGCCATCGGGACCGCCGATAACAAATCTGCCCGTCGGATTTACAAAAATCTCCGTCTTGTCGTCGATATATTTGGCCGGAACAACAGGCTCTATTACATATTTTATGATATCGCGGCGAATCTGCTCAAGCGAAACATCGGCGCTGTGCTGAGAGGAAACAACGATATTGGCAAGGCGAACAACTTTGTCGCCATCATATTCCACTGTCACCTGCGTCTTGCCGTCAGGACGGAGATAAGGCAGAGTGCCGTTTTTTCTCACCTCGGTGAGCTTTCTCGAAAGCTCGTTTGCCAGCACATAGCCGAAAGGCATATAGCAGGGTGTTTCATCGCAGGCAAAGCCGAACATCATGCCCTGATCGCCCGCACCTATCTTCTCATATGCGCTGTCATCGCCTTCCTTTGCCTCGAGCGAATTATCCACCCCGAGCGCAATATCGGGCGACTGCTTGTGAATTTTGTTTATAACCGTGCAGGTGTCGGCGCAAAAGCCGCAATCGGGATAGATATATCCTATCTCGCGCACAGCCTCGCGGACTATTTTCTCTATGTCAATATCCGCCGTCGTCGTAATTTCGCCCATGACCATCACAAGATCGGTCGTGGCGCATGTCTCGCAGGCTACGCGAGCCATCGGGTCAACAGCATAAATAGCGTCAAGAACGCTGTCGGAAATCCTGTCGCAAACCTTATCGGGATGACCCGGGGTCACGGATTCTGTAGCAAAAAATTTTCTCTCCATTTTAAATTCCTCTTCATATTTATTCTCGTCTTATACATTAAAAAGCCCTCGGGTTATCCCCCGAGGGCGAGCATATCATACTTTTTGCTCATCTGTCGGGAATTGGCACCTTGTAAAAACAGGTTGCCGGGCTTCATCGGGCCAGTCCCTCCGCCACTCTTGATAAGACTATATTAGTATACAGTATATATATTGTTTTGTCAATAGTTTTTTAAAAAAGTCCTACTATGAATTTTACGAGCTGCGAACCGAATGTCATGATAAGACCTGCCGTCAGCACGCCTGCACAGATAGAAATTATCGCCTTTTTCTTCGACATACCGAAAACAGAAGCCACGAGTGCGCCTGTCCATGCGCCTGTGCCGGGAAGCGGTATCGCAACGAAGATGTAAAGTCCCCATGTGGCATATTTTTCTATCTTTTCTCTGTTCTTCTCCGCCTTTTCATAGAGCCAATTCGAGATTTTCACGAATAATTTCACCTTGCAGCCGCGCATCCATTTGAGTATGGCGTTTATAAAAAGGAGAATGAACGGAACGGGGACGCAGTTACCTACTATTGAAACTATAAGTGTCCAGTGCCAAGGGAGCCCCATTGCCGTGCCTATCGGAACGGCACCGCGAAGTTCTATTATCGGCACCATCGAGATAAAGAACACATAGAGATATTTTTTTATCAGCATAAAGCCCTCATTTTCTGCCCTTGATTATGGGCGAGAGTTTCTTATATATGGGAAGCGACAGCGCAAATGTCACCATGCCTTTTATAAAGGTGAAAGGCATATTGAAGATGAAAAGCGCCTGCCAGAGATTTCGTATGTTGGGGTTCACCGCCTGATAGAGACCGAGAACCATTTCGCTCTTCCAGCCTATCAGCGAGAAAAGCGGGTATATTATGAAATAATTTGAGAAAACGCCTGCCACAGCCATAGTCAATGCACCGATAAGTGCTGCCACGGCAGCGCCTTTTCTTGTTTTGTGATACTTATATATCGTTCCCGCCGTAACGGCAAAAATACAGCTCAAAATGAAATTTGAAAGCTCGCCGACGCCGCCCGTGGTAGTGAAGATGAGATTTATCAGGTTTTTTATCAGCGCCACAGCGGCACCGCCAAGCGGACCTATGGCAAACGAAGCGATGAGCACGGGAAGCTCGGAAAAATCGAATTTGATAAAGCTCGGCATCAGCGGAACATTGAAGCTGAGCATCATGAGTACAGCCGCGACGGCGGAAAAAACAGCCGTTACGGTGATATAGCGCAGGGAATTACCTTTGGTTTTCATTTTTTATACACCTCTTTTTTCATCCGGACTTTTACCGTCGGTCAGAGAATCACACTCTGTCAGGCATTTTTTGCCGCGCGGACTATACCGCCGATATGGAATTTCACCATTCCCCAAAGATTGTATGCGGGAAATTTTCCCGATATCATATTTTATACAATTGTTTTATCTGATTTGTCGCCGAAAAACGGCACAAATCCGAAAAAGCGACGAAAAGAAAAGTTTCGGGGCGGATATCCGCCCCGAAACAGACAAAAGTCAATTTACAAAACCGATATTCTGCGATAAATACTTATGCGAGAATCTCAGCAACGACGCCTGAACCAACTGTTCTGCCGCCTTCACGAATAGCGAAACGAAGTCCCTTTTCGCAAGCGATCGGAGAGATGAGTTCAACTGTCATATCAACGTTATCACCGGGGCGGCACATTTCAACGCCTTCGGGAAGCTCGATAACGCCTGTAACGTCTGTTGTTCTGAAGTAGAACTGAGGTCTGTAGCCTGCGAAGAAGGGCTTCTTACGGCCGCCTTCTTTTTCTGTCAGAACGTAAACGTGACCGATGAATTTTGTGTGAGCATTTACAGAGCCGGGCTTGCAGAGAACCTGTCCTCTTTCGATTTCGTCCTTAGCAATACCACGGAGAAGAGCACCTATGTTATCGCCTGCTTCAGCCTGATCAAGAAGCTTCTTGAACATTTCAACACCGGTAACTGTTGTTGTCTTCTTCTCTTCTGTGAGACCGACGATTTCAACTACATCGCCAACCTTAACTGTACCTCTCTCTACTCTACCTGTAGCAACTGTGCCACGGCCGGAGATGGAGAATACGTCCTCGACAGGCATAAGGAAGGGGAGATCTGCCTTTCTGTCAGGAGTGGGGATATAGGAGTCAACTGCTGCCATGAGCTCAAGGATAGGAGCATATTCGGGAGCGTTGATATCTGTGCTTGTGCTCTCGAGAGCTGCACGAGCGGAACCGCGGATGATAGGAGTATCATCGCCCGGGAAGTCGTACTGATTGAGAAGATCACGAACGTCCATTTCAACGAGTTCGAGAAGCTCTTCGTCATCTACGAGGTCGCACTTGTTAAGGAATACGACGATTGCAGGAACACCAACCTGACGAGCAAGAAGCACATGCTCGCGTGTCTGCTGCAGAGGACCGTCGGAAGCTGCAACAACGAGGATGGCACCATCCATCTGAGCAGCACCTGTGATCATGTTCTTTACATAGTCAGCGTGTCCGGGGCAGTCAACGTGAGCATAGTGACGGTTAGCCGTTTCATACTCAACGTGTCTTGTGTTGATTGTGATACCTCTTGCCTTCTCTTCGGGAGCGTTATCGATCTGGTCATACTTGAGAAACTCGATACTGGAGTTTGTGAGAGCAAGAGTCTTTGTGATAGCCGCGGTAAGAGTTGTCTTGCCGTGGTCAACGTGTCCGATTGTACCAATGTTAACGTGGGGTTTTGTTCTTTCGAATTTAGCCTTTGCCATTGTAAAATCCTCCTTGGTTTTAAGTTTTTCTTATTTTTGATTTTCAGAAACTAAATTATTTCTTTCTGCCGTTGATTATCTCTTCGGCAATGCTCTTCGGAACCTCGGCGAAGTGGCTGGGTTCCATCGAATATACGCCGCGTCCCTGCGTTCTGGAACGGAGGTCGGTAGCATATCCGAACATTTCTGCAAGCGGAATGAAAGCAGTAATCTGCTGTGCGCCTGCAACAGGCTCCATGGACTGAATAGCGCCGCGGCGGGAGCTTACATCTCCCATTACATCGCCCATATAGTCGTCCGGCGTAACGATTGTAACCTTCATTATCGGCTCTGTGAGAACCGGCGAAGCTTTTCTCATGGCGTTCTTGAAAGCCATAGAACCGGCTATCTTAAATGCCATTTCAGACGAGTCAACTTCGTGGTAAGAACCGTCGTTCAGGGTAACCTTTACGTCAACTACATTGTAGCCTGCGAGAACACCTGCCTGCATTGCGCCGCGGATACCTGCATCAACAGCGGGAATATACTCTTTCGGTATAGCACCGCCAACGACCTTGTTGATGAACTCATATCCCTTGCCGGGCTCGTTGGGCTCGATTGTAATCTTGACATGACCATACTGACCTTTACCGCCGGACTGTCTTGCATACTTGCAATCCTCATCCATAGCCTTGGTAATAGTCTCCTTGTAAGAAACCTGGGGCTTGCCTACATTTGCCTCAACCTTGAATTCACGCAGAAGTCTGTCTACGATTATCTCGAGGTGAAGCTCGCCCATGCCGGCGATGATTGTCTGACCTGTTTCCTCGTCCGTATAAACGCGGAATGTCGGGTCTTCCTCGGCAAGCTTGGAAAGTGCGATACCCATTTTTTCCTGGCCTGCTTTTGTCTTGGGCTCTATAGCAACCTTGATAACAGGCTCCGGGAATTCCATGGATTCGAGAACGATAGGATGCTTTTCGTCGCAAAGGGTATTACCTGTTGTGGTATTCTTTGTTCCGACTACGGCTGCGATATCGCCGCTGTAGCAGATATCGATATCCTTTCTCTCGTTTGCGTGCATCTGGAGGATACGACCGAAGCGCTCTCTCTGATGCTTGTTTGTGTTATATGCTGTTTCGCCTGCTGCAATCTTGCCCGAGTATACGCGGAAGAAGCAAAGCTTTCCTACATACGGGTCGGTCATGATCTTGAAGGCAAGAGCCGCAAAAGGCTCGTCATCGGAAGAAATTCTGTCCTCTTCCTCACCTGTATCTGGGTTTACACCCTTGATAGCCGGAACATCGATTGGCGCGGGCATATAATCGATAATAGCATCCAGAAGCTTCTGAACACCCTTGTTCTTATATGACGTGCCGCACGTTACGGGAACAATCTTGTTTGCGATAGTAGCCGCACGTATAGCCTTTTTGAGCTCTTCAGTGGTGATTTCCTCACCTGCACAGTATTTCTCAAAAAGCGCGTCGTCTGTTTCGGCAACAGATTCTATCATCTGCGTTCTGTATTCGTTTGCAAGGTCAACCATATCCTCGGGAATAGGCTCTACGCGAATATCTTTTCCGAGGTCATCATAATAAACATCGGCTTCCATATTCACGAGGTCTATAATACCGCGGAACGTATCTTCTTTTCCTATGGGAAGCTGTATCGGCACAGGATTAGCCTTAAGCCTGTCCTTTATCATCTTCACCACATGGAAGAAGTCCGCACCCGTTATGTCCATCTTGTTGACATAACACATTCTCGGAACGCCATACTTGTCTGCCTGACGCCATACGGTTTCAGACTGAGGCTCAACGCCGCCCTTTGCACAGAGAACGGTAACGGAACCGTCAAGTACGCGGAGCGAACGCTCAACTTCAACAGTAAAGTCAACGTGTCCGGGGGTATCTATAATGTTGATACGGTTACCTTTCCAGTAGCAGGTCGTAGCGGCAGAGGTAATTGTGATACCTCTTTCCTGCTCCTGCTCCATCCAGTCCATCGTCGCGGAACCGTCATGCGTTTCACCGATTTTATGTGTTTTACCGGTATAGAAAAGTATTCTTTCCGTCGTGGTGGTTTTACCCGCATCGATATGAGCCATAATACCAATATTTCTGGTACGCTCAAGTGGATATTCTCTCGACATATATAGCTCCTTAAAATTTATGGGATTTATGGGTTGTTTTTGATTACGCTATGCCGCAGTGCGCTCGGCATGATAATCAATATCTGTAATGTGCAAAAGCTCTGTTTGCTTCTGCCATCTTGTGAGTTTCCTCTTTCTTCTTAACGGCACCGCCCATATTGGAAAGGGCATCAATGATTTCACCGGCGAGTCTTTCAGCCATGGTTCTTTCACTGCGCTTTCTCGAATATGTTACGAGCCAACGAAGACCGAGTGTCTTTTTTCTTTCGGGGCGAACCTCCATAGGAACCTGGTAGGTTGAGCCGCCGACTCTGCGAGCCTTGACTTCCAGTGTAGGCATAATATTCTCTATAGCCTCCTGGAAAGCGTCAAGTGCGGGCTTGCCTGTCTTTTCCTCTACAATTGCAAAAGCATCGTAAACTATCTTCTGAGCAACGCCCTTCTTGCCGTCGTTCATTATGTTGTTGATAAGCTTTGTTACAAACTTAGAACCATAAAGCGGATCCGGCAGAACATCTCTCTTTGAAATTTGACCTCTTCTGGGCACTGTACTTCCCTCCTTCATAGAATGATATCATAGGTACTCGAAAGTTTCCTCCCGCTGTGCTTTGTTTTGAAAAGTCGTGTTCCCTTTGGACATATACACATCTATTTATCAAAAGCAATGGCACCTGCGATTAGATTTCTCTATCTACTCTATTGTATAAATTACTTTTTAGCGGCTGTTTTCTTAGCGCGCTTAGCACCGTAGAGCGAACGGCTCTGATTACGGTTTGCAACACCCTGCGTATCGAGCGTACCGCGGATAATGTGGTAACGCACACCGGGCAGGTCACGGACTCTTCCGCCTCGGATGAGGACTACGGAGTGCTCCTGAAGATTATGTCCGATACCGGGAATATAGGTTGTGGCTTCGAGTCCGTTTGTAAGTCTTACTCTGGCAATTTTACGAAGAGCCGAGTTCGGCTTCTTGGGAGTCGTAGTTGTAACCTTTGTGCAGACACCTCTCTTCTGAGGAGAGCTAAGGTCCGTATATTCCTTCTTCAGAGAGTTGAAACCCTGCTGGAGTATAGGAGTCTTTGACTTATAGGTGACCTTTTCGCGACCGTTGCGAACAAGCTGGTTAAAGGTTGGCATATGGCACCTCCTTACTTTTATAATAAATAGATATATATACATCCGTGTCCGCGGAACGCACTTTCCCGCGGAAGCGGCTGTAGGCTTATTTTAAAACGACGCAGACTGCACAGCCCACATCTATTTCGCAGAGCTTTCCGAGCTCTTCCATCGTTTTTGTGCAGTCAAGCTCTATCTCGGCATCTTTGCAGAGATCTCTCAGCACGGAGACAAGCTTTTCTTCTGCATCAGTCGCGGCAAACGCTTTTCTTGCGCTCCCGCCTTTTATCAGTTTTTTTGATTGATTGAGACCTGCAACATAAACCGCAGGCAAAGGTATGTCTGAAGACATTTCCGGAAAATTTCCTTTCAGAATTATTCAAAATCATTCGTATTTATGCCGTCATATGTGTGCCGCAAAACGGCATTATTTCACACATAATTACATATGATATAATATACCATGAAAATCCCGATTTGTCAACGAGTTTTTCAATATTTTTGCCATTTTTTTATCTTTTCAGGCACTTATCGGAAACAGTGCGGCGCAAACGCCGTTTTTTGTGCATTTTGCGCGGTGTGGGGAGGGATATTTATCCCGCCAGAGTACAGACTTTCCGCTCCCGCACCGAAAATCGGATGTCCGGTCTCAGCGACCACCGCAAATCGCGCTTCAAGTATAGCCGACAGACAAAACAGAAAGCACGCTCTCTATCCCGTCAGCGCACATATTAGATTCACGCCCGCCCCCCTGTCTCGGCGACGCCGACCGCGTTCGCTTCGCGAATCGGTCAATTCCCACCTATATATGCGGGCGTGCAGACAATGCGTGCACGAATCTGCTCGGCTCTCTCGTGTGGTATGTTCGCTCGCGTGGTATAGGTGAGATTGCGGAGAGCGTGAGACTGCCGACTTTCGCTTTGCCATTTGTCGCACATATTTGCCACGCATGACTCGCGCGACTAACTCGTGCACGCCGCCAGTGGTTCGGAATGAGGACGGCGTGAGTCCTCCTTGCTGACTTTTGGTATACTCCGTCTCGGCGACGCCGTTCAGAGGTGGCTACGCCACCCTGAACCCTCCTCTTCGTCACGCAAAAGTACGAGAGAAGAAAAGTTACTTTATCCCACTCAAAATCGCGATAGAACAATATCTGCCGAAACACAAAAAGGCGGGAAAAAGCTTGGCTTTTTCCCGCCTTTTTGTGAAATCAAACCTTTTCTCCGAGTTTTGCGGCAATAATACCTTTTGCGCCCTCCGGAATATGTTCCGAGTACGGCTTGCCGCACCGCGCAAGCTCACGGACGAGTGTGGAGCTGACATGGAGCACCTCGGGAGAGGAGAACATGAGCAACGTCTCTATGCCCGATATGGCTCTGTTTGCCCGAGCCATATCCTCTTCATATGCATAGTCCGAGAGATTGCGCACCCCCTTGACTATGGCGCAGACACCGAGCTTCTTTGCAAAATCCGCGATAAGCCCCTCACCCTTTACCACGCGGACATTTGTCATATCCGATGTGGCGGCGGCTACCGCAGAGAGGCGGATTTCCTCATTGAGCAAAGGCTTTTTCGCGGGATTTGTATAAACCGCAACTACTGCTCCGTCGAAAGTATCCGCAGCTCTTTTTATTATGTCAAGATGACCTGTTGTTATCGGGTCAAAGGTGCCCGCAATCAAAACAATTTTTTCCATTTTTATTCTCCTGCCTTCGGCTTAAGATAAGTTATATGGACCCTGCCGTATTTCACGCCTTTTACTTTTTCGTAGCGCGCGGCGAGCATTACATTTTCTTCGATGTCGAGCGGCTTTTCATCCTCGCAGATTACCATTCCGTCTGTGTTTATCATATCTGCATCGCTTAGCGCAGCGAGTATCTCGGGCAGCAGGCGCATGGCATACGGCGGGTCGAGATAGATATAATCAAAACTGCTTCTTCCGCCCGCCGCCCTGATATATGCTCTCCAATCCATGCAGAGCACATTCGTTTTCGGATAGAGCTTTACTTTCTTTGCGTTTTCCGTAATTATATTTGTGGCATCGCGCGAAGCGTCGACAAGTGTCGCCTTTTCCGCACCGCGGCTGAGTGCCTCCAGCCCCATCTGACCGGAGCCGGCAAAAAGGTCAAGTACCGTTTTTCCCGCTATATCAAACTGAATAGAGCTGAAAACAGCCTCTTTCACTCTCTCCGGAGTCGGTCTTGTGTCCTCGCCCTCGAGCGTTTTCAGATTTATGCCTCGTGCGCTTCCTGTGATTATTCTCATTTTTTATTCCTTTCGCCTTTGTCAAAGTATGTTATTATTCTTTCGGCTGTTTCCGGTGTTATTCCCTTAACTGCGGCAAGCTCCTCGGCGCTCGCTTTCTTTACGCCAGCAAGTCCGCCGAAATGCGAGAGCAGAGTCTTTGCCTTTGCCGCGCCTATGCCGTCTATCTTCTCGAGGACAGAGGTCTTTTCTTTTTTGCGCTTTGCCCGCGTCATGCTCGAAACGGTGAAGCGGTGAACCTCCTCCTGAATTTTATATATCAGCATGAAAACCGCCTGCTCCGCGGCTATGGAGACCTCGCCGTATTCGCTCACAAGCGCACGCGTCTTGTGATGCTCGTCCTTTACCATGCCGAGCACGGGAATGTTAATTCCCATTTCTCGCATGAGCGCCTGTATCACGAGAACATGATTTTTGCCGCCGTCGAGCAGTATCAGGTCGGGCGCCTTTGCCCCATCATCGGAGAGATGCGAGAGTCTGCGAGAGAGAGCTTCTCTCATGGAGCCGTAATCATCCTGCCCGTCGGTCGTGCGAATCTTATAAAGCCTGTATTCGCTCTTTTTCGGCTTGGCGTTTTCGAAAACTACCATGCCTGCCGTTATGTTTTCGTTTCCGTAGTTTGAAATATCAAAAGCCTCTATGCGCTCCGGCAGAACCTCAAGCGCACAGAGAGAAGCCAGCCTTGCAAGAGATTTTTCCGTCTGCTCACTGCTTTTTCTGTATTCGTCGGCGCGTGTTTCGGCATTTTGCTTGACTGTCCGACAGAATTTATGAAGCTCGCCTCTGCGCGATATCTTCAGTCTGACTGCCGTTCCTGCCTTTTCGCGAAGCCAGTTTTCCGCTGTCTGCCGTTCTTCCTCGGCTATTTCATCGGCGAGTGTTATCTCGCGCGGGATATAATCGCGCACGCTGTAGAGCTCATATATGAAGGAGCATATAGCGGCATCATCGAAAATTTCGCCGCCCGAGAAAAGAAAGCTCTGAGAATCTATCAGCTTTCCGGAGCGGACATAGAAAACGCATATTGCAGATATATCATCACCCGCATACCAGCCGATGATATCGCGATCGACATCGGGAGAGCATATTACGCGCTGCTTTTCGCTCAGACGCTTTATCGCCGCTATCCTGTCACGGTAGCTTGCCGCCGCCTCAAACATCAGATTTTCCGAAGCGTAATTCATTTTCTCAGTGAGAGAGGAGAGTATATCGTCCTCGTTTCCGTCGAGAAACGATATCGCCTCAAGAAATCTTGCGCGATATTCCTCTGCCGTCACGCTCTCCTCGCATGGTGCGATGCACCCCATGCGGCGATAGAGACAATGCTTCACTTTGCCCTTGTCCTTCGGAAAATGCTTCTCGCAATAGGGAAGCCCGAAGGTTTTGCGCAGTGCCGAGATGACGGAATAAACCGTATTTGCACCCGAATACGGACCGTAATATTTATTTTTGCCCGCCTCGCGCTTGCGTGACATTATGAGTCGGGGATATTCATCGCCGAGCGTAGCCACGAGATAAGGATAAGACTTATCATCCTTGAGCAGGATATTGTATCTCGGACGATAGAGCTTTATCAGGCTGTTTTCCAGCGTGAGCGCTTCCATCTCCGTCTCGCAGATGATATAATCAAAATCGTATACATTATGCGTCATGGCGTCGGTCTTGCTGTTGAAATTATTGTCATGAAAATACTGCGAGACCCTGTTTTTGAGTGCACGGCTCTTGCCGACATATATGACCTTACCCGAGGAATTTTTCATTATATATACGCCGGGGCAGAGCGGCAGGTTGCCTGCCTTTTCCCGCAGTCTTTTTGCGTATTCTTGGCGTACCGTGATAAATCCCTCCGATCTGAAAATGGGTTTACAGACAAAAAACGGCAGAGGGTTCAAAACGAGCCATCTGCCGCCTGTCATTCACTTCGTTAACTTTCGGCTCACTCGGTCGTGCGGAGAATCTCCTCGAGACCGTCGAGCGCCTCTGCCTCGTCGGGACCGTCGGCGATAAGAGTTATCGTGGCGTCTCCCGAAATAGCCATGGCGAGCACACCCAAAAGACTTTTTGCGCTGGAACGCTTGTCTCCGTCCTGAATCCATATAGAGCTTTTATACGAATTTGCTTTCTGAATGAAAAACATTGCAGGTCTTGCATGCAGACCCACGCTACTTTTTACTACTACTTCTCTTGAAATCATGTGCCGCTCCTGTGCTTTTATCGGGGATAATGCGAAAATGTGCCGTCATTTCCCTTGGACTAAACAGTATTATATCAAATTATTTGCATAAAATCAATAGCTTTGAGTAAATTTTCCTGTGAAAAATGTAAAAAATACGATTTTCCGTTGCTGTTATTCGGCTTTTTCTATCGAATTTACCGTTATTTCCACAGCGGCGCCGTTTCCCGTCAGCGGATCAAGTATATATACGGAGAGAACTGAGCCTACGGTTATTTTTGTTTTGCCGTCGATGAAAAAGCCCGTTTCCGAGGAAATGCCGGCAAATTTTATCCTGCCGTGCAGATTTTTCTTTCCGAGAGGATTATCGTGCGGCTTGGCGACGCCGTCCTCCTCGATATAAATCTTATTTGTTTCGACTTCTGCCGATATTATCTCCCCTATGAGAGAGTCGCCGTTTGTAAGGTATACATTTCCCTTGCTTGCGCTTGCCGCTGTATTATCCATGATATCATATACCGTGAAATTCACGATTACATGCTCGCTTATATCGTTGCGCTTGTCGAAATACGCGACTTTCAGTACCACTGCGACAATGCTCGCGATGACGGCAAGTATTATTATTATGTCAAATATATTGAATCTGACTTTGTTTTTGCTGTCGTTCACTTGGCACCCTCCTTTTATCAGCCTGCACTCTTTATCTCGAAGCGCGTGCAATAACCGACGCGATTCAGATATCCGGATGAAAAATATATCTGCGAGCCAACGAGAATTCTCGTATTTCCTATGTTGCAGAAGCCTGTTTCGTCTACCGTCGCGTTGTCGCATACTATCGTGACATACGCATCGTAGACATCGCTGTAGGCATAAACGGGAATATTCCCGTTTTCATCGGCTTTGCTGTCATAATACTGCGTCGGCTCCCATCTGATATTCGATATATAACCGAGCGGCATGTCCGTAGCCGAATCAAAAACCTCATTTCCCGCCGCCAGAGCAGAGCGGTATTCCTCCTTTATTGCTGTCAGCTTGACGGAATATTCGATGGTTCTCGGCTTATTCTCCGGCTTCACATTACCGTTTTGCAGAAGTATCAGATATGTTATAGCCGCCGCCACGGAAAGAATCAATATTATTATAACAGCATCCACAAAGCCGAAACGAGCCTTTTGTTTTTTGTTGTCCATTTCAGTACCTTGACCTTTCAGATTATTTTGCAGTCCGAATTATAGCTCGGAAAAATAGTGTTCCGCATCTTCCTTCTTCTTTATTGCGGCAAAATCCGTATACGAAACGGCAAGCCCGACCATCATCCAGAAGAAAAGGAATATTCTGTAGTTATAGAAAACAAAGTCTGTCAGCCCCTGAAAAAGAAATGCGAAAATTCCGGAGAAGAGAGCCATGCACATCATCTTTTCCTTTACGGCGGTGCAGCTGCGCAGATAGGAGAAGCAACGCGACGCGAGGAAAAGCATGAATATGAGAAAGAATACGAGCGCGAATATGCCCATTTCCGCCGTGAGCTGGAGATACAGGCTGTGGCTGTGATATGCCACCTCGGCACCGCCTATGGAATAAGCGGGATAAACAGAGGAAAAAGCCTGCTCGCCTATTCCGATGCCGGATATCAGATTGTCGCGTATCATGGCGAGAGAGCCGCGCCATATATTGAGTCTGTACGAGGTTGATGAATCGGTGAAATTTGTAAACCTGTCAAATATCGCGGTATCTTTTGCGAAAATAAGCAGGGAAGCGAGCGGCGAGGCTATTATCAGCGCCGCAAAAAATTTTCTGCTTGCTATCAGGGCAAAAACGAGAAGCGAAACGGCAAAGCCGAGCCATGCCCCGCGCGACCATGTAAGTATCAGGCAGGCGCATCCGAGCAGAGCCGATATCGCGGAGGCAAAGCGCCTGCGAGGGCTTGCTTCGTCGCTCTGCTTTGCAAGGGCGAAGGCAAGCGCCGTCGGCACGGTCATTATAAGAAATTCGCCGAGCACATTCGGATTTTCAAAGGTGGAGACCGCACGCCCGCGGATATAATCGAAGGTGCCGGTGTCAATCCAGCCGAGCGTGGGAGTTCCGATGAAATATTCGCCTATGCCGATAAGCGAGACAAGCCCGAGCGAAACGATGCAGCACGAGATTGCGCGGACGAGCATTTTCTGCGAGCAGATAAGATTTCTCACGATGAAATACATAGAAATAAGACAAATGTATAAGAGCATCTTTTTTATGCTCGAGCTTCTGTCCACGGAGTTTACACCGCCGAGGAAGAAGAAAACCGCCAGCATCACCACGGGGATATCGGCGAGCGCGAGCTTTATCACGCGCTTGCCGCGTATCAGCTTTACAAAAAATGATATCGCTATGAGTATCACCGTTGCGGCGAGAGCCATAGTTTTCATGAAGGGGAGCAGGAGAAAAACAAGGAGCACGCCTGCCTCCGGATAAGTCATGACAAACATCGCAAAGGCGATAAGCGCCGCCGCCGCAACTATATAGAGCGGGCGGACAAATATCGTGCAGAGACCGAGTATCATGCCGAGCATGAACATTATGTTTGTGGCACGACGCCCCTCTTCGGACTCCTCATGAGCCTCGGTTCTTCTTATACCGAGAAAATCGTTTATCAGAAAAGAGAAGAACCTGCTTCCGGCAAAAGCCTGCGAAACCGAGAGCTTCGACGAGAAGAAGCAGACGGAAAGGAGCAGGAAAACCGCGCCTGCCGCGGGGTCGGTGAAGTTGCGCTCATAATCGAAGGCGACCGCCTTCATTATATATATAACTGAGCTGTATAGCCCGAACGAAGCGGAAAATACACCGAATACCGATATCGGTGCCGAGAGGAACATATCTCTCAGCCTCGAAGAAAAGCCGAGCAGGACGCTGCGCTCTATCTCTCTTGCGGCGCGTTGCTTTGCGCCGCGCATGGAAAATTTCTTTACAGCCTTTCTGTAGACCGAGGCGGCAAAGGAATTTCTCGCGGCTTCCTCGGCGGCATCATACGATGTCATCAGAAAGGCGAAAATGCTTTTGAGAATTCTGCTGTAAATAAAAGAAGCAAACCGCATGACATATGTCACGATGAAGCTGTCTTTTATGCGGACGGCTCTTTTCTTATTTTTCTGTACCGTCATCAGCTGTCCTCCCTTCGTGCTTTATGCTTTCCTTTCGGCAGAAGCCCGAAAAGATATATACATATTAAATATACCACACTTCCTGCCAAAAAAACAATAGCAGAGACGAAGAAATTTTTAAAAAATGTGTTTTTTATCGATATTTTGCCGACAAAAGTGTCGAGAAAGTACATGGAGATGCCGCAGACGAGTGCGGAGAACACCGCTTTTGCCGCATCGGGTGCTGTACGGCGGGTGAAAAATCCGAGCTTTATTGCACCACCGAAGAGCAGAATAGCCGCCGCACAGATCTGCGCCGCGAGAAAAGAGAGCGCGAGGGAGATGATGTGCTTTTCCGTTATTGCGAAAAAAACAGGCTCCGCCGCTATGCAGACGGCGACTGCCACCGCCGCCGCCACGGTCGGCAGGCGCACGATGCCCTTGGAATAAAATGCGCGAAGAAGTGTTTCATAAAGAGCGAAAAACGGCATGGCAAGCGCAAATACCGAAAAGAGAGAGGCACAGTCGTCGGCAAGCGCCTGCGAGAAATTTCCGCGAAGATAGATTATCTCCACTATCCTCTGCGAAAGCACGAGACTGCCCGCCGAAAACGGAAGAACGAGAAGCAGAGCGCTTTTTATACCGTTTTGCGTGAGCAGGCGGAAGGCTTCGCCGTTTTCCTCTCCGTTTACATCGGAGAGCTTCGGAAAAATATAATTGCACACGCCGTATGTCAGTATGCCGGAGACGATAATAAATATATTGTATGCGTAGTTGTATGCGCTGATGGCTCCCGCCGAGATGAAAGGCGCAAAGAACGTTGCCGCGAGCAGGCTGCAGGGAAGAATCAGCGAGCCTGCCGTTATCGCGGGTGCCTTTTTCAGTGCCGCGTGCATATCGGGATTTTTCATATCGGGCTTTTTAAATCGCAGAATTTTTTTTGCCGTCGCCGGTATGGCAAGTGTTGCCGCCTGAACAGCCCACGAGAGCGTATATACCGCAGAGAGAATTACGATGCTTCTTTCGTCCGGTGTGCCGCGGAAAAACAGAAGCGTAATTATCAGCAGAAGATTTGATACGGAAGAAGCCACGGCGGGCAGTATGAAAAATCCGTAGGACTGGAGAATGCCCGCCGCGATATGTGCGAGTCCCGCAAAAAGCGATGCGGGAAGCATAATGCGCAGAAGCCTTGCCGCAAGCAGGGCAGTCGCTTCGTCAAGAGCGGGAGAGAGCAGAGCTGTCACCTGCCGCGAGAAGATGATGCCCAGCGCCGAGGTAAGCGCTATAGCAAGCGAAACGGCGCAGGTAAACGATGCGGCAAATTTTTCCGCGCGCTCGCCGCTCTCTCTTTTTGCCGAGCCGAGCATGGGAATAAAACATCCTGCTATGGCGGAGGCGAAGAGAATATCGAAAAGCGAGAGTGAAACGGAAGATGCGGCAAGAAAAGCCGAGGCTTCGACGCTCTCGGCAAAAACGGAGCCGAAAAGCATCTGACGCACCATTCCGAGCAGCTTTGAAGCCGCCGTCACCGCCATCATAGCCCCGACTGTCTTTACGGCACTGCGGGTCTTTACCATGCTTTTCCCTCCCTCAAAAAAATTTATCGCTTGATTATTGACGCAAATCCGATATTATATACAAATATATAAAACCGAAAAAGCATGTGCCGCCTTATTTTTCCCCGAGCAGGTCGGGACGCACGCGGCGCGTTTTTTCGAGAGCCTTTTCCGCGCGCCACTTTTCTATATTGGCATGATGCCCGCTTATCAGCTCGTCAGGAACGAGCCTGCCGCGGAAATCATACGGACGCGTATACTGCGGATATTCGAGAAGTCTATCGGAAAAGCTCTCCTTCTCATAGCATTCGGAATCGGAGAGCACGCCGGGCACGAGCCTGCCGACGCAATCTGTGAGTATGCACGCAGGTATCTCGCCACCCGTGAGAACATAGTCGCCGATGGATATCTCCTCATCTATTATCTCGTCTATTATCCGCTGGTCCACACCTTCGTAGTGCCCGCAGAGGATGACGAGATTGTCATAGCCCGCGGCAAGTTCAGCCGCCTTCGCCTGCGTGAGCACCTTGCCCTGCGGCGACATATATATCACTCGCCGCCGACTGCAGGAGTTAACCTCGGGCGCGGTTATCGCAGTAAAGCAGTCGTATATCGGGACGGGACTCATGAGCATTCCCTTGCCACCGCCGTAGGGAGTATCGTCCACCCTGCGGTGCTTATCCTTGGAATAATCGCGGATATTGTGCGCATGAACCTCGAGTATGCCCGCCTTCTGCGCCCTGCCGATTATGCTCTCGGAGAGCACCGTTTCTATAAGCTCGGGGAAGAGAGTCATTATATCAAAGCGCATCATACTTCCTCGCTTTCATCAAAAAAGCCCGCTATCGGCTTTATAAAAATGCCTTTTTCCACATCTATCTCCCTGATAAATTCGGGAACGGCGGGGATCAGCACATCGCCCTTTTCCGTTTTCACGGAATATATCTTCTGCGCCACGCCGTCTGTCACCTCGCGAAGCGTGCCGTAAACCGTGCCGCTTTCGCAGTCTATCACCGGAAGCCCTATCATATCGCAGATAAAAACATCTCCCGCCGCCTTTTTTATTTCCTCGCGGCGCGCGCTTATAACCTTGCCCTTTAATTTCTCCGCCGCCTCGGGTGTATTTATCCCCTCAAGCGTGGCGAGCAGAAAGCGTCCGCCGAGCACGCGACTGCCGAGCACGGGGATACTGCTCCCATCGGCAAAATAAAAGCACCGAACACCGCGAAGAGCATCGGGGCTGTCGCTCCAAGGCTCTATTTTCACCTCGCCGCGGATTCCTCTTGTATTGATTATTTTTCCTATTTCTATATATTTTTTAAGCTCGCGCATAAAAACACCTTAAATTATTTTGATAATGAAAAACGCCTCGCGAAAGCTATAAGCCTCGCGGGGCGTGCTGCAATCAGCTCTCAGCTTTTAAACTTGCGCTTTCTTGCTGCTTCAGATTTTTTCTTGCGTTTAACACTCGGCTTTTCGTAGTGCTCTCTCTTCTTTACTTCGGCAATAACGCCAGAACGAGCGCACTGTCTTTTGAATCTGCGAAGAGCGCTGTCAAGCGATTCGTTTTCTTTAACTCTTATTTCAGCCATTCTTAATCCCTCCCCCCGCAAATAAAACAAAGCGTTCAGAACAAAAATTCTCGTTTATCATTATACACAAGTTATAGCCGTATGTCAATATGATTTTACAAAATTTATTCCGATTCTTTAAAAAAATCTTTGTCATTTGCCCGTATCGCGGCATACAATGCATTGAAAATAAAACAAAAAGAAACCACAAGCCGCTTTTCTTCCCGAATATGTGAAGAAAATGACGGCGGAAAGGCGGCACATATGAGAAACGGGATACGCGAATTTTTTGCGGCGGCAAATACGGAGGAGGGCTTTTACAGCATATTCGAAAGCGTATTTCCGCCGAGCGCGCTCGATAAAATTTTCATCATCAAGGGCGGACCGGGAACAGGCAAATCTACCCTCATGCGGCAGATAGCGGAGTATGCCTGCGGGCGCGGATACTCTCCCGAGCTTTATTATTGCTCGTCTGATACCTCGTCGCTGGACGGGATAGTGATACCCGAGCGCTCCTGTGCCGTGATAGACGGCACGGCACCGCATATGACCGACCCGAAATATCCCGGAGCATGCGAGACGATAATCAGCCTCTACGGTGCCTTTGACATCGCGGCGCTGCGAAAGCGCCGCGGGGAGATAATCGGGCTTGCGACCGAAAACTCGGAGCTTTACCATGCGGCATACCGCTTTCTCTCCGCGGCGGGGCGCGTGCACCGCGAAATAGAGGAGAGCGCACTTTCGGCATATAACGGAGAGAAGGCGGCAGGCGCACAGCGGCGGCTCCTGCGCGCGATGAAGCTGCCGACGGGAAAAGCCGGCAGGAGCGAGGTTCGATATGTCGATGCCATAGGAACATCCGGAAACGTGCATCTGCCGACTCTCGAAAAAGCTGCGGGTACGGTCTATACCGTTTCCGACAAATACGGGCTCGGCGGATATTTTCTCACCTCTTTCTGCGAACTTTGCGAGAGCTTCGGCATTTCGCTTGTAAAATGCCCGTCTCCGCTTCGCCGAGACAGGACAGAATCTCTCTATTTAAAGGAAGCCGACACGCTTTTTTACATATGCCGCGATGAAGAAAAACTGAAAGCGAGCGACAGGAATATAAATATTCTTCGCTTTGCCGATAAAGGCAGGCTTTCCGCCATGCGCCGCAAGCTGAAATTCTCGGGCAGGTGCTATGACTGCCTCATCCGTGCGGCAGAGGAAAACCTTGCCGGAGTGCGCCGCGCCCATGCGGCTCTTGAGGCAATCTATAGCGAAAATATCGATTTTTCCGCCGTGGAATTACAGAGAGATGCGATACTTCGCGATATTTTTGCCGATAATATGTAAAAATTCAAAATATAAGTTGAAATTTGAGATGATTTGTGGTAATATATTTTATAATAACTTAGTCGGACACTTTTGATTTAAAAATATAAAAGCGAACGGAGTTCAAAATGAAAAGATTTATAAAGATAATTTGCGTGATTTTTGCGCTCATCCTTTCACTCGGAGTTTTCACCTCGTGCACAAGAAAGCCCGGGCTTTATAACTGGCTGGGCATGAGAGTAAAGGTTGACTATGCGCTTCGCCTTGTTCTCGATGTAGGCGACGGCAAGAAGGAATACCTCGTTCCCTTTGACGAATATTATGGTGTTTTCATGTATTATAAATCCCTGCTCGGCGACGGTATTCTCGAGGATGAAAACAAGAAACTGCTTTTCACCACGGTAGACGAGCAGACAAAGGCTGTAAAGGAAATGACAGAGGATGACCTCATGGAGTTTTATGCGCTCTATGCCATAGCCGAAAAATACGGCGTGGGGCTTACTCAGGAGGATTACGATTCGTTTGAGAGCGGATACAAGGCAAACCTGCGCAAATATCTCGAGGCAAACGGCAAGACCGAGGGAATAGACAATATCGACAGCTATACCGATGAGATGTATCAGAAGCTTTTCAAGAGCCTCGGAACATCAGAGGATCATGTCAGATTTTCTTATTTGCGCAACTTGCTTTCATCGAGAGTGAAAAAGCATATCGCGCCTGATGCCGTTGCACACGCAGAGAAGTACTATTTCCATATCAAGCAGGTGCTTGTTCTCTTTACAAAGGGTGATTCCTCTTCGGAAAAAGCCGCTTGGGAGAAGATAAATGCGGCAAAGGCAGAGCTTGATGCGGGCACTTCGATAAACGATGTGATAAAGAAATACGACAGCGGAGTCTCATCAAGCGAGATTTATTTTGACGCTTCGTCGGTCATTCTCGGCTCTGAAAATACAAACGGTTCTTCCGTATCAAGCTTTGTTTCGACAACGGTGAACGGACTCAATATCGATGATACGAGCGATATACTCACGGGCGACTACGATGAGGAGTTCGGATATTTCTGCATAATCAAGCGCCTCGGCTTTGACGAAAGCTTTGTATATGGCGACACGTCAATAGGCGAAACGATATTCCGCTATTATGCGGCAGGCTCTTCGCAATATACACCGCAGTACAGCGAATACAAGGCGACGGTCGGCGCATATACTCAGAATCTCGTCTGCTATGCATACAATCAGAAAATTTATGACAAAATAAATGTAAAATCAATGAAATAAAGGTGAAAAAGCGGGGAGGCTCGGGGCTTTATGTTCCCTTGTCCTGCCCGCATTTTTCTTGAAAGGATAAAAAATGTCTTTCGATACATTTACAGCCGTCCTCGTTTCGCGCGAGCTTGACTCGGCGCTTCGCGGCTCGAAAATAGAGAAAATATATCAGCCATCGCGCTACTGCGTAGTGCTTCTCTGCCGCAAGGGCGGGGAGACGCGCCGCCTGCTCCTCTGCGCCACTCCCGGGGCTTCACGCGTGGGTATAACGGAGACAGTGCGCGAAAATCCCAAGACGCCGCCGTCCTTTTGTCAGCAGTTGCGCAGGCATATCTCCGGTGCTGCCGTCTCGGGTATATACACGCTCGGCTTTGAGCGCGCGGTGGAAATAGCGCTTGATTCATATGATGAACTCGGCTTTGCCTGCAAAAGATATCTCATAGTCGAGATAATGGGAAAATACAGCAATATCATCTATGCGGGCGATATCGACGGCAAAAAGAAGATACTCGGGCTTCTGCGCGCGGGCGATATTACCGAGGGCAAGCGCCCGCTTGTTTCGGGCGCGGAATATGAACTTCCGCCGTCACAGGACAAGGCTATGCCGACAGGCGAGACGCATGACGCTTTTATCTCGCGCATGAGCGCTTCCGGCGAGAAGCCCTGTGAGGAATTTATCCTGTCGACTTATGCGGGCTTTGCCCCGATAGCGGCGCGGGAGGTTGCCTTTCGCGCGGGTGCGCTCGGCAGGCTTTGCATTGACGCAGAAAAGGAGAGCCTCTGGGCTTCGTTTTCTGAGGTTGCAGGGGCGGCAGACGGGAGCGGCGCCGTGCCGACCGTAGTTATGCGGGAAAACGGCGAGCCTTTTGACTTCTCGTTTGTCGATATAACGCAGTACGGCGAAAACGCGAAAAAGAAAAACTTCGCCGGCTTTTCGGAAATGCTGGATTTCTATTTTGAGAGCAAGGATACGGTAGCTATCCTGCGGCAGAAAACGCATGATATACATACGGCTGTCTCGGGTAACCGTCAGAAGCTCGCTAAGAAGCTGAATATCCTGAAAAAAGAGCTTGCCGACTGTGACGAAATGGATAAATACAAGCGCTGGGGCGATCTCATCACAGCTTCCGCCTATATGCTCAGGCAGAAGGCAAAATTTGCCGATGTCCCCGACTATTACAGCGCCGAGGGCGACACGATAGAGACTGTCCGTGTGCCGCTGGACGAAAAGCTGACTCCCGCGCAGAACGCGGCGAAATATTACAGGAAATATACCAAATTAAAGACGGCGAAGGGGATTCTCGCCGAGCAGATAAGGATAGCAGAGGCGGATATCGAATACCTCGCCACGGTGGAAAATGCCGTTTCCATGTGCGAGACGGAAGCGGATATTGATGAGATACGCCGCGAGCTTACACTGGGCGGATATCTGCATAAGACCGCAGAAAAATGCAGTCCGAGAGCCGCAGAGAAGCATACGCCGAAGGTGGCACGGTTTGTAACCTCCGGCGGACGCGAGCTTATCTGCGGAAAAAACAATATTCAGAATGACTATGTCAGCATGAAGCTGGCGAGAAAGCACGACTGGTGGTTTCATGTAAAAAACAGCGCGGGTGCTCATGTGATAATGCTCTGCGAGCAGGGTGAGGAGCCGGATGCCCGTGATTTCACAGAGGCGGCGGAGCTTGCCGCATATTACTCGAGCATATCCGATACGCAGAATGCGGCTGTTGATTATACACTTGTAAAAAATCTGAAAAAACCAAGCGGCGCCAAGCCTGGCAAGGTGGTTTATTACTCAAATTACACGGCGTATGTCACGCCGAAAATGAGCGTGAAAAAACTGTGACGGAGGGGAATATGGTCAATTACACTGATAAAAACGAACGCTATGCGCTCGTGCGGAAAATCGCGGAGGAGGGAATAGTCCTGCTCAAAAACGAGGGTGTTCTCCCTCTCGGCAGCGAAAAAGTCGCCGTTTTCGGCAGGACACAGCTCGACCTTATCAAATGCGGGACAGGCTCCGCTTTCTGCACATGCGAGCACTGCGCCGAGATTCTCGACGGCATGGAAGCGGAGGGCATCTCCTGCGATGAAATCCTTGCCGAAAAATACCGCAGATGGACTGCGGAAAATCCCATACGCACCTTTGACGTTTGGGGAAGCGGCTCGCATATAAACGAGGAAATGCCGCTCTCAGAGGAGGATATCGCCGCCTGCGCCGCGCGAGGTGCAGAGAAAGCCGTATTTATAATAGGAAGAACGGCGGGCGAAAATGACGATGCTTTTCCTACGGTCGGCGATTATCTGCTCTCCGATGGAGAAGAGGAGATGCTCTCGGCGCTCGGCAGACATTTTCGCGATGTGATAGTGGTGATAAACTCGGGCAACCTGATGGATATGTCTTTTTCACTTCGTCCGTATGTGAAGGCGCTTTTGCTTCTCTCCATGCCGGGAATGGAGGGCGGTCATGCGCTCGCACGCGTGCTCTCGGGTGCGGTTTCGCCCTCCGGCAAGCTGACCGATACGGCAATAACCTCATATGAAAAATGCCCGTCGGCACAGGATTTCGGCTCGCGCGGCGGTATTATACAAAAGTATAAAGAGGATATTTTCGTCGGCTACAGATATTATGAGAGCTTCGCTTCGGCTGGGCAGAGTGTGCTCTATCCTTTCGGCTTCGGTCTTTCGTATGCGGAGTTTGCCGCCGAGCCGTTGTCTTTTTCGGCGACCGACACGGAAATATGCGCCGAGATAAATGTGCGCAATATCGGAAAGAGAGCGGGCAAGGAGACGGTGATGCTTTATTCGTCCTCGCCTGCAGGCACCATTGATAAACCGAGATATGAGCTTCGCGCCTTTGCCAAAACGCGCCTGCTTGAGGCGGGTGAGAGCGAGACTCTGCGCCTGTGCTTTAATACGGCGGATATGGCGTGCTTCGACGACAGCGGAAAGACCGGCGAGCGCGACGCATGGGTGATGGAAGCGGGGCGGTACGGCATTTTCTGCGGAAATAATGCAGAAAAGCTTCAGCCCTGCGGCACATATGACCTGCCGGAGATGCGCGTGATAAAGCGATGTGTGCATCTCGATACGCGGCTCGACGAGAGGCTCCGACTTGACGGAAGCTGCGAGAGCCTTGAACACATTGCGCCGGACCCTGCAGACGGGATAATCGTCGCGCCTGCGGGCAAAACGAGAGTAAAGCTCGATTTTGCGGACGGCGCATCGGAGACGCTTTTCAATATTTCCGTGCACGGAACATATCACATTCTTCTTGAAGGGGCTGACGGTCTGCCGCTTCCTTATGATGATTTTGAAATAAGAGCGGGCAGAGCGGAGATTTTCGGCGGAAACGCCGTATTTTCCGCAGGAAAGGTGACGCTTTCGGTAAAGCCGAAGAGGGCGTGCGCCTCTGCCGCGCTTGTCCTTGCAAAAGACGATTCGCCGGCGGTGATAAGCGGAGAAAAATCGCTTATCGAGGGCGGCAGATTCTGCGAATGTGCGCTTTATGTCGTGCCGCGCGCCTTCTCCGATGATGCCGATATGGCGCACGGATTTTCGCTTGCGCGGATGCACACGCCCGGGCGCTATGCCACCTACAGACTCGAGGTGGAAAAGGCGGGAATATATGATTTTTCGCTTCGATATTATAATCCTTATGACGATATGCTTCTCTCCGACTGCTTCTCGGTGCTTGTTTCAAATGTTCGCCGCGAGCTTGGCTCCGTCGTGCTGAAAAAGACGGCACAGAGGGACGGTGCTGTCATCTATAAGACTTCGGAGCCTTTCCGTCTTGCACTTCCGCACGGAGAATGCTATCTGAAGATAGTTTCCGCCACACGTACTTCGCCCGAGATAGCATATATCGAGGTGAAGCCGAGTTCTGCCGATGCCGCAGAAGCTGTCCGCCATGCTGACGGCGGTGCGGACGAGACAAAAACAGAGGAAAAGGAATACATTCGCCGCATTCCCGAGGGCTATGCCGACGGTATGTTTGCCCGCTTTGTGCGCGGAGAAATCAGTGCCGAGGATATCGTGCGCGAAATGAGCGATGACGAGCTTGCGGCTCTCACCTGCGGAAACGAAAAAGGACAGATAGGCTACAGCGAGAAATTCGGTATTCCGGAGGCATACTGGGCGGACGGACCCGTGGGGCTTCGTCTCGAGAGAAATACTACCGTATATCCCTCGGGTACGATGCTCGCCTGCACATGGAATACTTCGCTTGCCGAGGAATTCGGCAGAGCGATAGGTGCCGAGTGTCTGCTCTATAATATAGATATGTGGCTCGCCCCGGGCATGAATATCCATCGAAATCCGCTCTGCGGCAGAAGCTTTGAGTATTATTCCGAGGATCCGCTTGTGACGGGCAAGATAGCCGCATCTGTGGTTTGCGGTGTGCAGGAATGCGGCGTAGGTGCCACGATAAAGCATTTTGCCGCCAACAGCACGGAATATCGCCGTCTCCAGTCCGACAGCTATATCTCGGGGAGAGCACTCCGCGAAATATACATGCGCGGCTTTGAAATAGCGATAAAAGAAGCATCGCCATATGCGATAATGACCTCGTATAACTTCATCAACGGAACAAAAGTGCCCGAATACGGCACGATATGCAGGGAAATCATGCGCGATGAATTCGGATATTGCGGCATGCTCGTCACCGACTGGGAAAATAATTCCGTCCATGTACGCGAGCTTGCGGCGGGACATGACCTGAAGATGGCATCGGGTAACGCTCCCGCTGTTGCCGATGCGATAAGGAGCGGCGAGCTTTCGCGCGGGCGCGTGGAAGAATCCGCCTGCCGCATACTTGAGTTTATCGCCAAAACGGCAGGGAAGAATATAAAATAAGTATGGAAAAACAGGGAATCTGAGCGGATTCCCTGTTTTATATTTGTTTAAGTCAGTTTTCTGTCTGTTGGCTATACTTGGATTTTTATTTTGTAGGGGTCGGCGCCTCGATGAAAGATACTTAAAGATACTTTTTCTCTTATCGTACTTTTGCATGACCAAGAGGATGGTTCAGGGTGGCGAAGCCACCTCTGAACGGCGTCGCCGAGACAGGGCATCGTGAATTTAGCCCGTGCGCTGACGGGATGGAAAGCGCATTTTTGTTTTGTCTGTTGGCTTCCCTTTGTTTTTATCTTACTTCAACCATACCGACATGCACAAATCCGTCGGCGCTTTGCCGCTCCTCTTTCATCGCAAAGTAAACTGGGCGTTCATCCTCAAAAAGCCCGAGAGAAAGCGAATATTCCCCTGCGTCTCCCACGGGGACAAAGCCGATATCCGCCTTTGTTTCTCTTCCCGCGAGCCACGCGATATTGCCCGAATCTGCCTCATAGATGCGCTCATAGCCGCTTTTTGTCAGCCTTATTTTCAGCTTGTAAGGGAAATATGCGCGCGCAAAACCACGATTTTCGACATAGAGCGAAAGTGTGTTTTCTTTTCCGCGCTCAAGCACGGGAAGCCCGCCCTCGCTTTTTTCAAAGCCGACGCCCGAGAGAAAATAGAAATAGCCGAGCCTGTTTGCCGCGTATTCCGTCAGATATGGATTATCGGCAAGCCAGACGCGCGGATACCCGTGAAATCCCGCAAAGGTCGCGCCTGTCTCGCGCATAGCCTCGAGAAAAGGAAGCCCCGCACGGAAATTCTGCGGTTTTATCATATGATAATGCTCAAGTTCGAGTGTTATCGGCGCATTTTCCGCTATCGGTGCAAACATCCATGGGGAGCGCAGGGTAGTATATCTGCTTTCTTTGCCGCAGTAGCACGAAACGCAGACGGAATCGTCATCCAGCCCCATTTTGTGTTCTATGGCATATTTCCATATGCGCATATTCTCATCTGCACCGCGCTCCCAGCAGGAATTTATCATATCATCATTGAGCATGAGGATGGTTTTCGGGAAATATTTCTCATGCAGCTTTATATGCTTTATTATCGCGTCGGCACCGTATTTTATATTGGTGCCGCCTGCCGTATGTCCCTCGCCCCATGTGCCGAAAGAACCGACATCTACTGTTTCTATGTACTTTTTGCCGGCAAATTTTCTGCCTGCCTCCGCAAGAAAGCGCTCAAGATAGAAGAGATAAACAGGGTCTGTATAGTCCGGCTCGAGCCTGCCGCACGGCACGCGATAGCAATGTGCGCCCTTTTCAAAAACGAAGCGCGGCGTGGCAAATCGGATGCTGTCATAGCCTTCATATGTGCAGATGCGCAGGGCAAAATTAAAACCGCGTGCGCCCCATTTTTCTATCACGGAGTCGATATACGACCAATCGAAAACGCCGTCCTCACGCTCTATATCGCCCCAGTCGAAGCGCAGATAGAGATGATTCATGCAGGGAAAATTGGCGAGCGCGTCGTTTTCGTCGCAGTCGGCGCGATATTCGCCGCGGGGGAAGCCGTTGTCTATATAGTGCCAGTACCAGCCCTTGTGTGGGTTTTTCAGGATTTTTGCATCGTCGGCAAAGAGCCGCAGGTCGACGAAATTTTCTATATCGCGCGGTGGGATATAGCGGCAGGGCTGTATTGCCGTGTTTGCAAGCGAGATGAAATATTCTTCATTTGGAAATTCGGGTTTCATGATTTATTCTCCTTTCGTTTCACCTGTGGGCACGCCGAGAAACTCTGCTGCGGCGCGGTTGAAATCCTGCGGGTTTTTCTCCGCGATGAAGTGATTTCCGCGGATTATTTTAAGCTCGCTTTTCGGTATGCTCTCGGCGATAAGCCGCGTGTGCGAGGCTTTTATCATATCGCGGCTTCCTGCTATGACGAGGGTTTTTGCCTTTATTTCCGACAGCTCCTCTGAAGTAAAATTCGGTTCGTTTACCATAAGCGAGAGAAGCTCGGCGTTTTTTACGGCGTCGGGATGCTTCTTTGCCGCACGCGAGGCTAATTTATAGCCGATTTCTATCGGTATCTGATAAAAGCGTTTCACTCCGCGCGGATTCATGTTGGCACCGTTCAGGATGAGGCTTTCCGCATATTCGGGATAAGCGAGCGCGAAGGCAATGGCGATATTTCCGCCGTCGGAAAAGCCGAGGATATGCGCCTTTTTTATGCCTTTTTCATCCATGAAATCATGCAGGTCGCGTGCAAACTGAGTTATGGTAAAGGGCGCATTTCCGCGCGGACTCCCGCCATGCCCTCTCGTGTCGGGCACTATCACGCGGAAATACCGGCAAAAGTATTCCTTCTGAAAATGAAAATACTCGCCGCTTTCGCCGTTTCCGTGCAGGAGAACGAGCGGAAACCCCTTGCCGGACTCGGTATAGTGAAGCTTAATATCCATTTACATCCTCCGTATGCTGATTTTATCTAATGATACCATCTTGCCGCGGCAAAGTCAAGATACAAAAAGAAAAAGCATTGAAACACCGTTGTGCTTCAATGCTTTTCGAAAGGGAGATTTATTCCACTGTCACGGATTTTGCGAGATTTCGCGGGTGATCCACATCGCAGCCGCGCAGGATAGCTGTTTCATAAGCGAGTATCTGCGAGAAAACGACTGTGGCAAGCGGCGAGAAATATTCCGATATCCCGGGAAGCATAAATATCTTCTCACCATATGACGCAGGCTCCGGAAAATCCCTGCCGCATACGAGCACGGAATATCCGCCTCTTGCGCGAACCTCGCGGATATTGCCTGTCATCTTGTCATAGTATTTTTGCCCTGTGGCAAGCGCTATCACGGGCGTGCCGTCTTCAACAAGGGAGAGTGTGCCGTGCTTCAGCTCGCCTGCGGCATATGATTCGCTGTGGATATACGATATCTCTTTCAGCTTGAGAGAGCATTCATGTCCGGCATGGTAATCGGGACCTCTGCCTATGAAATATATATCCTCATGCGTATATATGCTTTTTGCTATGTCGCGGATTTCATCCTGCCTTGCTATGATATTTGCTATAGCTTCGGGCGCGCCGTACGCGATATCATGGCAGAATTTCCGCGCGAAATCTTCGCCAACCCTGCCGCGGACAAGCGCGAGCTTTATCGCTATCATGCAGAGCAGGGCAACCTGTGTCGTATAGCCTTTCGTCGTGGCTACGGCTATCTCGGGTCCCGCGCCGGTATACATGACATAGTCGGATTCGCGTGCCGCTGCACTGCCTACGGCATTGACTATCGAGGCGGTGACGAGTCCGTTCGCCTTTGCAAGGCGAAGCCCTGCGAGCGTATCCGCCGTCTCGCCGGACTGTGATATCGGCATGGCAAGCGTTCTGCCCACCGTGGCGGGCGGGTCGTATCTGTATTCCGAAGCGGTATTTACCGTAACGGGGATTCCTGCGAGCTTCTCTATCAGACTTCTGCCGACAAAGCCCGCATGGGTTGCCGAGCCGCAACCGATTATCTGGATGCTGCCGATGCTTTTCCAAAGCTCGTCACCGATGCCGTCCGCAGAGAAATCGGGAAGTCCCGCTTCGTTTATTCTGCGCATACATACGCGGCGCACTGCGTCCGGCTCTTCATGTATTTCCTTTAGCATGAAGTAGTCGTAGCCGTCCTTTTTCGCCGCGCCGACATCGAGGTCAAAGTGCTCTGTTTTTGCCTTTTCCATCGTGCCGTCCCCGAAAACGGAATATATCCCCTCCGCCGTGGTGCAGAAAAGCTCGCCCTCCTCCGGACGGATTATCTCTCTGCTGTGCGGCAGTATCGCGGGGATATCCGATGCCGTATAGCAGCCGTCCTCGGCTATGGCAAGAATCAGCGGGCTGTCCTTGCGTATAGCCCATATTTTATCCGGAATATCGGAAAACATCACGGCTATCGCATATGAACCGCGCAGAAGCGAGCAGGCACTGTAGATAGCCTTTGCCGCGTCATGCGTCTTAACATACTCGCGGTCAATGAGATGGGCGATACATTCCGTATCCGTTTCGCTAATGAAGCTGTAGCCGTTCTCTTCAAGTGTGCGGCGGATATCAAGGCAGTTGTCAATGATGCCGTTGTGAACTACGGTTACATGATGCGAGCTGTGCGGATGGGCATTTGCTTCTGTAGGTGCGCCGTGAGTTGCCCAGCGCGTGTGACCGATGCCGCTCTTTCCGCTGAGTCCCGCCAACGTTGCTTTCTCTTCCAGCTCGCTTACTCTGCCGCCGCATCTGACGGAAACTATGCTTCCGTCATCCGCTCTTATTGCAAGCCCCGCGGAATCATAGCCGCGGTATTCGAGCGCGTGCAGTCCCTCGATGATAATCTTTTCCGCGTCCTTTTTGCCGATATAACCTATTATTCCGCACATTACCGATTTCCCTCCTTATCGGAAATTTTCCTTACCACTGTTTCGTGCGATGATTTTACGATACAGCCGCAGGGGATGACGCCGCGCACCGATGTGAGCGGATAGACGGAGCTTTCCCTGCCTATCACCGTGCCCGGATTGAGCACACTGCCGCAGCCGATATCCGCGCCGTCGCCGAGGATTGCGCCGAATTTGCGCAGTCTCGTTTCGTATATTTCGTCGCTTTTGACGACGACATTGCCCTTGTCGGATTTGAGATTTGAGCATATCGCGCCTGCACCCATATGTGCACGGTTTCCGAGCACGGAATCGCCGACATAGTTATAATGCGGCACATGCACGTGCGAAAGCAGGATGCAGTTTTTCAGCTCGCTTGAATTGCCTATGACGCAGTTTTCGCCTGTTATCACATTGCCGCGGATATATGCGCCGACCCGCACCTCACATCCGTGTCCTATTACGGCGGGCGGCTCTATAACGGCGCTCTCGTGTATCTTAACGCTTCTTCCGACAAGCACGCCTGCCTTTATCTCGGTAAAGCCCTCAATACCCTCGGAGACGAGCTTTTTCGCAAGCTCCTTTATCTCGGGGAGCATTTGCCATGGGTACTCGTGCGCAGAGAAGAAATCGCGCAGATAAGGTACCTCGCAGGAGAAAAGCTCTGCGGTTTTCACGCATTTATTCACAGCAGTACCCCCTCTTGTGTATTGCCTCAAGAAGGCGCGCGGTGTATTTTTCGCAGAGCTCCTCGCTCTCGCATTCGAGCATAATGCGGACAACAGGCTCAGTCCCGCTTGCACGGAGAAGCGCTCTGCCGTTGCCGTTTATCTCTTTGTTTATCGCGTCAAATTCCGCCTTTACCTCGGGGTCGGAAAGTGCCTGCTCCTTGCTTGCCACGCGGATGCTCTTCACTGTCTGCGGATAGAGACGGACAGGCTCGGCAAGCTTGGAGAGCGGCAGCTTTCTGTCGCGCATTTCTTCTGTCAGCATTATCGCCGTCAGCAGACCGTCACCGGTGGTGGCGTATTTTTGCAGTATGATATGTCCCGATTGCTCGCCGCCGAGCCTGTAGCCGTTTTTCTGCATACATTCGTAGACAAATCTGTCGCCTACGGCGGTCAGCTCATATTTTATGCCCGCGCTCTCAAATGCCTTAAAGAGCCCCGAATTTGACATCACCGTGGCAACTACCGTATCACCGTCGAGTATGCCGCGGGATTTCAGACGTGTGCCGAGTATGTAGAGTATGCAGTCGCCGTCGACTATTCTGCCGTTTTCATCCACGGCAATACATCTGTCCGCATCGCCGTCAAAGGCAAAGCCGGCATCGAGCCTGTTTTCACGCACGAACTCTATCAGATTTTCAATATGAGTAGAGCCGCAGTCCTTGTTTACATTGAGTCCGTCGGGCGAGGCGCCGCTAACATATGTTTTTGCGCCGAGCGCATCGAAAACGGCTTTGGCTATCATCCATGAGGCACCGTTTGCGCAGTCGAGCCCTATGCGCAAATCCTTATATGAATGCGAGGCGACGGATATGAGATAGCCGACATATCTGTTTCTGCCTGCGACATAGTCCACTATACTGCCTATGCCGTCACGATGGGCAAAGGGAATATCGTCGCCGTCTATACCGAGCTTTTTTATATTGCCGTCGAGATATGCCTCCACAAATTCCGTTGTGGCATCGTCCATCTTTTCGCCGTAGCGGTTTATCAGCTTTATGCCGTTGTCATAGTAGGGATTGTGCGAGGCTGTTATCATTATGCCGCAGTCAAATTCATCTGTGCGGGTAACATAGGAAACGCTCGGCGTCGTTGTCACATGCAGCATATACGCGTCAGCACCCGAGGATGTAATTCCCGAGGCTATGGCGTATTCGAGTGTGTAGCTGGAGCGGCGCGTATCCTTGCCTATGAGTATGCGCGGGCGGTAATTCGGCATATGAAAGCCCGAGAGCGGGGAAGAGTAATACCAGCCGAGAAAGCGCCCTACTTTATATGCCTGGTCGGAGGTGAGCGTAACATTGGCTTCGCCGCGGAAACCGTCGGTGCCGAAATATTTGTTTTTCGCGCCTGTTTCATTTATGGCGGATTTTTTACCTGCCACATCGCCGAAGAGCGAAACATCATCGCGCAGGAGCGCATCTGCCGTCACGCGGAAAAGCTTGCAGAGCGTGAGTACATTGTCTATCTGCGGGAGCGACTGATTTATCTCCCATTTCGATACAGACTGTCTGGAGACAGAAAGCTTCTCTGCGAGCTGCTCCTGCGAAATATGAGCGGCGGCACGCAGATTTGCTATTTTTTCGCCTATTGTCATCATTTTCCCTCTCTTTGATTTCAGCCACCACAAAAATGTGCACACCGCGCAAAATAAATAAAATAATAAAAACTCAATAACTGCTGACAAGAAAAATGCACTATTTTCGCGGCGGCTGTTTATTTTTTGAATTGCGTAATAATATCATATACAATTTTCTCGGTATTTGCTACCAAGAGCGCATGGAACTTTCTGCAACCATAGGGTGCGAAAATGAAATTTTACAGCTTGTGAATTTTTTTATTTTTGCAAAAAATATTTTGTACAGATATATTATAGCGTAAATCGCGGAAAAAGTCTATGATTTTACGCAAAAAGGCGCACAAAAGTTGCGAAAAATGTCGAAGCACAATAAAGAGGCGGAGCCGCAGGCTCCGCCTCTTATCGTATTATTCTTTGATTTTTATTTTCCCGCCCGAACCTTATCGGTGAGCGCATGGATTCTGTTTATGGGGTTGAGAAGCTCTGAAATGGAGCGGTCTCTGTTCAGCGAATCTATGATATAGGAAACATACTTGCACATATTTACTTCCGTATACCATGGACGGTTGATTATTTCATCGGGGCGATAATTGAGATTTGTGGTGAAAATTCTGTCTATCTTGCCTGCCTCATATGCCGCGTCAAACTTTGCGCAACCATTGCAGAAAAGGCCGAATGTAGAAAAAACAAATACTCTGCGCGCGCCCTTTTCCTTGAGCTGCTCGGCGATATCAAGCACGGATTCGCCGCTGGAAATCATATCGTCAACTATGATGATATCCTTACCGTCAACGGAATTTCCGAGAAATTCATGAGCCTCTATCGGATTCATGCCGTTGATGATGACCTTGTAGTTTCTGCGCTTGTAGAACATGCCGAGCTCTACATTGAGCACGCTGGAAAAATACATCGCGCGGCTCATCGCGCCCTCGTCGGGAGCGACAATCATCGTCGTCTGCGGGTCAAAGGTTATATCGGGATATTTTCTCGAGAGTGCCTTGAGCATCTGATAGGAGGAGCGGACATCGTCGAAGCCGTTTCTCGGGATGGCATTCTGCACTCTCGGGTCGTGCGCATCAAAGGTGATGATATTTGTCGCGCCCATGTATGCTATTTCCTGTAAAGCAACGGCACAGTCGAGCGATTCTCTCGCTGTTCTTCTGTGCTGTCTGCCCTCATAGAGCATCGGCATGATGACGGATATACGACGCGCCTTGCCGCCGATGGCGCAGATGATACGCTTCAGATCCTGAAAATGGTCGTCCGGACTCATGGGAACCTGCATGCCGTACATATTGTACTTCACGCTGTAGTTGAACGGATCTACGAAAATATAGGTATCGTGACCTCGCATTGTTTCATGGATTATACCCTTTGCCTCGCCTGTGCCGAAGCGGGGGCAATCCGCATCGACGAGAAATGTTTCTCTTTCCTCGTCTTTTCTCCACTGCTTCAGATACCAGTCTACATTGGAAAGAAATTTTTCCGTGCCTTTCATTCCAACAATACTGAGTTCGCCGAAATATTCGCTGTTCATAAGTCCTACCGTACCCTTCCTTGATTTATAAATTTGTTTTCCCGTACTTTGCAAAAACGAATTAAAGGTTGAAAGCTACCTCTATTTCCTTCACTTCCTCGTCGTTTATCTTTACGACCTTGCCGCCGATAGCGGCTGTTTCGACCAGCGATTTTGCGCTGTACTCCATAACCTCGAGCCTGTCGAAAGCATTGAGGAGGGAAGTGCCTGCGGCGATAATGCAGTCATTTTCGATTATCACCACGGGGTTCTTTATCGAGATTTCCGCAGCAAGCATGTCGGGCTGCATGAAGGATGAGCCGAAAGGATACTTGCGCACGGTCTTGAGTGCTATATAGCTTTCCGGAATGAGTCTCGCGTCAAATTCCGCATCAGTAACCGCAAAAGCCATGATGTGCGGCGGATGAGCGATGATTACGGATTTTATATCGGGGTCTCTCTCATAGAGCTTTGCATGGAGCAGAGCGGAGCGTGAGGGCTTTTTGCCTGCCTCGCGCATGCCGTTCTTCACATGGACCAGATCTTCTGGCTCGAGATACTTTCTGTCCTTGGCATAAGGTGTGATGATGAATGAGCCGTCGGAGAGCTTGCAGGAGAAGGTGCCCTGATCGCTTGTGAAGAGCTGATTGCCGTATGCGCGATGGATAAGGTCGCACATCTCGCGGCGAACCTGTCTCTCCTCGCTGGAATACTCTGTCTGGATGAACTCATCCATCTTCGGCATGGTTTTCTGCTTATATATCTCCATATACTTGTCGGAGATGCCGTGAGCCTTGCGTCCGAGTGTGTTTGCATTGATCTGAATTCTTGCGCAGTAGTCGAGTGTTTCAAAGCTCATGAAAGCGGAGAAGAGGCTCTTTGCACCGATAACAACGCCGTGGTTTTCGAGCATTACGGTGTTTATACCGCGTTCAAATTCGGCAGAGATATTGTCGCCCAGCGTCTTGCTTCCCGGGAGAGCGTACTTTGCCATGGAAACCTCGCCGCAGAGCATTTCCGCATTCGGAACGAGAGATGTATCGGGAATCTTACGCACTATGCTGAAGGCTACGAGCGCCGGCGGATGTGCATGAAGCACTGCACGCAGGTCGGGACGCTTCTTGTAGATGGCACAGTGGAAAGGATATTCCACAGAGGGGCGGTGAATACCGACTATAGTTCCGTCGGGCTTTATCTGCATGATATCCTCGCGGCGGAGGTTGCCCTTGTCTATGCCGCTGGGGCTGATCCAGACTGTGCCGTCGGAATCGCAGATTGAGAGGTTGCCGCCGGATGTCGTTGTCATACCGTAGTAATAAATACGGTTCATAATCATGACTATCTGGTCGGCAGGATGCAACATATCAAAATTCATTTTCCTGTCCTTTTCCCGGCGGCTCTGAAATTTTCCCTTGCGCTGCCGCCGAAGCGTATATATTTACTCTTTCGAGCGAGAATCAAACCGTAACGGTAACCTTTTTCAGCGTTTTTGAGGCGTCGGGGTCAATACCTCTTGTCTCTGCGAGCTTGCATGCAAAAAGCTGAAATACCACAGCCGCTGTAAATACATTCAGTGCGTCGGAAGCGATACCCTCCTCCGAAACCGCGGGCACCTTCAGTACCGTCACCGTATCGTCGTCGCAGTATTTGTCGCTGTCGGTGACTACGATGATATCGGTGCCGAGAGCCTTGAGTCTGCCTATCATCATATCGGCATCGTCGATGACGGGACCGTCGAGCGCGATTACAAAAGCGGGATCGCCGGCATGAAGCTGAGCTATAGGTCCGTGCTGGAAATCGGATATGGCATAGCCGCGCATCTTTATATTGTTAGTTTCGAGTATTTTAAGTGTACCCTCGAGTGCTATCGGATAAGCAAAACCGCGACCGAGAGTGACGGCGGAGGTCATGCCGGTATATTTCTTTGTGAGCACGGAGAGCGTCTCGGGCATATAGGCGAGAAGCTCGGCAACGGCGGGAGCTACCTTGGCAAGACCGGCTTTCAGCGCGGTGCTGCCGGAAACCTCGGCGGCGAGCAGAGCGAGCAGCATCATTTGGGAGGTAAATGTCTTTGTGGCGGCGATGCTTGTTTCGTCTCCGGCATTGCAGAAGAGTGTATAGTCAACGCTTTTCGCGAGATGCGAGCCCTCGACATTCGTAATCCCTGCCGTGAGCGCACCGCTTTTCTTTGCGTCGGCAATGACGGAGATAACATCCTCAGCCGCGCCCGACTGCGATATGCCGATAACGAGCGAATCGCTGTAGTCGACAGAGGCGCCGTATTTTGAGATTACGGACGGCGTGGCAAGGCCGCAGGGAATACCGGCTGCGAGCGCAAAAAGATACTGCGCATATGTTGCCGCGTGGTCGCTCGTGCCTCGTGCCGCAAAGTAAATCTTGCGGATGTTTCTTTCTTTTATTCCGGAAGCGAGAGCTGCTATTGTACGGCTATTTTTATCGGCGAGACCCGCGAGGACAGCAGGCTGTTCTCTTATCTCTTTTTCAAGATTCATCATGATTTTTTGCTCCTGATAATACGCCGTGGCTTATCTGCGCACAGGCATAGGGTAAAATTATATTCTTTCATCTACAGTATAATATTTATTATCCGCCGTGTCAATGGGAAATCTGCACAAAATTGAAAAATACGACAGATTTTTTGTGTATTTTGTGTATTTTGGGACCGAATGTTTGTAAAAAGAGCCTAAAAATATTGCCGCCACGGGAACGTGACGGCAACAGGCGGTTTTTATACTTTTGTATTATTTAATTCTTGCGCAGTTGAGTACGGCAAGCAGTGTCACGCCGACATCGGCGAGCACGGCAAGCTCCATTATCGGATTCCAGATGAGGCAGACTGCCATGATGAGCGCTTTCACGCCGAGAGAGAATACGATATTTCCGATGACTATCTTTCTCGTCTTTTTCGCTATCTTCACAGCCCTCGGGACATTTTCGATATCGTCGTTTACAATGACTATATCAGCCGCCTTTGCCGAGAGAGCCGCGCCGCCCTTGCCCATGGCAAAGCCGACATCACTGCGTATGATAACGGGCGAATCGTTGAGTCCGTCGCCGACATAGGCGACGCTTCCTTTTTTGCTGTTTTCTTCGTATATCTTCTCAAATCTGTCAAGCTTATCCTGCGGGAGGAGCTCTGCGGAATATTCCGTTATGCCGACCTTTTCCGCAAGGCGGCGGACAGCCGCGCTCTTGTCGCCGCTGAGTATCTCGAGGTGAGAAGCGCCGAGCGAGCGAAGTTCGGATATGGCTTTCGCCGCATTTTCCTTGGGCGTATCGGAAAATGTGATAACGCCGATATATTTGCCGTCTGCCGCACCGTAGATGCAGGTTTCGGCTTCTTTTTCAAAGGTGATATCGGGATATTCCTCATGGAGATATCTTGCCGAGCCGAATATGGCGCGGACAATGCCGGAGGGCGCTTTCAGCAAGGCTTCCGTGCCCTTGCCTGCCGTTTCATGGCTTTCCTCGGATTCGTAGCCCGCGGCACCCGCCATGTCGGAGCAGAATGCGGCTGCGAGCGGATGAGATGAACGGGAGAGCACGCCGAGCGCCACCCTGATAAATTCATCGCGGTCGATCTGCGGCTTGATTTCTTCTGTTCTGATTTTTGCTTCCGTGAGCGTGCCTGTCTTGTCAAAGGCTATGGCACATATCTTTGCGGCGCTGTCAACAGCTTCGCCGCCTTTATACATGATGCCTTCCTTGGCACCGACACCTATCGAGGTAAAATATGCAAGCGGGATAGAAAGCACAAGTGCGCAGGGGCAGGAAACAACGAGAATGGTGAGTGCCTTCTTCAGCCATTCGGCGATATTTCCGCTGATGGCGGCACCGAGTATGAAGATAACGAGTGCCAGACCCATCATCGCGGGAGTATATATCTTCGCAAAGCTGCGGATGAATTTTTCGTTCTTTGATTTGCGCTTGCCTGCTTCGGTAACGGCATCGGCAAGCTTGGAAGCGACACTCTCACCGTAGGGCTTTGTGACGGTCATCTCCACGGCACCGTCGATGCAGATATAGCCCGAACTTACGGCGTCGCCTTCGCCTGCCCATACGGGAAGGCTTTCACCCGTGATACCCGATGTATCGAAGTTTGCGCCGCCCGAGGCTATAACGCCGTCAAGCGAAACCTTTTCGCCTGCGTGGAGCGATACGCGCGCGCCCACGGCAACATCGTCGGGGTCTTTTTCTGCCCATTCGCCGTTTTCACGGACGCGGACCGTCTTTTCCGACATATCGAGCATGAGGGATATTTTCTTTTTGGAATTATCGAATGCGAGATCGGAGAGGTATTCGCCGAGCGAATAGAGGAACATGACCGCCGCCGCCTCGTAAAATTCACCGAGGCAGAGCGCGCCTATCGTGGCGACAGCCATAAGCGTATTTTCCGTAAAGAAGCTGCCGCGGATGAAATCCTTTATCATGTTTATGATAATCGGAATGCCGTAATATGCGTAAACGACAATGGAAGCGACTATCCATACGGCGGGATGCAGATTTTTCAGCATTATGCCATGCGCGAGGAAAAAGGCAAATATCATGATGACGCCGGCAACGGCAAAGATAATTATATCCTTTTTGCTGTGTTCCTCTTCTTCGCCGCCATCATCGCCGTGGCAGCAGCATCCGCCTATTTCGTAGCCGCCGTGCTCATGCTCGTCTTCATCATGGCAACAGCAACAGCCGCAACCGCTCTGGTGTTTGTGCTTATGGCTATGCTCATGCTCATGCTTGTGGTTATTGTCGTGACGATGCTCGTGCTCATCATGCCCGCAGGCATCACAGGAGCATTTCAGCTCTTTTTCTTCGTTTCCCATAATTATTTATCCTCCCTTATATGTGCAATGGCAAGCTCCAGAAGAAGCTTTACATGATCGTCCGCGAGAGAATAAGTTATATTCTGACCCGAGCGCGTCTGGCGTATTATATTTGAGCGGCGAAGCACCGCAAGCTGATGCGAAACAGCCGACTGGCTCATTTCCGCTTTTTCGGCGATGTGCTTCACACAATGTGCGCCCGAAAGAAGCACGAAAAGAATCTTTATCCGCGAGCTGTCCGAAAAAAGCTTATAGAAATCGGCAAGCTCGAAATATTCGTCCTCTGTCGAGTGCATTATGGTGTCCTGAAACATAAGGGGAGCCTCCTTTTGTGAAGATATGAATATATGTTCATATGTTTTATACCACAATAGTCGGATTTTGTCAAGCGATTTTTGAAAAAAAACGAGAGATTTTTTTGAAGTTTGCTTTCATCCGCGAAAATATGCCGGACAAAGCTCACCTCAATTTTCGTATTTCTATAGACTTTTTCGGAAAAAAGTGATATTATATATACAATAATACAAAAATGACATAAAAACGGAGGACAAAGCTTTGCAAAAACGCAGAACTTCCTTTTATATTTACCTCGCGGTGCTTGCCGTGCTGACGCTTGCGCTTTCCGCATACAGGAGCGTTGCGCTCATGCGCTCTGTTTCGGAATGTGATTCCGTGAAGGTCTTTTCCGAGGGTTTCTACACCTCGCATACCGTCTATAAAATCTCTATACCCGTATTCGCCGTGATTTCGGCGCTTGCGTTGATTTTCGCAAAAGGGAAGAAAACCGTTACATTCTCTCCCGCCGAGGGAAAGGGCAGCAGAATAGCGGCGCTCATCTGCGGCATCGGCTTTGCGGCTTGCGGAGTGATGATGCTTATCAGTCTTATTCCCGAGATGAGCACGGGCGGCTTCGGTCTCTTTAATTTCGCGCGGCTTGTATGCGCGCTTCTGACTATCCCCTGTGCGATATATTTTATAAATGTATATGCGGGCTTTCTCAGGGAGGGGAAAATATGGATTTTCGCTCTTTCACTCCCCGTCTGGGCGACGCTGATGATAGTGACGGAGTATTTCGATACCTATTTTGCCTTCAATAATCCGCTCCGCGTCTCGGGAAATGTTGCATTTGCCGCCGTGATACTCTTCATGCTTTTTGAGGCGAGGGCAAATCTCGCTTATCCGTGCGGCAGATTTTACATGGCGATACTTGCCGCTCTGCCTTGCATGGCAGCTCTCCATATTATCCCGATACTTGCCGCTCTGCCCGGTATACTCGGCAGCGGACTTGAATTTTTCTCATTTGAACTGCTTTCGGATGTAATATTCCTGCCGCTTCTTGTTTACATGGTGGCAAGGAGTGTTTCTTCTCTCTTGAGGATTGCCGAAAAATAATCCGTAAAAATTTTAAAAACCTATTGACAAATCGCATTTTTGCCTATATAATAACTGCATAATACAGCAAGGGCGCTGTGGCATATGCCATAGCGCCCCTTTTTTTTAAAATTTTTCACTCTAAGGAGAATATTATCATGAAGGTTTCTGAAGTTTACGGTTCTATGGTTTTCGGAGACAGCGCCATGCGCGAGCGACTTCCGAAGGAGGTCTACAAGCGTCTGCGTAAAACGATAGACGACGGAAAAAGTCTCGATCCCGAGATAGCGGGAGTTGTGGCAAATGCGATGAAGGATTGGGCGATATCGCTCGGCGCGACACATTTCACACATTGGTTCCAGCCGATGACAGGCGTCACGGCAGAGAAGCATGACAGCTTCATTTCGCTTTCGCCCTCGGGAATAATAATGGAATTTTCGGGCAAGGAGCTTATCAAGGGCGAATCCGATGCCTCCAGCTTCCCGAACGGCGGTATCCGCGCCACATTTGAGGCGAGAGGCTATACGGCATGGGACGCGACTTCATATGCCTTTGTAAAGGATAAAACACTCTATATTCCTACGGCGTTCTGTTCATACGGCGGCGAAGCGCTCGATAAGAAAACTCCGCTCCTGCGTTCTATGGAAACTATAAACAAGCACGCGATGCGCATAATGAAGCTCTTCGGAAACGAGGATGTGAAACGCGTTTATACGACGGTCGGCGCGGAGCAGGAATATTTCCTTATAGATAAGGCGCTCTTTGACGCGAGAAAGGATCTTTCTTTCACAGGGCGCACGCTTTTCGGCGCGAAGCCGCCGAAAGGACAGGAGATGGAGGATCATTACTACGGTTGTATCAAGCCGCGCGTAAAGGAATTTATGGATGAGCTTGATGAGGAGCTCTGGAAGCTCGGCATCCCCGCAAAGACCGAACATAACGAGGTCGCACCCTCTCAGCATGAGGTTGCCGTCGTCTATACCACGACAAACACCGCGACAGACAACAACCAGCTCATGATGGAGATGATGAAAAAAATTGCTCCCAAGCATGGGCTTGCCTGTCTGCTTCATGAGAAGCCTTTCGCGGGCGTAAACGGAAGCGGCAAGCACAATAACTGGTCTATCGCCACAGATACAGGCGTGAACCTGCTCGAGCCGGGTGAAACGCCTTATGAAAACGCGCAGTTCCTGCTCTTCCTCTGTGCTGTTATCCGCGCTGTCGACAAACATCAGGATCTGCTCCGCATCAGCGTTTCAAGCGCGGGAAATGACCACCGTCTCGGTGCAAACGAGGCTCCTCCCGCAGTTATTTCCATGTTCCTCGGCGATGAGCTGACAGCTGTTCTCGAGGCTGTAAAGACAGATGCCGGCTACTCCAAAAAGGAAGCGGATATCATGCGTATCGGCGTTCATACCCTGCCGAAATTCCCGCGCGATATGACAGACAGAAACCGTACTTCGCCTTTTGCTTTCACCGGAAATAAGTTTGAATTCCGTATGCCGGGCTCTTCGCTTTCCATAGCCGATGTGAATACCGTACTCAATACGATAGTAGCCGAGTCGCTTGATGATTTTGCAACGGCGCTCGAAAATACGGATGATTTTGAGAGATTGCTCCATACGCTCATTCAGGATACAATAAAAGAGCATGGTAATATCATTTTCAACGGAAACAACTATTCCGCCGACTGGCTTGAGGAAGCCAAGCGCCGCGGACTGCTTAATCTGCCGTCCACGCCCGATGCGCTGAAATATTTTGTTTCCGATATGAATAAGGCTCTCTTTGAGAAATATCGCGTCCTCTCGGGAACAGAGCTTGTCGCGCGCCATGAGATACTGCTCGAAAATTACTGCAAGACGATAAATATCGAGGCACTGACCATGCTTGAAATGGTGAAGAAAGATATCATTCCCGCGATAAGCGAATATACTGGCTCACTTGCTTCATCCGCACTTGCAAAAAGAAATGCCTGCGAAGGAATCTCGACGGAAGCAGAGGAGAGCATTATCCGCAAGCTCGGCGCACTGCTCAATTCCGTTTACAGCAAGACCGAGGCTCTTTCCGCTGCCACTATCGAGATGAAAACCGCGGCAGGCACAGAGGAAGCCGCAGACTTTGCGAGAAGCACCGTATTTGTGGCAATGCAGGAGCTGCGTGCCGTCGTTGATGAGGCGGAAACATTCGTTGGCTCCGAATACTGGCCTCTTCCCACATACAGCGAGATGCTTTTCAGCGTCTGATAGTTGAATATCTTGACAATATCCACCCGCCAAGGGTGGATATTGTCTTTTAAGAGGGTGAATTATAATGTCAAGTGCAACACTATCGAAAAAATAGGAGCTGATAACAATCCTGTATTATAATGGAGCTGTAGTTACAGAATGCAAACTGCCGCGTTTGTTTTGCTGCCGGAATCCACGTCCCCCGCACGGGGGACGACCGCAAAAAGGATTCCTCGATTCTTCTGGCGTCTCAATTTCAATCCACGTCCCCCGCACGGGGGACGACAACTGTTTCGTGCGAAACAATTCCGGGTGGAACATTTCAATCCACGTCCCCCGTGCGGGGGGCGACTACAAGCGTATCGGTATATAACGGCAGTACAAAAGTATTTCAATCCACGTCCCCCGTGCGGGGGGACGACTGCCGGAACCAAAACTGGTAATAGATTCGAGAATAATTTCAATCCACGTCCCCCGTGCGGGGGACGACAATAGAGCTTTGCAAAAAGCTCATAGTCGAAAATATTTCAATCCACGTCCCCCGCATGGGGGGACGACCAGAGGGTTCGCAGGTCATTTTGAGCTTCTATGTATTTCAATCCACGTCCCCCGCACAGGGGACGACGTGAGGTTTCTTTTGCCTTTACGGTTTTCATAAAATTTCAATCCACGTCCCCCGCATGGGGGACGACCAAAGGAGACACCGGACCGCAGGGACCCAAGGGGATTTCAATCCACGTCCCCCGTGCGGGGGACGACCGCAAAAAGGATTCCTCGATTCTTCTGGCGTCTCGATTTCAATCCACGTCCCCCGTGCGGGGGACGACCTCGATGTACACATCGAACAGTCCTATCTGTGTGTATTTCAATCCACGTCCCCCGTGCGGGGGACGACTATCTCCGATATGTCCCTATCATAGGCAATAAGTTTATTTCAATCCACGTCCCCCGTGCGGGGGACGACTCGCGGGTATGTGTCACGCAAGAGCGACGGCATAATATTTCAATCCACGTCCCCCGTGCGGGGGACGACGCAAAGCAATTCGATATCAAAAGGCGATAACGGAATTTCAATCCACGTCCCCCGTGCGGGGGACGACCAACTGTGCTCGAACATGGTACTCGTAAATACTGATTTCAATCCACGTCCCCCGTGCGGGGGACGACCGTTACATCTTCGGCGAAATATGGTATTGTAGAGATTTCAATCCACGTCCCCCGTGCGGGGGACGACAGCAAAACCGTACAATTTTTCAGGTCATTGCAACACGTTTTGCATTACTTTTTACTAATCGGATCATCAAATCCGATTTTATTTTGAGTTTATATCCGATTTTTTTGCATTTTTCAAGTGCGAACCCATGCTTGTTTTACAAACAACACCCACTTCGCACTATTATAAAATCAGATTCCCCTCAGGGTCATATGATTCTTTCTTCCCATATTGTTCGATTTTTGAAGAATATTTCTTTCCGAGATTATAGATTCGTATGCTGTCCATTTCTTCATCCATAGCGAACAAAAGCTGATTTTTTACAATTACCATTTGCGATGTATCCAAATCACATTCAAAAACAGAGTTTTGTACGCGCTGACCATAATTGCAGCAAATTTTTGCAATTTTTGCCAATCGTTTTCTTCCTGCCGCCGTTTCGGTGTTAACATCATATGTTATCAATATAAGCATTATTTTTTCAAAAACGGCGGATAGCCGTCCAAGTCTCCTCTCATAAGTCTTGAAATAAGCAATGCCTGAACATACGGAACAAGCCCCCATTGGATTTTCTCCTTTAAAAATGGGTGGACAATTTCCTCTCTTTTCTTTGCTTGCCATTCGGAAATGAATCGTTTCCTTGCGTCATCATTCAATATTACTGCGCCGTTATCCATATATGTAAAGCTTTTTTCATTTACAATCCGATTGTTGATAAGAGTGAGAACAAATCTGTCAGCAAAAACCGGTCTCAGCTCCTCCATCATATCAAGCGAAAGAGAACACCGTCCGGGTCTGTCTGTATGCATTAGTCCCACAAACGGATCAAGTCCCACACTTCTTAAACCCGCGGAGCATTCGTTTGTCAAAAGAGAATATGCAAACGAGAGCAGACAATTCACAGGGTCGGTCGGCGGTCTGCGCGAGCGCCTGTCAAACGAAAAAACATTCTTGTTCTGCAGGATAAGCTCATTGAACACACCGAAATATTCAGCGGCGGCATTACCTTCGATTCCCCTGATTGAATCGCTGTCATCGGCGGCTTTGATTGCTTCAAGGTATGTGCCGATTCTGTCGGCGGCAAGACGAATTTTCTCGCAGTCGGTCTGAAGCGGATGGTCACGCATGTAATGCAAAATCAGATATTTTGAGTTATACAGCTTGCCGATTATCATATTTTTTGCAATGGAAAGTCTCTTTGCCTCGTCATCTGCCCACCTGAACTGCGTTCTCCTGAGATAAACATTCCCGCTTGTACAGCTTCCCGTATCGCATAGATACTTTCCGTATGGAGTAAAAAATGAAAGAAGAATCCCTGCCTCGGCACATTTTCCCATTAAGGCGGGCGAAGCACCTTTGTATGAAAAAGACACTATTCCGTTCAATGTATGCAGCGGAATTTGCTTGTGTGTATCATCTCCGAAAATCACATCGACAGTTTCGCCGTTCAATGAAAGATATGCGTCCTCGGTTGTAATGTAAAGAGTATTTAAAAGTTTCTTCATACTTTTTTCTCCTCGTCAAGTGTCAATCGCAAATAATCCTTTGCCGAAACAAAGCCTTTCTCCTGCTGAAGCGACGGAAGACATATTTCTTTCAATGAGCAACTGCTACAGCCTCGGTGTTTTTTGACAGTCGGCGTGTAACCCCGACTGAACATACTGTGCATTTCCGCAAAAGACAACCGCACGGTTTCACGAAGCTCATCTGTTAAACAAAATTTCTCTTTTTTTCTTGTTTCATGATAGAATATGGCTCCCTCATCTATTTTACATGAAAACATCTCCTCAAGGCACATTGCCTGAGCGGTTACCTGCAATCTGTCGCAGTTATCGCTTTTCTGATGTCCATGCTTATATTCGACCGGACAAATACCCCATAGCCCTTGCCTGCCATGGAGAGTTATTCCGTCATCACTCCGAAAAAACTCTACGGCATCACAGCAACCGCTGATTCCGAGCCGCTCGGATTTCACCGGCATATCACGCATTTGTGATTATTCCGCCGCGGATATCCACAAGAGAAGCATCATGAACCCGATTGTGAATAATTCTTCCCTCTGCAGTCAGCCCGTTTTCGACCCACTGCTGTTCTACATGAATAAGCGCCCACTGCCTGCGGCAAAAGGAAAAATGCTGAAGTCCCGATATCAGAAGGTATTCTTTATCCTCAATAATCATATGCCGTCGATTTCTTCACAGGCGAGCCCGTCAAGGCTGTCAAGCTTAATTACATAATCGTCCGCTGAAGTCGGCTCCGCAATTCCATTATTAAGAGAAACATTTACAAGGCGATGCACCTTTGCCGAAGGATACTGCCCGTCCTTGCAGTTATGCTTCCACCAGTAAAGCTTTACCACTTCCATGGAGCCATCGGGGCGAGCGGCAGATGAATCGTTTACGAAAAGTGTGCGCAGGCATTCCTTTACTGTTTCGGCATCTTCTTCGGTAAAGCCTGTCTTTTCCGCAAGCTGTACATTGATGGAGCCTTTGATTATATAAAGCCCGAATCTGACAAAATGCTTCATTCCTATCGTATCGCTTCCGCGTTCTTTGCCGTCTTCTTTATCTCCGCTGACACTCTTTGTTATCTGCATTGACTGAATATCGACAGGGTCCGCGCTCTTGGCGAGATGAATTGAAACGGGACCGCGCACGCCGACGGATTTGCATGCAAAGCTACCAAATGCGAATACCTGCCCGAATGTTCTCACATCAAGCCATGTATCGCAGGCGATTTTATAAAATTCATTTGCGTCCTTGATTTTTTCCAAATTCTTCGCCCTGTCTTTAAGACTGGATTTTTCATCGTCACATCTGTCATCTGACTGAACAAATATGGCATGTCCGCTGTCCTGCATACGATTGCGGATTTTTCTTTTAATGCACACATCGGAAATTTCGCCGAAGCCGTCATAATCCGTGCGCGGTCTGTTTCCGCCGAGCGGGTCTCCGTTGGGATTTGCATTTGTCACCGATATAATAGCTTCAAAATCAATTTTGTTTGCAAGTGTTGTACTCATTGTTCTTCATCCTCCGATTCATTATTATCATCATTATCATTGTTTTTCTTTGGGTATAAAGCATCTTTTTGTAAATAATATCCCATAAGATACTCTTCTCCAAGCGGTTTGCCGATTTCGCTCTCGGGAAATTCCGAGATTACACGCATAATTCCTTCGATTAGCTTGTCATAGTAGCCTCGTTTTCCAGGCTCCAAACGAGGGTAGTAAGCGTTTTTGAGTTGTTCGATGATTACTGTTGTCGCATACATGGGACGCTTGACAAACAGTGACCACATCCGTATTGCGTTCGGCTCCCGCTTTTCGCTATTATCAAATGCGCCACGTTCTGCCTTTTCCAGAACGGCAAGCAGGCGTCCGAACTGATAACTTCTGTTCTTCTTTTCGGGTTCCAGTGCCATATTCCATTCCTCCTTAAATCTGTCGTATATGTATTTTTTTATAATTGCACAAGTTGTAAAAAGCTGTTTTTCACGATTTAGTTTGTCATAAAGCTGAAGCGATGAACACTTCTGAACGGCGGAGCGCATAATATCCGCAGGGAAAGGCGCCTTCTCCAATCTGCAAAGCAAAAGTCTCTGCATCGCTATCGCGAGAACCTTTTCATCTGTTTCCACCGTTTGATTTTCGCCGATTGTCCGCGGTACACCGTAAGCCGCATCAATGATACTTTTCAAATCCGGAGATTTAACCAAATCCGGTGCAACTCCGAATCTCCGATAGAGCCATGCGGTCGTTTCGTCCCAGAAGCGAAGCCGCTCCAAAAAATCTTCCGCCTTCATCTCGCTGTAATAGCAAACAGAAAGCCGTCCCTTAGAGGCTGCTTCAAATACCGCAGTTACCGTTTCGTCCTCCGGTTTAAAATTATTTTTGTATCCGAGGACGGTTTTGGCAAGAATTTCACGATAATTTGTGGGTGTCGGATTTTCTTCTGCCTCTGAAAAATCAGGGAATAATGAAGCAAACGGATTTTTCGTCTTTTTGCCTTTCGGATTCCAACATACAAACATCCTGTCACCACATCGGAATCCGTCGTTTGAAATGACCCATTTCAAGGCATTATGTGCTTTCTGCGAGGAGATGAAGCTCACTGTCAGTGCCTCGGAGTCGTCTGAAAATCTTCCTTTATAAGTGAAGTTGGTGGCATCATTTGAGGATATCAGTTTTGCATTTCCGGCAAATGATACGACTCCTTTAAGGTGTAGTTGTGCCGGCGTTGTGATTTCACCGGAGACATAACAAAGTGCTCTTTCTGAAGATGTGTCTGTTTTACTTTGGCAATAGTTTACATATGAGTCTATCACCGAGGGACTTTTCCAGACTTCCTCCGGCTCTGCGCAATCGGTCGATAACACTCTCCAACATACGAAATCGTCGTCTTTTACTTTTCCGACTGATGCAATATCTGTCAGTATCGTCCCCTTTTTTACATATTTGAGAATTGCTGTTATTTTAGGGCAGGCAAACTCGGAATCGCACCAATCCTGCAGCTGCTCAAGATAGGCTTCATAGCTTTCTTTGTTTTCGGGACACATAAACATCAGTTTGTCGCAGAGCGGATGAGGAGAAGTTTTTGCCGAGGTGCTTGAGCGTCCTGCCGACTTTTGAGTGGCGGGGATTATTATTTTTTTTTCCGACTTTTGAGATTTTCCTTTGCTGTCTTCGGAAATATCAAAAATCTGTTCGGCTCCCCTGAATTCTCCGTCTTCCGTCACGGTTATTTCTATCTGAACGCCGGTTGTAATAAACCCTATGGGAGCAAGTGCGGCTTTTCTTTCTTCGGATTCCGCTCCCGCGAGGCTTTTCATATTGTCATATGTTTCAACTGCTTTTTGAAAAAGTCCCATCAGTGCACCTCCCCAAATTCCCTGAGTCCCGTAAAGTTTCCGCTATTATCGGCGAATATCTTCATTTTCATTTCGTGGAGCGGCTTATGGTTCGGGCAGTCCTGTGGTTTCGGGAAAATGATTATTCCGTTTCTCATCTCCGGATACCAGAAATTGAGCGTCATCTTTCCTTTTGTTTCGTTTGAGAATGCTTCATCCGGATATGTAATCCCGTGATACATATGACCGAATGATATCAGGGATGTTTCGTCATATGCGCCCTCCCCATCTCCGAATATACAGGGCTCGACATAGCCCTGACATTCTCTTGTGCCGAGGAAGATATCGCGCCTGCCTCCTTTTTCAATCATCCGCTTCGCTATTTCATGATGCTTGTTTTCATTGCGGTCGCCTATAAGCTCGGGGCGGTTTTCGTTCCATTCAAAATGAGCGCTGACCTGATATCGGCAATCTTTAAGATAAGTGTAATATGAACGGTCGACTCCGCTACCCTCTCCATTATATTTTATGGTTCGGATACCCTTTACCTCCATGCGGATAGGATTCATTACTCTTACCTTGTCAATATACCAGACTATCGTCGGTTTCCAGTATACGGAAGATAAAATCCCCTTCAGCGCTTCGTATGTCGGAATCTGATATGTACATTTTTCGCCGCCTACTCTTGTTATCGGGTCTGAGAACAGCGCATAATCTCCGACAACCGAAAACTCTACAATATTAGGGTGTCGCATATCTCTTCTCCTTTCTTCGGAATTATTATTCCGGTGTTATTACTGTAATAATTTTTATCGAGAACCAAAATCTGTCCGTCTCCGACGCGAGTTATTGCGGCACATTCGTATAATCTTTCAAGCTGATATGAAAAAACGGACACTGTATAGGGCTTTGCATCGTCGTATAGCTCTTTTGATACGCTTTCGCCGGAGGAAATCAGCTTTTCGGCAATCTCCTCTCCGTTGCCCCACGGAACAACGATGCTTGTCTGCTCACGGTCAAATACTTCAAATAATCTTCCGGCGGTTCTAAACGCCTGATGCAGGAAAAATCTCCCATCCTCTTTTCCCGTATATTCCGCATTCTGTGTGAGCATTGAGTAAATCGATGGGTAACCTTTTCTGACAAAATCAAAGAAATCAGCGCTTTTTGCTTTATACAATTTTTCATAAAAGAATCTTACCGATTTGTCCGAAGAGAGGTCGGAATCGAATCTGTCGGCTTCCTTTTCAAAAGAATAAATCAACGATTCCGTTGCTTTTTTCGCATCGCGGATATCATTTAGCAGAGACAGATTTTCGTCAAGACAATCCACAATCCAGACAGGAGCATCGGGTTCACATTCGCCGTTTCGGTTGCACCGTCCGGCGGCTTGCACTATGCTGTCAAGTCCTGCGCACAGGCGTATTACCGCGTCGAAAGAAATATCCACTCCCGCTTCGATCACCTGTGTCGAAATACACAGAAGCCTCTTTTCATTTCCGGCTTTCAAAGCCTCTGTCATTTCGGAAAGAATTTGTTTCCTGTGAGCGGTACACATGCCTGCCGAGAGATGGTATCTGAATTCACATAGATTTTCCGCCGAATCAAAAAGCGCGGATGCCTGGTCCTTTTTGTTACAGACAACAAGAACACTTCTGTATTTGCCGAGCAATTCCGAAATGAGCGGCGGGATTTCCCCGAGCGTTTTTTCTCCCTTGTCTGTAATGGAGTTCCGCTTGAATACCGTCGCATATCTTTTTACGATGTCAGGCTCTATGATATCTTTGCATTCGACAAGCGGTCGGTGAATTCCCTCAAGATACGGCTGCGTTGCCGAGCAGAGAACAACTGTCGCATTGCACACTTCCGAAAGAAAGTTTATGGCGTAATTAAAAAGTGAAAGCGTTTTCAGCGGTACAGTCTGCACCTCGTCGATTACAATGACGCTGTTTGCAAGTGAATTAAACCGCCTTACCGAGGCTGTTTTACCGCTGAAAAGCGTATTGAGAAACTGCACGAGCGTTGTTATCACTATCGGGCTGTTCCACGAATCGCAAAGCAGTTCATAGCGGCTTAATTCATCATCGGAAAGCTCGCCTGTAATTATATCCGAATGATGCTCGAGAACAATCGAGTCATCTCCTATCGCTTTTCTTATTTCCCTCGCATTCTGCTCCAGTATGCTTAGTAGAGGAGAGATAAAAAAGATTCGTTCTTTGCCGAATGCTTCCGCGTGTTTCAATGCATACCTTAAACCCGAGAGCGTTTTGCCCGCACCCGTCGGAAGATTCAGCCTGAAAATTCCGCCCGGCTTTGACGCCGCCTGCAAACAAAGCTCGGAAAGCTCTCTTCTTGCAGTCTGAATCGGCGTAATGCATTCAAAGCCCGACAAACGGGAATTGAAGTTTTCCGTTACTTTTTTCAGCATTTCCGGAGTTAATATTCTGCCATCCTCGTATTCATCGGTACTCATAAATGAGGCGGTATCGCATCTGTCGGCATCAATCAGAGCTGAGGTGATAAGCCGCGTCAGAAGCGACAGATAGAAATACGGCTCGTCATTGCATTTTGAAATTGAGCGAATCTGTTGAAACTTTGAAGATATTTCTTTGACAGAGGAGGAAAACAGCCTGTCAATACAGCTCCTGCCCGATACTTCTTCAAAAAAGCCTTTCATTGCCATGTCGTCATAGTCAGGCTGTTTGCTTATCCTGTGTGTAAATCCGCAATTTTTATCCTCGTCAAAGCAATCAAACAAGCCATGGTGTCCGCCGATTGCCGAGGACAGAATTTCGGCTGTTGCATCCTTGATGAGGTCAGCCTCCGAGGCGGATGATGAATGATAAGTGTTCAGCAGAAAACGAACCGCGGCAAATGTGTGAATAACCGACCCACGGTACACATTTTCACCCCGTGATGCTTTTTCGATATAACTACGGAATTTATCCGTGCATTTTCCCGCATCATGAAGCAGTCCGGCAAGGTATGCGGTATCGGCAAGACCCAACTTGCACAGATCCATTTTTGAAAGTTCCGCCGTGTTTTTGCAATGTTGCCCGACGGTTTGCACCGTTCCGTCTTTGTTTATGTGAGCGGGAAAGAACATTTTTTTGCGTCTCCTTCTTCGGATTTTGTAAATCTTCGATGCTTATGCGTGGCGTATGGCTTAAGATAATTTGCCATCGCCGAATTTTTTATATTTCTATTTTACCACTTCTTGACTCGATTTGCAACTAAATTTTGAGAAAAATGTAAAAAATGGCGGTTTTCGGAGTGAAATAAACTCTGAAAACCGCCATGAAACGGTCATTCGCCGGTCCGATTCCGCGCGGAAGGTCGAAACCGGGAAAAATATCTTTTTATTTTTACATTTTTGAGAGCATGAAAAAAGCCCGAAATCCCTTATGGAATCGGGCTTTTTGTCGTTTCCCGACTGATTATGCCTTTTTATCTTTTATTGCCACGATGATTTCGCCGAAGTCGGTATTTTCATCGTTTGTAGGGTAATTCACCATAATATAATTCGGTGTAAGCAATTCATAGCCGGTTTGCGGAAGCCACTCATTTTTTATCCTATCCCATGTCTTTTCCCGCGCATCGGTTCTCGATGTTCCTTCGCATTGAAAAATTGCACACATGACGGCAGGGAGAGTTATCGTTTTGAAGTCTTCCGTGCTTTCACACATATCCGCGCGGAAAAACTTGGTTGTGTAGTCGCCGGACAGTTGATATTCCTTATTATTCGGCAAATACATTCCGAGCCGAAAAAAAGTTAAACTCTGCAGTTTGCCGTCGTCAATGCAATAAATGATTTTTTGCTCTCTGTCAACTTTTACTTTTACGCTTTGCGCTTCTTCTTTCTGAATCCTGTAATCCATAATGTAACCGCCTTTCACAAAAATTTCGAGCTTCAACGGTGCATACAACTTTATCGGACAACCGTTTTTTCTTACAGCGGTCGGTGTGGCACCATGAAAACGAGTGAATGCTTTTGTGAAGCTGTCAATAGATTCGTATCCGTATTTCAAAGCAATGTCAGTTACATTCTCGTCGGTAGTAAGTAAGTCATTTCCCGCACTGGCCAGTCTGCGGTTCCGAATATACTCTCCGACTGTAAAGCCGCAGAGCATAGAAAATGATTTCTGAAAACAAAATGATGATACAAATGATTTCCCCGCAATATCTTCAATTTTTAAATCGTTTTCCAGATTTGCTTCAATATAGTTGATTGCTTCACTGATGCCTTCAATCCAGTTCATTTTATCCCTCCCGTCCGTTCTGTGGTTTCATTATAGCATAAGATTATATATCTGTCTCGATTTTTTCTGCCTTTGTTTGTCCGCTTTTACGGATGTCCGAGAGACCGATACGGTGCTTGCTGTCAGCAGTTTCCCGATGCCCCTTAATGATTTACACAGATTCACCTCACATATAAATCTATTTGAATGGTAGCATTCAAATAGTTTACAATATCAAGAAAATCTCTTTCAAAATACAATGCAGGTTTACTATTTCCATCAAAAAATGGGATGATATCGAAAACAACTGTTCCTCCATTTTCATCACAGATTTTTTTGATATCTGGTAGTTTAGCAAATATATTTCCCATTAGCTCATTCAATACAACACCCAAGTCCCTTTCTTCTTTTTCTTCTGTTTTTAACGTCCAAAAACCCTCAATAGG